>Ga0075017_100000674_pt1 | contig 19561 bp, 13 predicted proteins | sample AleBraG_ABR_2012_FD_71475 | JGI IMG/M metagenome (GOLD analysis project Ga0075017, IMG submission 71475) | Freshwater sediment microbial communities in response to fracking from Pennsylvania, USA - Alex Branch Run_MetaG_ABR_2012 | ecosystem: Environmental > Aquatic > Freshwater > Creek >... | reverse complement strand
TCAGCGCGAAGGGCTCGTGCTGATCGCTTTCGACAAAACCAACCTCCCCAAAGAAACCTTGCCCTTTGTCCTATCCCCGGCGGAAGCGAAAGGACTGGACTTTCATTCCGTCTGCGTGGTTAATGGCGGTTCACTGCTGCGCCGCATCGTGGACCCGCGGACGTTACGCCACACCGACGCGCTGGCCAAGCGCCTGGCCATCGATCAACTTCGCGTGGCCCTATCACGGCCTACCGAACGCCTCCTCTGGGTGGACACCGCGCCAGACACCGAGACCGTTGACGAAGTGAGCCGATTGCTTCGCAGTCCCGGCGAAACAGCGCTTCCTCCGATGACCGTCGAAGCGCTCCGGACGTGTCTGGAAGAAGAAGAACTGGACACCGAGGAACGCGTCCAACGCTGCCAGCGTGACGCCCGTCAGTTGGTTCCCGTGAAGCCCGACCTGGCTTGGTCGCGGGCCCATCAGGCTGTGGCGCTGCTAGGGCAGCAGGGTGACGTGGCCGCCGTTACGGACCCGGAAGCTCGCCGGGCTGCGCACATGACCCTGGCCGAGGTCTGTTTTCAACTGGCCTTCCGTAAGAAAACCTTGTCGCCGGAGTTGGGACGGCCGGATTTATACCAGTACGCCGCGGAGGCTGCCCGCGGCGCTTGGAAGCTCCTTCTGGCCAATGCCATGCAGGCCTGTGGCGCGGCTGAGAAAGCATTTGGCGCGGAGCGCTTGAACAAGATCGCCTCAGCAATTCAAGTGATTACAGAAGCACGAGCCGAACTTCCGGCTTGGTTCACGGTGGAGATTGGCCCCCGCGCCAATGCCTGGCTGGACGAACTGGACCGCAACCTGGAGGCCGGTGACAACCCGGTCACCGCCCAACAGATTCTTCCGCCGTTCTACGACGCGCTCGGACTGCCCGACGCTCAGGCCCGTAAAGATCGCCTGGCCCAGCGGGGAGTGCAGATCCTCATGAAGGGCCGGCGCTATGCGCAGGCACTGACCATCCTGGAAAGTCTGCCCATGCCCAAGCCGAAGCTGGTTGCCGAATGCTACGAGGAGACCGGGCAGTTCGCCAAGGCCGCGGCGATCTATCTGGAACAGTTGGAGGACCGGGACAAGGCGCTGAAGTGTTACCGCTCCGTACCGGATTTCGCCGCTGCGTTGGCCTTGGTTCGACAGATGGAGGGCCACAGCGCCCGCGGTTCGCTGGAATGGCTGGCGGAACTGGACACTCTGCTCGCACGGCGTCCCGACAACTTCAACCGAACGATGACGCCCCCGGAAAAGAAGCTGCTGGAGAGCATGATGGAACGGGCGCTGGGGGTTCAACGCAAAAAGCCAGCGGCAGTGAAGAAGGCTGCGGCGCCCAAACCTCCAGAGAAGCGTGCGCCGGTGAAGCGCCCCACCAAGGATGTGTTTTGACTGCGGGTTGGCGCTCCGCCGGCCCGGCATCTTACGCTGGTGGCGTCTCCGACGGCCTCTAAGCCGCCGCCAAGCCCATGCTCGCCACCACCGGCGGTGAAATGTGGCTCCTGACGACTCCCCACGGCGCCCGCGGCTTCTTCTACCGCGAATGGATCGATGCCCGATTTGGCCGAGGCCCACGCAGACGGAGAATCTCGCGCCGATGCTGGTACTCGCTGGCGCGCAGCCAAGGGGAGAAGGCGGCAGACACTTTGCCTGGGCTAACTTAAGCGCGCCCGCAGCGCTTCGTGGGTCAATTGCCCCAGTCTCAGCGTGGTTGTGCGTGATATTGCGATCTACGTCCACGCTTCACGCAGCGAGGATCGGTTCCAGCGCATTGTCACTCATTGGAATTCCACTTGCTGGATTAATGCAAGTCGTTTTGGAGCGCCGATTGAGCCAATCGGCCGTCGGCAGGCTTCGCCACCTTCACCTCACAGATACAGCCATCGGACTTTTAGGGGGTTTGTATGAGCCCACAAAAGGACTCTTCAGGTTGTGAAGCTGCTCCGCGGTTCTCCAACCATTTCTTCCCGTTTCTCATCGTGGTGCTGCTTGTCGGGATGTTTGGATCCGCACTGGCCTACGGGCAGGCGGGTTACTCGACCGCAACTCTCCAAGGGACGGTATCGGACCCGTCGGGAGCGGTCATTCCCAACGCAACTGTCACAGCCACGAACGCAGCCACGAATCTCGCCAAAACCACAAAAACGGCCGCAAATGGAGCGTACCAACTACCGGCCCTGAACCCCGGGACATACCAGATCGAGGTAGATGCGCAAGATTTCTCGAAGGCCGTCGCCAAGGATGTCGTTCTCACGGTCGGTCAGACCTTTGTGTACGATGTCCATCTAGTGGTGGGCGCCGTCGGCACCAGCGTGAACGTGACCACGGAAGTGCCGCTGATCGAGACAGAACAGGCACAGCAGGCGAACACGGTCAACCAGCGCCAGGTCGAGCACCTGCCGAACATCAGTCGGCGCTTCACAGAGGCGATTTACACTGTGCCGGGAGTGGCCAGCTCCAACGCCCCCGTGGTTCAGGATCAAAATATCGGCACCGGCTACCTTGCTTCCGGGTTTTCCGTGGGTGGCAGCAACGGGCGCAACAACCTGCTAACCATCGACGGCGGCGAGAACGACTATGGGTCGGGATCGCCGAGAACCCGCAACATACCGATCGATTCCTTACAGGAGTTCCAGGTAAACCGGAACGGTTTCGCGGCGGAGTTTGGCAACACGGTTGGAACCGCCATCAACGTCGTCACCAAAAGCGGGGGCAATACGTTCCATGGAAGCGGCTATCTCTACTTCCACAACGAAGGGCTCGACTCGGTCAACTATTACACCCAGCTCATTTCCCCCAATACCAAACCGTTCGAGCAGAGCGTGATTCCGGGCATGACATTTGGCGGGCCAATCAAGAAGGACAAGCTGTTTTTCTTTAGCTCTTACGAGCATCAAAAGCTGGATTTCGCAACCTCCCAGAATTTGGCCGGCCAAGCTGAATTTCAGCCGATCACCGCGCAGACCAACGGCTTCAATCCCGCCACTGGGGCGTGCGCCGGCGCACCGCAACAAGTGAGTCAGTTGTGTTACTTGACTCAGATGGCCACCGTCGGAGGCCCGTTCGCCGGTCTAGGCGCAGGTTTGCTGGCATCTCCAATCTTTGGACCTCCGCTAAAGGACCCGATTCTGAACGCGCTGGTGGCGCCGAACGACGGAACCTTCGACGGGGTCATCTCCTACCTCGGCGCGGAGCGGGGCAACCCCGGCTTTAACACGCCCAGGGGCCGGTATAACAACTGGGTGACCCGGGTGGATTACCAGCCAAGCCAAAGGGACAGTCTGATGTTTCGCTTCTCCTTGATGAATGAATCCGATAGCGTCGCCCCTCAGCCCCCCTCTTCTACCTACGATCACGGCACGGATTACACCCTGACGTCGAATTGGACCCACACCTTCAGCCCCACCCTGGTCAACGTGGTTCGTGGTCAGGTGGTGCCCGCCAATACGTACCACAACGATTCCCCCCAGTACGGCCGCGCGGAAATCGATCTACTCGCGTCCAGTTCCATCGTTCTGGGAACTCCATTTCCGTTCCCGTACCTCGCCAAGCTGAAGCGGTTCCAATTTGACGACAGTCTTTCCTGGACGAAGGGAAATCACAGTTTCAAGTTCGGCGGTTCCTACCGGCCCGACCATTACAACATTGACGAACAACTTTGGTATGGAGGACAGTTCCAGTTCGCCGATGGCGCCATTTCCATCCTCAACGTGGTAGCGGGCGGGGAAGCGGCGGGACTATTTCCGAAGGGCACGGCCGCGGGACTGGAAGCCTATAACCAAGCGTTTGGGTATCCCGCCACCGGCCCGGCATCGACGAACCTAACCGCCGCTCAGTCGTTCATTGCGGGCACGCCCATCGCTCTATTGATGGCCAACCCGAATTCGAATTCCCGCTGGACGGCGTGGGACAACTATCTCGGGTTTTATGCGCAGGATTCCTGGAAGATATCGCCGAAGTTGACCCTGAATTACGGAGCGCGGCTCGACTACGATGGCGCGCCCAGCCCCGTGCCGCACAGCACCCGCATTTCACCCCGAGTGGGCTTCGCCTGGGATCCCGCCGGCGATGGCAAGACGGTGGTGCGAGCGGGCGGCGGAGTCTTCGTTGCGCCGGTCAGTTTCCTGGTTCCCTTCTATGTGAACACCCTGGGCGACACCGGCAAGTACATCAATCAGGGAGCCTTGTCCGCGGGACTTCCCTCGCCTCCGTTCCCTTCGATTTTTGCGGCTTGGGCGCTGGAGCAACAGAATGCGACTGTGGCGAATCCCAACCCCGCGCTGACAGCCGCTCAAATCGCCGCGCTCGGTTGGGCCATCAACCCACCCGGCCCCACGGCGTTTGGTAGCGTATTTTCCACCATCGCTCCGAATTTTAAGCCCGAATATACGATTCAGGCCAGCCTAAGCGTCGCCAGGCAACTGGCTCGCGAACTGTCGCTCGAGGTTGGGTATAACCTCTATCGCAGTGTCCATGTCGAACAGACGGTCGAAGGAAATTTTCAACGGGCTCCCTGCAACGCGGTGTTCCCGGGTGTTTACTCTTCGGCGATCGATCCGTTCGTCGGCCCATGCTATGCCGCGAGGCCGGGGACGACCGCTGGAGTACTGAATGCGCTGGTTTTCCAGAATAGCGTATGGTCCTCGTCCGGCAATGGGATCTACAACGCTCTCACCGCCTCGCTCACCAAGCGGTTCTCCCATGGCTTGCAGTTCCAGGCCAACTACACTTACAGCCGCGCTATCGACAATACCAGCGACTACAGCACGCTGTCTACCCCATTTCGTCCAGACCAGTTGAGTCAAGACCGGTCCGTCTCCTCCTTCAACGTCACGCACAACTTCGTCGCCAATGCCGTTTATGCCACACCGTCCCATGTGGGTGGGGACTTCCTGTCTAAAGTGCTGCGGGACATCACGATATCTCCGATCCTTTATGCGCGTTCCGGAATTCCCTTTACGCTGCTGGTTCCGGGCCTGGGAGGACTTTCCGGTAACGGGACGATTGGGCGCACTTCCGAAGCCCGCCCGTGGTATGAACCTCGCAACTCAGGGAGAGGCCCCGATTTCGTCAGTTGCGACTTGAGATTCTCGAAGGCGTTCTCTCTCAACCAAGAAAAGGGAGTGAAGCTGAATGTGATTGCGCAGGCCCAGAATCTCTTCAACCGCGTAAACTTCGCTGCCGTGAACAACATCTTCCCGGCGAATCCGAACTTGGTTCTTCCGAACGGGGGAACTTTGTTAGCCGGACCTTTCAACAACATTGGGGGGTTCGCGCCCACCACCGTCTCCCAACTCAGCCAGCCGTTGGCGTTCTCGTCGGCGTATCCGCCTCGCTACGTCAGCTTCGGGCTGCAGTTGACGTTCTGAAACCGGTTTGAAGTGGACACTGGGCTACTTTGAAGTTTGACGTAGCCCAGTTGTCCTTTTGCGAGAGCGGGTGAGCGCTCCGTTCGGATGCGCCCTGATACGAGAGGGCAGATCGATGTCTGAGTGTGCTCCATCATTGCTTCGTTTCGTTGTGCTGGCAGTTGAGAGGATGGCCTTGAATCAGTCTGGAGCTGGATAACCTTCCGGCCAGTAAAGAAACTGTCAGGCGACCGTAGTGCAATCTCGGAGGCGCCGGTCATGCCGGCGCCCCAACCGCGGATTGGCTGACGAAACTGGCGCGATTCCGGCTGGCGCGGATGAACATCGCCAGCGCACCGGAGAGGAGAAACAGCGCCAGACAGCCCAGGAACGCGAACTCGTAGGTGTTGAACCGATCATAGCTCCAGCCCGCCACGGGGATGCCGACCAGCACACCAATCGCGAAACTTCCCATCATCAACCCCAGTATTTTGCTGAAGTGCAATTCGCCGAAGCATTGGCCGACCAGGAGCGGCAGCAGAACATTCTGCCCACCCAAGCCGAGACCGTACCCGACGGCGTAGCCCCAGAGGGCGGAGGTGTCGTGCGAGCCAACTCGAATGACGCCGAGTTCGATCGCCGCAACGCCCAGCGCCATCAACAAGCCCGTCGCGGCTTGAAGGATGACCGGATTGAAACGATCGGCCAGCCAGCCGAAGCCAAACTGGCCCACTACGCTGAAGCCCAGAGCGATACCGAGGAACAGAGCAGCCTGTTGAGCGGTGAAACCGGCCTGTATGCTGGCGAACGGAATGAAGTGGAAGTTCAGCACCGACATTCCAACCAGCTGCAGCAGATAAATCGCAAGGAGGAGTCCAAAGTTCAACGTCCTGACAGCCTGTGAGACGGGGAGCCCGGTGAACCGCGTGTCGTGGCTGGTTTGGGAGATCTCCAGCGTCTTCAATCCGTCAGGCAGAAGGCCTAGTGGGGAGGGTAAATCTCTGATGAAAATCACGGTGGCGGGAATCACTATGCCAATCATGGCCACCGCCCCGCAGGCGAAACAGGCGCGCCAGCCAAGATTTCGGATCACAAACTCGTAGAGTGGAGGGAGAGCGAAACCTCCGGCGCCCAAGCCCATCATCATCACTGCCATGGCGCGGCCGCGGTGGCGCTTGAACCAATTGGTTATCAGCGTCTGGCCGGGCACCAGCGTCGTCGCCGCACAGGAACAACCGGCCGGCACTTGCAACGCGTAAAGCATCCACAGGCGGGACATGGAGGCGAACCCAATCGCGGTGAGGGCGGCCAGCGCTGCCCCGGCGAGAATTGTGTTGCGAGGACCGAAGCGCTCCGACACCGCGCCAACCAGAGGTCCGGAAAGGCCGAAGACGATCGCCCAAAGACCGATGGCGCCGGAGATCTGGGTGATGCTCCAGCCGAGGCCGGAATGGAGCGAAGCGATAAAGACTGGAAAGACATAGAAGCCGATGCCGCCGGTGAACACCATGATCAGCAACAGCGTGGCGGCCAGGTACCATCCGTAGAACACGGTGGTTCGGACTCGCCAGTTCATTGTGGGGACGGTGGACATGCAGCCTCGCTTCCGGAACCGAATGGGCATTTTCGCACGAATTGCGCAGCTTTAGTCCGGAGCCCGGGATTTGTTATAGGCGGCTCGGATTTTCGGCGCGCCGGAAAGCACAGGAACTCTCATGTGAGTTGGGCAGATCCATTCCGAAGTCCCGCTTGATCCTTCGCCGCGCCGTTTCGCCCGACGAGTTCCAGCGCCTCGTCAGGAGGCGCCAGGCAAAGAATGAACCTGGCGTGGAACGTGGGCACGCCCGCGCGGCGTGCCCAACCGCCAGTCAGGAACCTAACCGCCTTCTCAAAGAGCACTCCACCATCACGTATTGAAACGTCTAACCCAAAACAACTTCAGTTAGCGCATACGGGCCCGGGACCTGCTCGCTGAAGCAGCATCATGCTGAAATGCCGCGTTTCTGATACGGAATCCCTCTCAGCCGCTGGATCAGCGTTGCGCCGCGCCATTTCAGGTACGCCTTATTGAAGGCGAAGGCTTCCCGCTGATCCGTGTAGGGATTGTTCACGCCGGGCGATAGCCCAACCAGCACCAGGACCTGTTCGGAGACGGTAACCGGGCAGCCCTTCACATGGATCCAGCTTTTGTTCCGCGCGGAGAGGAGTTTCGCCGTCGTGGCGGCAATTTTCTGGTAAATGCCGGTGGTCGCGGGATGGTGGGGATCTTTCGCCGCTCCGTCGCGGTAGTCGCCCTGGATCTCGACCAGTTCGCCGTTCAGATTCCCTTTCCAATGGACACAGTCGCCGACGAAGACGACCTTCTCTCCCGGGCGGGCGTCGATGGGGCCCTGGTAAGCGCCGAAAACAAAATGCATGCGGGGCATCTTCGCATCCGCCTGCTCATCATAGGCACGGATGATTTCAATGGCCTCCTGGATGGTTCCGGGACAACCACCCCAGCAGTAATCCAGGTGCCCATTGCAGCAGGGGGAATGCCGCTCGGAGGCAGGAGGCGGGCCGGCATGAGCGCTGATCTTGGTGCCCTCAAAGTATTTTTCCACCCGCGTGAGTCCGACCTTGAAACCGCGAGCCCGCTCGCGAGCCTGCTCCAGTGTGACGTCGCCGGTTATGTCGATCTTCGCCACGTCAATCGGACCAAAGCCGCGCTCGCTGGCCAGGCGGATGTGCGGGATGTCGGCGGCGCGCAGCCCGATGATCGCCGAGCACACGGCATCCAGGGCCGGTTGGTTGTTACCCATCACGATCAAGCCCAGCGGGAACGGAATTGGCGTGAGCATCCGTCCCTGGCCCGCGATAATGGCATCCACTGCGATGAACTTGGGTTGAATGACGTATTGCAGGTCGGCCACCTTCTCATCGAGGTGCTGATCGTGATCAATCACACGGTGACGGTCGTCCTGAATGCCGATGTAATTCTTCATCGAGAAGGTGACCGTGGTCCAGGGGTGCGCCTTGAACTTGGGACAATTTACGAAGAAATCGGCGCGAGCGACCGGCGCGGGTGTATAGACGTAGTCGCGCAGCCGGCCCGGGTGCGTCAGCGGGATCTCGACTTGCGGCTGCTCTTCAAAGCAGTACATTTTCACGCCCAGCCGCTTCAACATCGGATTGTAGCCAGCCCGATCGAGTGCGTAACGAGTGGGAGTCATCAGCCCGCTGCGCTCGCCCAGCGCCAACTCCGTCATCTTTGGCCCGCCGGGGACTTCGGCGTCGCGGTCCCGCAAGGCCAGCAGAACTCCTTCGGTGAACTCGGGCCGGGTGTAGGCGTGTTGGAAAAGGGGATTCGCGGTTACCAGGTTGGGCTTGACCAGCGTGCGCCCGGATGGTCGAAGACCGAACTCGCGAAGCCCGTCGCCCACAATGCGGCGGATCATCTCCACATCGTAATCCGCGCAACTGCGCAGGATCACTTTCGGCGCTACAGGTTGGAGATCCATGTTTCGCCTCCTGTTGGATTCTTCTTGTGGCAAGCGAGTGACCATTCGCTCAGCACACCAGCGATAGCCCAAGGGTCTTGATTGGGGCAAGAGCCGCAATTTCGTGCGCTAAATGCCACAGAGTCCTCCAACGCGAGCCTCGAAGGAATGCGAGACTTCTTCTTCATTGCGCGGCACAGACAGGATTTGGCGGCGAAGCGAGCAGCCGGGTCAGACGGCGGGTGAGCGAAAATATCAACTGCTCCAACGGGCTCACAGATTTGCTTTGTCTGCGCCTCCGCGCCTGTGCCGCATCTCTTGCACCCCAACGCTAAACTCAAATCAAGAGAAGCACTTCAGTGATCGCCGCACTTCAGTTCGCCCGCCTCGACGCGGACGGCGAGTCGATTCTGCGGCGGCTGGAAATTCCATTCACGCTGCTCGTTCCGGGACTGGGAGGAATTTCCGGGAACGGGACGAACGGGCGCAACTCCGAAGCTCGCCCGTGGTATGAACCTCGCAACTCGGGCCGAGGCCCCGATTTCGTCACTTGTGACTTGAGAGTCTCGAAGGTGCTCTATCCAGGCATCACCGAAGGCCGGACTGTCTCACCAGCTTGACCATTTTGGACCGCACCAGGCGCGGCGAAAGACGATTCAAATAATAGACGGACTTTGCTGTCGGTCCGGTCAGAAGATAGTCGCGGCCATCCAGCGTCGCGGACACCATGTCCTCCGCGACCGAATCCGCCGTAGCGCCCTTGGCGATGTAAAAGGCTTGTATATTGGCGATTTGCTTGTCCGGGACGGCTGGCGAAATATTGCCGCGAATCGTGATGATGGGCGTGTTAATCACGCCGGGGCAAACGGTGGTGACGCCGATCGGCGTTCTGTCCAATTCCATGCGCAGCACTTCCGAAAACCCGTGTACGGCGCCTTTTGAGGCGGCATAGGCGGCCATTGAAGGCACTGGAAAATTGCCGGCGGACGAGGAAACGTTCAATACATGGCGGGCACCGCCCGCGGCAAGCATGTCAGGCAGAAAAAAGTAGCAGCCATGCACGACGCCCATCAGGTTGATGTCGAGCACGCGCCGCCAGTGGGCAAGATCGCTCTTTAGAAACGGGCCCATGTAGCCGATTCCGGCGTTGTTCACAAGCACGTCCGCCGCACCGGCTTGCGCCTTGGTGTTGGCCGCGAACGTCTTCATCGCCTCTGCGTCGGTCACGTCGACGACGAAGGACAGGAAACGAACTCCCAGCGCCGTGACCTCCCGGCCGAGCGTCTCGAGCCCCTCGCCGTTCAAATCGGAGGCGACGATATGAGAACCGCGCTTGGCGAAAGCGAGCGCGGTTGCGCGCCCGATACCGGAGGCGGCGCCGGTAATCACGACCAACTTGTCTTTCAACGTGTTCAAGGGCATCGGATCGATTCCTCCTGGAAATGACACTTGCCAAAGGGTATGCACGGCTGGGCGCACTGCGCCTCTTGGCGGCCGTTACGCTTGGGAAGCACTGGCATCACGTTCATCAGTTCCACGCCGCGACCATCCACTGAAGGCGCTTGGGTGGTTTGGGTCTAGCATTCCAACTGAAATCCGGCGGCCAGGGCTTGCAGCTCCGCGCGCGTGGCGGATCGGAGACTGGCGTCATTCGAACACTCCGCTTGGCGTGCGTCATATACAAATACAAAATCTCCCGAAAATTGCAGCAGGTATAGTGCCGCTCACTGGCAAGCAGTTGTTGGGCTCGTGAGCGTCATGGTGCCGCGGAGCCGTTTGCCAGATGTTTGCGTCTTTCGCGCCAGCCACCCTGTTTCAGACCCAACTTGACTCATTTCGTCAGGCATCGGACCAACTCCGTCATCTTTAGCCCGACGGGGGATTCGGCGTCTCGGTCCCGTAGGGCGAGCAGAACTCCTTCGGTAAACTCAGGACTGCGCAGGATCACTCTCGGCGCCACGGGGTTGGAGGTCCATGTTTCGCGTCTCTTGTTGGTTCCTTTTATGGCAAGTGAGTGACCCTCACGTGCGCACAGGTTTTGATTGGGGCAGGTACCGCACACGTGCCCTAATTTCGTGCGCTAAATGCCGCAGAGTTGGTCGACCGCGATTCCTCGAGGGGATGCGCGTCTTCGTTTAATGCGCGGCACAGCCGGGGTAGACGGCCGGCGAGCGATGTGCGGTTCAAAACTTCAAATACCGCTTCAATCCAGAGAAGCGCTTCAGTGATCGCCGTACTTCAGTTCGCCCGCCTCGACGCGGGCGGCGAGTCGGTTCTGCGGCGGAGGCAGCGGACAAGTGGCGTAGGGCGTGAAGGCGCAGGGCGGATTGTAGGCTTTGTTGAAGTCCAACACCACCTTTCCGTCCTGGGGTAAGTCCGAGTACAGGAAGCGGCCGGAGCCGTAGGTCTCCTTGCCGCTGGTCAGGTCGCGGAAGATGTAGAACAACTGGTCGCCCTCAGCCACCGGTTCCAGACGATAGTGTTGGCCATGCAAATCGAACTCGGCGTAACCAGGGCTGGGTAGCTTTTCCACTTCACCCAGGACATTCGGGATGGCGATCAGGGTCGGTTTCTCATGACGGACAAACGTCGCCACCACGCGGTAGTCCTGGTTCGAGGGATACCAGTGCAAGCCGCTAAACTCCCGGCGAAACTTGCTGCGTTTGTCTTTCAGCCGGATCGCATCGCGCTCTCCCCGGTGGATCACGAACAGGAGATAGTCGTCAAAACGAATCAGGTCCCGATTGGGACGCAATGGGTTGGCGGGCACTTCAACGCGAACCCCAGGCGCCGGTTGAAAGGTAGTGATAGGGCCATGATGAAGAAGCACACCGATCCGGGCGGGGCCGCGTTCCAGCCGAACGTCGCTGGAAGCCCCGGAGCCGACGGTATTGGCGCCCTCTTTCAGCCAAAAGAGCCCGGTTACGGTGAGCCAGCCATCGTCGGCGGTCAGTTCGGCTACGCGCTGCTCGCGCCACTGCTGGAGGCTGTCGTCGTACGAGCCGGCCAGGGCGGCGGTCAGAAGCAAAGGCGCCAGGAGGGCTTTCCCCATGCAAGCAGTGTAGCGGAAAAACGCAGTGTACTGAACGCGGGGAAGAGCCGATAGATCTGTAGCTGAGCGATTGGCTCGCATTCATGAACTTTAATGAGCGTTAAAGGCTTGACAAGCATCGGTTAACCTTCTCGCGTCGTCCAAAGGGTTAGGGGACTGTAGAGGCGGGTGCTATTTTGGAGTATTCGAAGAACCCATGGCGTTTCAAATTCAACCGGTAAAGGAGTTCCTCGTCCGGCCAGCTTTGCCTACCGCGATTTCCCGGATCGGCGAACTTGCTTACAATCTGCTTTGGAGCTGGGATCACAACACTCGCGGTCTATTTCGCCGTTTAGATCCAGTGCTCTGGAAAGCGTGCGGGAACAATCCACTTCTGATGCTGGGCCGGGTTTCTCAAGCCACACTGGAGCGATCCGCCGCCGATCCGCGGTATCTGGCTTCCTACCGGCGGGCTTGTGAAAACTTCGATGCCTACCTGAACCGCGTTGAGCCGCCTACAGATCAAGTAATTGCTTATTTTTCAATGGAATACGGTATGGCCGAGTGCATGCCGATTTACGGTGGCGGCCTGGGCATCCTTTCCGGCGATCACATGAAGGCTTCCAGCGACGCGGGCTTGCCATTGGTTGGGGTCGGCCTACTGTACCAGAAGGGCTATCTGCGCCAGTCTCTCAACCCGGACGGCTGGCAGCAAGAACGCAATCCGGTGAATGATTTCTACACGCTGCCGGTTCGGCCGATGCGCGATGAGGCGGGCAAGGATTTATTTGTCACCGTCCGCTTACCCGGTGGAGAGGTGTTCATCAAAGTGTGGCGCCTGGATGTGGGGCGGATCAAGCTCTATCTCCTCGATACCAACATTCCGGAAAATGAGTCCGCTGAGCACAGAGAGATCACCGGGCAACTTTATGGCGGCGATATCCATACCCGCATCCGGCAGGAAATCGTCCTCGGCATAGGCGGCCTAAGGGCGCTGCAGGCCGTGGGAGTAAAGCCCACCGTCTACCACATGAACGAGGGCCATTCGGCGTTTCTGGCTATCGAGCGCATGCGCTTGCTCATCGAGCAGGAAAAACTGAATTTTGACGAAGCGTTTGAGGCGTGCCGCGCCAACAACGTGTTCACCACGCATACGTCCGTACCGGCTGGTATCGATCTCTTCGATTCCGGGATGCTATACCAGTATTTTGACTCCTACTGCGCCGAAAGCGGAATTCCCTTCGACAAGTTTTTCGCGCTGGGCCGCAAGGATGACGACCACCAGCAGGGGCCATTCTCGATGGCGATTCTCGCCATTAAGACCTCCGCCTTCCGCAACGCCGTGAGCAGCCTGCACCGCCAGGTTTCGCAGAATATGTGGCAGGACTTATGGCCGAAGCTGCCGGTTTGGGAGGTGCCGATCACTTCGATCACCAACGGAGTACACCTTCCCACTTGGCTCAATGGCGACCTGGCGCAGATTTACGATATGTACCTGCAGCCGGATTGGCGCGAGCGCTATCCCGACCCCAAGCTTTGGGACTTGGTACAGGATATCCCGAACCAGGAACTATGGGAAGCGCATCGGCGGCGCAAGCGCAACCTGGTATCGTTTGTGCGCGAACGGGTAGCCGCCAGTGCGGTGACGCGCAAGGCGTCGACGGCCGAACAGCGGCGGTTGTCTGAAGTGCTGGACCCGGACACGCTGACCATCGGGTTCGCGCGGCGCTTTGCGACCTACAAGCGAGCCACGCTGCTGTTTCGCGACATCGATCGCCTGAGGCGATTGCTGACCAATCGCGAGACGCCGGTGCAGATTGTGATTGCCGGTAAAGCCCACCCGAAGGACCTACCAGGCAAGACGTTGATTCGCGAGATCGTCCAACTTTCGCGCAACCCCGACTTGGCCAAACATATCGTTTTTCTTGAGGACTACAGCATCCAGGTGGGACGGGAATTGGTGCAGGGTGTCGACCTATGGCTGAACAACCCGCAACGTGGAGAAGAAGCCTGCGGCACCAGCGGCATGAAGGCCGGCATCAATGGCGTACTGAATTTGAGCATTCTCGACGGCTGGTTCGATGAGGCCTACGAGATTTCCGGTGGTTGGGCGATCGGCGACCGAGAAGCGTATTCCGAGGACCAGGACGAGATTCACGCGCGCGCTATTTATTCGATTCTCGAGAACGAAATCGTTCCCCTGTATTACGCCAATCGCGAAGAAGGTGTACCCGGGGAATGGGTGCGGCGCATGAAGCAGTCACTCATGAACTTGAGTCCCCAGTTTAATTGCCAGCGCATGGTCGGCGAGTACATGTCCCAGTTGTACGAGCCCGCTCATCAGTCGCATTTAGACGTGTCCGCCAACGGATTCGCTCCGGCGCGCGATCGCGCCAAATGGAACAACGCAGTGCAGCGCGTGTGGGACAGAGTGCGGTTTGTGGAAATGGGCGTGGGGGCGGAAGGGTCGGTGTTGACGGGCAGACCGGTTCCGATACGAACGGTGGTAGATTTGGCTGGACTCTCCCCTAAGGATGTGCGCGTGGAGGCAGTGGTCGGGCGCGTGGGGGTGAACGGGAACCTGGAAGAGACCCAGGTGATGACCCTGCCCGCATTAGAGCAGAATGGGTCGGGTTATGTTTTCATGAAAGAGTTCGTTCCGCATCAGACCGGCCGATTGGGATACTCGCTACGGGTCAGCCCCAATCACTATGACGATCCGTTGACCAGGCCATGTAACTCCCTTCTGAAGTGGGGAGTGGACTAGTACTTTAGTTACTAGCCTAGACCGAAAAAGTTTCGTTACGGAACCGCTGTAAAGAAATAATTGGATTTCGTCCGCATTTCATGGTACATACTGTGTTAGGCGCAAGCGGGATTCGAACTTGCGGTTTCCTCATGAAGTGTCCCGCGCACCTCTTGACCGTTCCTAACTGACCAACACGAATTTTCGCTCGAGACCGAGTCGCTAACTTCCGGGAGTCAACCTTCTCACATGGACGAAGACCGCAAATACAGGCAACGGGGCTATATGGATACGGGCCGCGATTCCGGCGCAATGCGCCGCGAAGACCAACCGAAGCAATCCGGCCCGCGACCGCCTCTGGACGTCACAGGGCCTCGCTTGCCGCGGCTGCTGCAAAACGTTGTAGCCGCTAGATGTTTCAGTTGTTCCACAGCCCTGCCGCAGGACGTCGACTGGAAAATGGCGGTGTGCCCGAAATGTGGCGCCGCGCTACACTGCTGCAAACAGTGCGCGCACTTTGAGCCATCCACGCGCTTTCAGTGCCTCAAGCCGATACCCGTCAGGATTCCCGCCAAGGACCAGCGCAATGAGTGCGAGCTGTTCAAGCCACGGGTGACCGTGGCCCGTGATGCGGCCCCGGCCAACAACAACTCGACTGCCTCCGCGCCGGCGCCCCGAAACTCCACTGACGCCCGCGCCGCGTTTGACAACCTCTTCAAGAAGTAGGCCGGGCCCCTTTGATTCGTCCCCTGTGTTGGACCGCTACTTGAATACTCAACTGCGCCCGCTGGCCGAGTTTGCCGCTTTCGCGGCCCGGATTCCCTGAGCCGCAAAAGAAACCGGGGAACGTCCGTCCTTCCTTGGGTTAATTCCATGTGCGCTTTCGATTGGTCCCCTGCGTTGGACCTACTTGAAGATTCAAGTGCGCCGGTTGGCCGAGCTTGTCGCCGTCGCGGCCGGTCAAGGCAATCGTGCGGCACTGGATGGAGTTGGCGTATTCGACAGCGCGCACTACGGTGAGTGGCGAAACCGGGGAACGTCTCGTCCGTCCCCGGGTTACCGGGTTAAGTCATAAAGCGGTAGGCGATCATGTGGCAGATCACCATGTGGGCTTCTTCGATCCGACCCATGTGTTGGACCGGTATCTGGATATTCAACTGTGCCCGTGCGCCGAGCTTGCCGCCGTCGCGGCCGGTCAAAGCAATCGTCCGGCACTGGATGGAGTTGGCGTATTCGACAGCGCGCACCACGTTGGGCGAGTTGCCGGAGCCGCTCAGGCACATGACCAGGTCGCCTGCCCCGGCAAAATTCTTCAACTGCTCGGCAAAGATCGATTCGTAACCCAGGTCATTGGAATACGCGGTGATGGTGGACAGATTTTCATTGAGAGCCAGAATGCGGAAGCGGCTCTCGCGCCCGTAGCTGGCACCTTTGACCATGTCGGCGACAAAGTGAGAGGACGTGGAAGCGCTGCCTCCGTTGCCGCAAACAAAAATCTGCTGGTTGTTTTTCAGTGCTTCCGCAAACCAGGCGATGGCCTGCTCCACTCCCGCCAGATCGATTCTGTCGAGCGTGTCGCGCACGGCTGCCAGATAGTGTTCCGGAAACCTCATGCCAGAAAGAAGTCAAAGGACGCCGCGAGATAATTCTTCAGCTCCGCCCGATTCACTACCGCGTCGAGAAAGCCGTGCTGCAAGAGAAACTCGCTGCGCTGAAATCCCTCCGGCAGCTTCTGGCGAATGGTTTGCTCAATCACGCGCGGTCCGGCGAAACCAATCAAGGCGCCGGGCTCGGCGATGTTCAAATCGCCCAACATGGCAAAACTGGCGGTAACTCCGCCGGTGGTGGGATCGGTCATCACGCTGATGAAAGGAATCTTGGCCTCGTCCAGACGCATCAGCGCCGACGAGATCTTCGCCAATTGCATCAGGCTGATCGCCCCTTCCTGCATGCGTGCTCCGCCGGAGGCCGAGATGACAATCAGCGGAACGCGGCCGTGCAACGAGCGTTCAATCGCCCGGGTGATCTTCTCTCCCACCACCGAGCCCATACTGCCGCCGATAAACTTCAGCTCGAGTGCGCAAATATGCACCCGCCGGCCATTGAGCGTGCCGGCAGCCGAGATCACTGCGTCGCTGAGCGAGGTGGCCTCCTTCATCAGCGCCAGGCGATCCTTGTATGTTTTGGAATCCACAAAATCCAGCGGATCGGTCGAGGCGAGGTGAACGTCGAACTCTTCAAACTTGCCCTCATCGAAGAGGATTTCCAACCGGGTGCGGGCATCCACGCGGAAGTGAAATCCGCACTTCGGACAGACCTGGAGGTTCTCGTCCAGCGTCTTCTTCCAGACGATCTGGCCGCAGCGATCGCACTTGAGCCAAAGCCCTTCGGTGCGGACGTGGCGTTCTTCGGAGTTTTCCGGCTCATCCTTGCCGGGCCGGTCGCGGGTAAACCAAGCCATGTTCATGTTCAGTTTGACACATCGTTTTTCCTATTGCTTCCCAATACGAGTTGTGGCATGTTTATATTGGGAACCAATATGAACGATCGCGCGGACGTCTGGCAGGGAACACTGGCGCTGATGGCGCTGCGAACGCTGGAAGCTCTGGGCCCCCTGCACGCCTACGGGATTGCCCGCCGCATTGAGCAAATCAGCGGAGACAAGCTCTCGGTGAACTATGGCACCCTCTATCCGGCGCTGCTGAAGCTGGAGCAAGAGGGCTACATCGCCGCCAAGTGGGGGGTTTCCGACAACAAGCGCAAGGCCAAATACTACGCGCTTACACGAGCCGGCAAGAAGAAACTGGAGCGGGAAGCGCGCCAATGGGAAGAGACCACGGCCATCATCGCCCGCTTTTTTGTGCCCGGCGAGGGGGTTTCGTGAGAACTCTGTTTGTCCGCGTGCTTGGGCTGCTCTTCCGGGAGCGCCGGGACCGGGAACTGCAGGCCGAGATCGACAGCAATCTGGAACTGCATACCGATGACAATCTACGCGCGGGGATGACCCCCGAGGAGGCCCGCCGGAATGCGCTGCTGAAGTTTGGCGGACGGGAAGCAGACAAGGAAGCTTATCGCGACCAGCGCGGCTTGCCGTTCTTCGACGCGGCGCGGCAGGATTTGCGTTACGCCTGGCGGATGATTGGTAAGAGTCCCGGCTTTGCCACGGGACAGCCCGCGTGTTTCCGTGAGAACTCGCGATGCGGCAGCCACGGAGTAGGACGATGCCCGGGATGGCCCGCGCGATTCTAACAGGAGTAGCACATCACCTGACCCAACGAGGACTGGACCCCCCAGCGATTCCGCAAAGCACCCAGGGCGCAAGCGATAAGCTGCTGAAGTGCCTCCAGTTTTGGTGGCAGCGAAGGGGATAAGGCGGGGGTAAGGCGGAAACACCTGGAGTGCACCCCAAAAATGAGACAGCCAGTTAAGGGGACGAATACATTGAATGGAGAAAGGAAATGGATTTGTCCCGATCTGTCTACAGTCGTGATCTCAAGGTCACGGTCATGCGCACCTTGGATGCCGGATCGACCCCCGGTGAAATGGCGCGGAAATATCAACTGAGCCCCAAGCTGCTCGAACGCTGGCGAGGCGAGTGGCGCGCCCGCGGCGAAGCCGCGTTCCCCGGCGTTGGGCGCCACAGCCTCAGTCCGGCGCTCGATGAAGCCCATCGCATCGCCGATCTGGAGCGCAAAATCGGCCAGATGACGATGGAGAATGATTTTTTAAAAAAAGCCTTGCAGCATTTCAAGGATCATCACCCGCCAGCCGTCGTCAGTGGCGCGGATGCCTGTTTGAAGAAATCCAGCAAGCCGCCGCGAAAGGCCAAGCCGTGAGCGCGCTGTGCCAGATGACCGGCCTCAACCGCGCGGGTTTCTATCGCTGGCGGGTGCCGCTGCAAGCCATTCCAGCGGAGATGGAAATCCGCGATGAGCTGCAGAAGATCGCCCTCCAATGGCCAGCCTACGGATACCGCAGAATCACGGCCGAGTTGCAAGACCGCGGGTTTGACATCAACCACAAACACGTGCTGCGGATGATGCGGGAAGATAATCTGCTGTGCGTTCGCAAACGCCGTTTCGTGATTACCACCGACTCACGCCATGGCCTGCCGGTGTATCCGAACCTGGCGCACGGCCTCACCCCGCAAGCAATCAATCAGCTCTGGGTGGCCGACATCACCTACATTCGGCTGCGCGCCGAGTTCGTGTACCTGGCCGTGATTCTGGATGCTTTTTCGCGGCGTGTGGTCGGTTGGGCACTCGGCCGCACGCTGGAGGCACAGCTGGCGGTGACAGCTCTGCGAATGGCGCTGCTGGAACGGCTACCAGCGCCTGGCCTGGTGCATCATTCCGATCGCGGCGTACAGTACGCTTCGCACGACTACACCGAGATGCTCCGGCAACACGGAGCCACCATCAGCATGAGCCGGAAAGGAAACCCCTACGACAACGCAGCCTGCGAATCGTTCATGAAGACTCTCAAACAGGAAGAGGTTTACCGCAACGAATACCGCGATTTTCACGAAGCTCGCACCAGCATTGGTGAGTTTCTGGAACGAGTTTACAACCAGCGGCGGCGCCATTCCGCTCTCGGCTACTTGCCGCCGGCCGAGTTCGAGCAAAACGACGGAGCCGGGCAATGAGGCTGCTTCGCGTTGAACTCAGTTGGGGGCTTTGCCCCCAAACCCCCAGGATTTACCGCTTTTTCTCGGCCAGAATGGATGTTTCTGGCTTTGTCCGAGGGGCAGGCTCGACCTGCCCCCAGCCGTTCCGGCGACTGAGCCGGTCGCTCGGGTTGCTTCCCAGCAGCGCCCTATCCCGTCCGGCTCAGGTCCTTCCAGAATGGACGACTTCAACCTCGCCGTGCAATACTTTTTCAGTAAACGGCGGTAACCCCCTTAACTTCGTGTCTCACCCATGGGGTTCACTTCAA
>Ga0075017_100000673_pt1 | contig 19577 bp, 18 predicted proteins | sample AleBraG_ABR_2012_FD_71475 | JGI IMG/M metagenome (GOLD analysis project Ga0075017, IMG submission 71475) | Freshwater sediment microbial communities in response to fracking from Pennsylvania, USA - Alex Branch Run_MetaG_ABR_2012 | ecosystem: Environmental > Aquatic > Freshwater > Creek >... | reverse complement strand
GCAAGTGCGCTGAGCGCGCTGGGGAGGCTGAGATCCCCCGCCTCAAAGCTTGCGTCGTACGGCTTCGCCGTCAGCTCGGCAGCGCGGAAGACGTCGGTCGCGTGTTCATATCCGGTGAGGTCCTGCCAGTAGTACTGCAGGCTCACGGCCGGGTCGCCGCCCTGGACGAGCGTCTCGAGCCTGATCAGCACTGCGTCTGCTGCCTCGTCGGTGCATCGCGCGGCGCGCGAATGGGTCGCGTCCACCTTTGCGAGCGCTGAGACGACCGTCGCGATGGTGGTCTGGTTGGGTCCGGGTTGCGCGGTCTGGGTCGCGGAGGCGGATCCGCTCGTCGGCGCCGGAACGAGGTTGCGCCACGCCAGGTCGGTTCCCGCGACAACCATGCCGACCAGGAGGCAGACCAGTCCGACCGCGATGAGGATCGGCTTCAAGGCACCACTTACACGACCCCGCTTGAGCGGCTCGGGCGGCGTCGGAGCGCGGTCCAACTCCAACAATGGCGTGCCGTCCTGGCTGTCCATCGACCCCTCCTGGATCGCAGGCTAGGCCTCGCTCTGCGGCGGCGCTCGCGGTCCGAGGCTCATTAGCCCGAGCGGCCCAACGAGGCACGCGCCAATTTCCGAAGGCGCCACCGCCCGGACACCCATCCGTCGGGATCCGGTCATCCTCTGGTCGTCGGGGTACCCCCCCGCATTCACCCGTTCGGCTTAGACATCGGGTGCGCTTCGACCCGGGCGCGCCGACCCCGACGGAGGTTCCGACCGTGGCCGACCCGATCCCTGTTGCGCCTCGGAAGGCGCGTGCGCGCTTCCGAGGGGCTTGGCGCCAGCGGTCGATCGTGGCGGCTCTGGGAGCCTTGGCGCTGACGATCAGCGTTTCCTTGCCGGCTCGAGCGATGATCGAGACCCCGACGTCGTCCGCCTCGTCCGCCTCGTCCGCCTCGTCCGCCTCGGCCGGGTCGGGCGCGCCGGTCGGTCAGATCGTGGTGCCGGTTGTCGCCGACAGCTATTCCAACCCGGCTGCGCCAACCCGGGTTGCCGGTCAAGGGCTGAATGTGATGGTCGGCGACGCCGGTACGGATGGCCGGACCGGGTATCTCGAGTTCGCTCTTCCTGCGGCGGTGCAGGGCGCCACACCGGCGTTCGCGTCGCTGGTGTTGCATCAGGACGGCCCACCCCGAACCGGCAGCGTCGTCGTGTCCACCGGTTCGTCGAGCTGGACCGAGTCGACCCTCGACGCGGCCAATGCCCCGGGTCCGGCGACGCCGCTTTCCGAGGGGGCGGTGGCGCCGACCGGCGATCCGACCGTCATCTCCATCCCTCCCACCGCTGTCTCAGGACAAGCCACCGTGACGCTCGTCCTGCAAGCCCACACGACTGCGGGAACGGCCCTGGCTTTCGCGTCGAGGGAGAATCCCGATCCAACCGCCGGCGAGACGTTGGTCCTGAGCTACCCAGGGTCGACCACGTCCCCGACTCCGCAGCCGACCTCCACCGGCGGCCAGCCCAGCCCGAGCCCGTCCTCATCGATTACAACCGGCCCTCCGGGGCCATCCGGGCAACGTGTCGTGCCGGTTTCCGCTGACACTTACAGCATCCCTTCACAGCCGACTCAGGCTCCGGGTCAGGCGAGTGTGGTCATGGTCGGAGACGAATCGACCGATGGCCGCGTCGGTTACCTGAGCTTCGCTCTACCGTCTGATCTTCAGACCGCCACGCCCTCTTTCCTGTCTTTGGTGCTGTACCAGGTCGGACCCACTCGGGCAGGGGCTGTCGTTGTTCACGCCACCACCGCGGGGTGGGACGAGAACACCCTCGACGCGGCCAATGCCCCGGCCTTGTTGACGGCGTTCTCGGAAGGAGCGGTGTCGCCGTCCGGCTCGCCGACCGTCATCGCACTACCTCCGTCCGCGACCGAGGGTTCGTCGACCGTGGCCTTCGCGCTCACGGCCCAAACAACGCCGGATACGGCGATCGCCTTCGCCTCCGCACAGAACTCGGACCAATCGCTCCAGGCAGAGCTGGTATTCAGCTATCCGGCCTCGGGCCCGTCGCCTACGCCCACGCCTACCGGGACCGGCACATCCGGCTCCCCGTCCCCGTCCCCGACGCCGACTTCGACGTCGCCGGGATGCGCAGAGTCCGCGCTCTTGGTGCCGGCTTGCGGCGCCCTGATCGGATCGACCGCGAACCTCGAGGGCGTCGAGACGAGCGTGGCCCAGTCGGTTGCCCGGCAGGAGTCAGAACTCGGTCGGACCCTCGACATCGTCCACGTCTACCACTCCGGCGGCGACTCTTGGCCGACCAACGGAGAGGCGGCGCTTGCGTCGGACCCGTCGCATCCCCGGATCCTCTTCGTGAGCTGGAAGCCCGAGAACGGCAGCACGTGGGCGCAGGTTGCCGCCGGCGTCCAGGACGGACAGATCGACGCCACTGCGTCCCGGATCACAAGCCAACTCGACGGCCTGCCGTTCTTCCTGACGATTCACCACGAGCCCGAGAACGAGCTCGGAGGCACGGGCTCGGGCTACTCGCCGGCTGACTACGCCGCGATGTTCCGGCATGTGGTCCAGCGGCTGCGCGCGGACGGCGTGACCGGCATGGTCACCGTGTGGGACATGATGGGTTTCGACGGGTGGGGCGACCGCGGCCTGTACCCGCAGCTGTATCCGGGTGACGATGTCGTGGACTGGATCGGTTTCGACCCCTATTCCCACAACGGCTCGTCACTGGCCCAAATTGTCGATACGCACAACGCGCCGCAGTTCCCCGGCTTCTACACCTGGGCAACCACCCAGCATCCGGGCAAGCCGTTGATGCTCGGCGAGTTCGGCGTGGCCGGCGGATCGTCCGCGATCCGCGCGTCGGTATTCACGTCCCTGGTGACGGATGCCGCAGCGCTGCCGGCGTTGAAGGCTCTCGTCTACTTCAACCACGGGCCGTCCGATGCCAACAGCGGCGGCCACGACTTGAGCTACGACGACGACCCGGTGGTCCTCGCCGCCGCACGCATGGCGTTCGAGCATCCGTACTTCATGCACTCCGGGTAGGAGGACGCACCGTCGAACGTCCGACGATCGGCGTGGAGCGTCAGGTCAGCTCAGTGATCGACAGGACGTTCCCGTCCGCGTCCTTGAACCAGGCCACATAGTCGCCACCCGGGGTCGTCCATACGCCGCGTTGGTCCTGCTCGAGCTCGGAGTACCGCTCGAACATCACACCTCGGGATGCCAGTCGCCCGCAGATCTCGACGATGTCCGGCACTTCCCAGCCCAGCACGGTGAACGGCGCGGGCCGGTACTCGCCGACGTCGGTCACGCGAAGAGTGGTTCCGCGGCAGGAAAAGACGCACGCGAACGGCGTCTGCTCGACGAGCGGGAGTTCCAGGACGGACTCGAAGAACGTCCGGGCGCGGTCGAGGTCGGCGCTCGGAAGGAAGGCGACCAGGGAGGAATCGGGCAGCATGGGCCAATGCTGGCCCTTCCGGGACAGCCGCGAAGGACATGTCCGAGCTTCGGGGAGGGGACCCGGGCCTCCCGGAAACCGTTGGGAATATTAGGATTCCTACTCGCACGCTCGCCGAACGGACAGAGGAGAGCCGGATGGATATCGCACGCTGGATCGGGGAGGCGACCAGTGCGCATGCGGACTGGCTCGCGTCCTACGGGGCGTTCGAAGCGAGCCCGGCGACGCAAGTGTCCGACGACATGCTCGAGGGTCCGTTCGCCGATCTGGCCACGCGGATGAAGGACAACTACCCGTACGGGCATCCGCGATACGCGGCGCAGATGTTGAAGCCGCCGCATCCGGTCGCGGTCGTCGGGTATCTCGCCGCGATGCTCGTGAATCCGAACAACCATGCGCTCGACGGCGGACCGGCAACCGCGCAGATGGAGAAGGAGGTCGTCGCCGAGCTGGCGCGGATGTTCGGATTCAGCGGTCCGGGCGCAGACGGCGGCTGTCTCGGACATCTGACGTCGAGTGGCACCATCGCCAACCTCGAAGCCCTCTACGTGGCGCGGGAGCTGCACCCCGGTCGCGGCGTCGCTCACAGCGCGGACGCGCACTACACGCACGCCCGGATGTGCCACGTGCTCGGTATCGAAAGTCACGTCGTGCCGGTGGACGCCGCCGGGCGGATGGATGTGGGTGCGCTCGAAGTGTTGCTCGCGACGGGAACGATCGGCACGGTCGTCGCCACCGCCGGAACTACCGGGCTGGGCGCCGTCGATCAGATTCACGAGATCGCGGCGGTCGCCCGCGCGTACGACGTGCGCGTACACGTGGACGCCGCCTACGGCGGGTTCTTCACGCTCGTCGCCGGTACCGGTGCGGACGTCGATCTCGATCCGGCGCCGTGGCGGGCGATCCAGGCGTGCGATTCGGTCGTCGTCGATCCGCACAAGCACGGGCTCCAGCCGTACGGCTGCGGTGCCGTGATCTTCAAAGACCCGGCGGTCGGACGGTTCTACGCTCACGACTCGCCGTACACGTACTTCACCTCCGAGGAGTTGCATCTCGGGCAGATCTCGCTCGAGTGCAGCCGTGCAGGGGCGAGCGCGGCCGCATTGTGGCTCACCCTGCAAGTGTTTCCACTGACCGAGGACGGCCTCGGATCGGTGCTCCGCTCCGGCAGGCGGGCTGCGCTCCGCTGGGCGGACCTGATCACTGAATCCGAGCAGCTCACGCTGTACCAACGACCCGACCTCGACATCCTCACCTACTTCCCGACGACGGACGCCATCGGATCGGCGGCCGCGCTCACGTCCATCGACGCGGCTTCCGCGACCGTGATGGAACGAGGTATGGCAGATGCGAGCGCGTTCGTCGCCACCTACGTCGTGGACCGTGCGGCGTTGCTGGCCCGCGGCCACGGGGTGGCGCAAGCGCCGGACGGCAACGCGCGCATTCTTCGGAGCGTCCTGATGAAGCCGGAGAGCGAACTGGTGGTGGTCGACCTGCACCAGACGATCTGCGCTCTCGCGGATCGCGTCGCGAGCGTTTGACTCGGTCAGGCGCCGGCTGAGTGGTGCACACGCAGCCGCGCGGGCTTGCCCACTTCCGGTCAGTGCACGAGACGAGCGACGGCGACGGACACTGCCAGCACGACGACTGCCAGGCGAAGCCAGGTGTCGGGCAGGTTGCGCCCGTATCGGCTGCCGATCAGGCCGCCGAGCGCGGTGCTGACGGCGAGCACCGGGACGATCGCCCAGTCGACCTGCGACGAGAAGGCGAAGACCACCGCGGCGCAGAGGTTGACCGCTACCGCAAGCACGTTCTTCACGCCGTTAGAAGCCTGGACGCCGCCCAGCTTTCCGCTGAACAGGGCGAGCAGCAGGACGCCCATCGCCGCGCCGAAGTACCCGCCGTACACGGCCACGCAGAAGACCAGGGCGAGGAGCAGCGGACCGGCTTTGGCCGCCCTACCGATCGTCGCCGCGCGGGCTGCCTCGCTCGCCTGCGCGATCGTTGCGTTGTCGCTCCCGGAGTCCGCGCCGGCCGCATCGTCTGCGCCGGCCGAAGCGGCGCGCTTGGTGAGCCACAGCGTCACGCGAGGCTGCAGCGCAACCAGCGCCGCGGCGGACAACAGCAAGATCGGTACCACCGCGTCGAAGGTCGCCGCTGGTAGCGCGAGCAGGAGCAGTGCGCCGGCGGCGCCGCCGGCCGCGGCAGGAACCAGAGCCCGCTGGATGAGCGGCCGAAGCGGGCCCAGCTGGTGCCGGTAGCCGTAGGCCCCGGCGACCGATCCGGTGACAAGGCCGACCGCGTTGGTCGCGTTCGCAACGACCGGCGGGATGCCGAGGGCCAGCAGGGCGGGGAAGGACAGCAACGTTCCGGCTCCGATGACCGAGTTCATGGCTCCGGCCACGAAGCCGGCGCCGAAAACCGCCACGAATTGGAGCGCTGTCACGACCGCGAAGTCTGGCAGCAGGTGGGCTGGATTGCGGGCCCGTCCCACGTCGCGGACCCCCGGACCGCTAGCGTGCGGCTCGTGAAGGTAGTCGTGCCTGTAGAACAGCGACCCGGCGAGCGCCGGGTCGCTGCTATGCCGGACAGCGTGAGCAGATTGGTCAAGGCCGGGCTCGACGTCGTGGTCGAGACCGGAGCCGGACTGCACGTGCACATATCGGACGAGGCGTTCGAGGCCGCGGGGGCCAGCGTGTCGGACCGAACCGGATCGGATGTTTTCGCCGGTGCGGACGCCGTCCTGCACGTATCCCCGCTTGCGCCTGCCCAAGCACAGCGGTTGGATCCCGGGACCGTGACCGCCGGCCTGCTCGCGCCGACGACGAATTCGGCCGGTATCGCGGCGTTGCGCGACGCCCGTGTCACGGCGTTCGCTCTTGAACTGCTGCCCCGGATCTCGAGGGCACAGTCGATGGATGCGCTGACCTCACAGGCGCTGGTGTCCGGCTATCGCGCGGCGCTGGTGGCTGCAGATCGGCTGCCGACGTTCTTCCCGTTGCTGATGACCGCGGCCGGGACCATCCCGCCGGCCAAGGTGCTCGTTCTCGGCGCCGGGGTCGCGGGCCTGCAAGCCATCGCAACCGCCCGCAGGCTGGGCGCAGTCGTCGAGGCCTACGACGTGCGCCCCTCGTCGGCGGACGAGGTGCGGTCGATGGGCGCGAAATTCGTCGAGCTCGACCTCGAAGCTCTCGAGGGCACCGGCGGGTACGCGCGCGAAATGAGTGACGACCGGGCGACCCGCCAGCGCGAGCTCCTCGCACCGCACGTCGCGGCGGCGGATGCGGTCATCACCACGGCCGCGGTGCCCGGCCGGACGGCCCCGTTGCTGGTGACCCGCGAGATGGTCGAGGGGATGCGCCCGGGCAGCGTCGTCGTCGATCTCGCCGCGGAGTCCGGCGGCAACGTGGAAGGTTCGCTGCCGGGCGAGGAAATCGAGATCGGCGGTGTCCTGGTCTGGGGCGCTCGAGACGTGCCGAGTCAGCTTCCGGTGGACGCGAGCCGGCTGTACGCGCGCAACGTGGCCGACCTGCTCACGTTGATGACGACGGACGGTGTGATCGCGCCGGACTTCGAGGACGAGATCGTCGCCGGGTGCTGGGTCACCCGGGACGGCTCGGTGCGGGACGGGATCGCGTTATGACCGGCATCGGACTGCTGACCGTGTTCGTCCTTGCAGTTTTCATCGGCTTCGAGGTCGTCTCCAAAGTGTCGACGACTCTGCACACGCCGTTGATGTCCGGGGCGAACGCGATCCATGGCGTGATCCTGGTCGGTGCCATCCTCGTCACCGGCTTCGCTACGAACGGTCTGGAGATCGCGCTCGGGCTGGCCGCCGTCGTCCTGGCCACGATCAACATGGTCGGCGGCTTCGTCGTGACCGACCGGATGCTCGAGATGTTCAAGGCCCGCCGATGACGAAGCAGAACTGGGTCGACCTCGCGTACCTGTTGTCGGCCGTCTGCTTCATTCTTGCTCTGAAGGGCCTGTCCTCACCGAAGAGCGCTCGTCGAGGCAACTTGATCGGAGCCGCGGGCGCGGCGATCGCCGTCGTCACCGTTCTGGTCGGCACCGAGGGCCTGGCGCACATCCCGCTCATCCTGGGTGCCGTCGTGGTCGGGACGGTGATCGCAGTTCCGGTCGCGCGGCAAGTTCCGATGACCGGAATGCCCCAGTTGGTGGCGCTCTTCAACGGCGTCGGCGGCGGAGCCGCGGCGATCGTCGCCCTCCTGGAGATTCCGCGTACCGGCGGCGGCTTCGCGCTCATCGCCTCGCTGTTCACCGTTGTCGTGGGATCGGTGTCGTTCAGCGGATCCGTGGTCACGTTCCTGAAGCTGCAAGAACTGATCACGACCCGGCCCATCGTGCTTCCGGGCCATCCGATCTGGTTCGCAGGATCGCTGGCCGGCTCGGTCGGATTCTCGATCGCCGTCTTCGCGCGCGGCGGCGTCGGTGCCGGCACACCGTTGCTGGCCGTCGTGGTGGTCGTGCTCGCGCTCGCGGCCGGTGTTCTTTTCGTTCTGCCGGTCGGCGGCGCCGACGTACCGATCGTCATCTCGTTGCTCAACGCGTTCACCGGATTGTCGGTCGCAGCTTCGGGCTACGTGCTCGGCAACGTGCTCCTGCTCGTCGCGGGAACGCTGGTCGGAGCGTCGGGCACGCTGCTGACCCGGTTGATGGCGCAGGCCATGGGCCGCCCGCTGACCTCCACGCTCTTCGGCGCGTTGAGGGGCGGTTCCACTGCCGGAGGCGCGGGACCTTCGCTCGACCGGCCGGTCCGATCGGCATCACCCGACGACGTCGCGATCCTGCTGAACTACGCAAGCAAGGTGATCGTGGTTCCCGGATACGGACTGGCTGTCGCGCAGGCTCAGCATGTCGTTCGCGAGCTCGCCGACGTTCTGGCTGCGCGCGGCGTCGAGGTCATCTACGGCATCCACCCCGTCGCGGGGCGAATGCCCGGACACATGAACGTCCTGCTGGCCGAGGCGAATGTCCCGTACGACCAGCTCAAAGAAATGGACGAGGTCAACCCTCAGTTCGCCACAACCGACGTCGTCCTCGTGATCGGCGCCAATGACGTCGTCAATCCGGCCGCCCGGCAACCGGGCACGCCGATCTCCGGCATGCCCATCCTGGACGTCGACCAGGCTCAGAACGTGGTCTTCCTCAAGCGTTCGATGCGGCCGGGGTTCGCCGGCATCGACAACGAGCTCCTCTACCAGCCGAACACCACGCTCCTTTTCGGCGATGCCAAGGAGTCGGTCACCAAAGTCGTCAACGCGCTCAAAGCGCTCTAGGCCCGGGGCCGGTGGCGCCCGCTCAGACGACCCCGTACAAGCGGTCGCCGGCGTCCCCGAGTCCGGGAACGATGTAGCCCTTCTCGTTCAGCCGCTCGTCCAGACCGGCGGTGACGACCGTGACCGCGACGTCCCGCCGCCCGAACGTCTCCTCCAGGTGGGCCAAACCCTCCGGGGCGGCGAGCAGGCAGATCGCCGTGACGTCGTGAGCGCCCCGGGCGAGCAGAAGTTCGATTGTGGTCACAAGTGTTCCGCCGGTGGCGAGCATCGGGTCCAGCACGTAAATCTGACGACCTTCGAGCCGCTCCGGGAGGCGGTCGGCGTACGTGGTCGCGGTCAAGGTCGTCTCGTCGCGGACCATGCCCAGGAACCCGACCTCAGCTGTCGGCAGCAGCCGGACCATGCCTTCGAGCATGCCGAGGCCGGCGCGCAGGATGGGCACGACGAGCGGGCGGGGTTGCGCCAGCCGGACGCCGGCGGCAGGAGCGACCGGGGTCGTCACCTGGACGGCAACCGTGCGCACGTCGCGGGTCGCCTCGTACGCCAGAAGCGTGACGAGCTCCTCCGCGAGCCGCCTGAAGGTCGGCGAGTCCGTTCGCTCGTCCCGCAGGGTTGTGAGCTTGTGTGCCACTAGCGGGTGCTCGGCGACGTGGACGCGCATGCCGCGAAGGGTAGCCGCCGCCACTGGCCACTGTCCGTAGCGGCCGCATGCATGTCACGATGCCCCTATGGTCGACGGGCAGCGCGACGGCACCGACTTCGCGGTCGTTGTATACCGCGAGGACGGGCAGTGGGTTGTCTCGACGCTGCCGAGCAACGCCGCGGACGATCTTGAACGCTTGATCAACGTCATCCGGCAGCAGCCGGGCGACGGCGGATCCATCGGCCTGGTCTCCGTCGCCGAGGATTTCTTCGTTGCGATCCGGGTGCTCGGCGACGAGGAGCGGGTGCTGCTGTCCGACGTGACCGCAGCGCAGGAGTGGCCGCTGGCCCGCGAAGTGCTCGAATGGCTCGACCTGCCGATGCCCGAAGACGACGAGCTCGAGCAGGTTCAGCCGGCCGGCGACCTTTCGGCTTTCGCCGATCTCGGCCTGCCGCCCATGGAGATCGCGATGATCTGCGAGGACGAGGACCTCTACCCGGACGAGATGCTGACGTCGATCGCTTCCCGCCTCGGATTCGGCGAGGAGTTCTCCAACACCCTCGACCAGGTGCTCGGCTGAGCCTCACGACCCGGTTCGACCCGGCCATGCGCCTCGCCCTCGCGCAGGCCGATGCCGCGGCTGCACGGGGGGATGTGCCCGTCGGCGCAGTAATCCTCGGCTCGACCGGCGATGTCCTCTCGCGCGGCGGAAACGCTCGCGAAGCGACCTCGGACCCGACCGCGCACGCCGAGCTCGTGGCCATCCGCGCTGCAGCCGCGTCGCTGGGAACGTGGCGACTGACTGGCTGCACGCTGGTCGTGACGCTCGAACCGTGCACGATGTGCGCGGGCGCCGTGGTGCTCGCCCGGCTCGAACGGGTGGTGTTCGGGGCGTACGACCCGAAGGCCGGCGCCGCAGGTTCGATCCGCGATGTCTTGCGTGATCGCCGCTTAAACCATCACGCCGAGGTGCTGGGTGGCGTTCTCGAGGCGGAGTGCTCGGACCGACTGGCCGAGTGGTTCGACGTCAAACGCCGACCGTCGGTAACCTAACCGGCGGTGGCGTGTCCGAGCGGCCTAAGGAGCACGCCTCGAAAGCGTGTGAGGGGGCAACTCCTCCGTGGGTTCAAATCCCACCGCCACCGCTCAGCGTGCGGACGAAGCCAGCGCACGCACATTGACGACGCCGGTCTGGGCAGGCCCATGGGGGCAGCTCCGGCCGCTTCCGTGTGGAGGAGTGTGCCCCCGTGATGTCCTGGCCTTCTGGATTAGTCTAATCTAGATTAGGCTAATCTGGATTAGACAAGGGGAGCTGTGGCGGTCTCTGAATACCGGTGGCCGGCCGTGGACCAATTCATCGGCCGTCGCGCAGAACTGGCAAGACTGGAGGCGTGGTGGCGCGAACTCCCGGTGCAGAGCCAAGGCATGAACCTGTACGGACGTCGTCGGGTCGGTAAGAGTTGGCTGTTTCGTCGGTTCGCCCATGGCAAGCCCGCCATCATCCTGGTGGCTGAGCGCACGACCCCCGCGCAACAACTGACCAAGATCGCCGAGCAGCTCGAGCCGCATCTCGGACTTCGTCCGGAGATCCGCGACGTCGGCGAGTTGTTCCGCATCCTCTTTCAGTCCACGCGCCGTGGACGAGCCCTGGTGGTCATCGACGGATTCCCCTACCTGCTGGGCAATACGGCCTCGGCGATCTCGGGTGCGCTGTCGTCCATCCAGGCGGTCATCGAGCAACACCGCGACAGCTCCCTGGCCAAGATCATGGTATGTGGCTCCACGGTGTCCCAGATGGAGGACCTGCAGTCGGAGAAAAACCCCCTGCACGGACGGTTCGATCGCTTCGTGCTTCAGCCTCTGGGGTTCCACGAGTCGCGCGAGTTCATGGCTGACCTGGACATCGTCGAGCAGTTCGAGCGCTACTCCGTGGCCGGCGGCATGCCGCGCTACCTGCACACCCTGTGCTCCGGTGACCTCGAACGCACGCTGGCGTCGAAGGTCGTCGACAGCAACTCACCGCTGTTCAACGAGCCGCTGTCTCTGCTGCAGTCTGAGCTGAGGGAGCCAAATGCCTACCTGGCCATCCTGGAAGCCCTCGCAGTCAAGCCGACAGATGTCGGGGTGATCGCTGATGCCGTTGGGCTGACGTCCAAGTCGCTTTCGCCCTACCTGGAAAACCTGCGGGCCATGCGGCTGGCGAGCAGGAGGCTGCCGGTGGGTGCGGACTCGACATCGCGCAGCGGGCAATGGGAGTGCCCGGACCATTTCCTGCGCTTTTGGTTTCGATTCGTCAGGCCATTCCAAACTGACCTCGAGGCTGGCTCGGACGCGACGGCGCACGTACGAAACCACATCCGGCCTCACCTTCCGGAGCATGTTTCCCTCGTATTCGAAGACGTCGTCCGTCGCTGGATCCGGCAGACCTGGGGCGCGGCAGGCAACGTGGGCGCCTGGTGGGGCAATTCGCTCAACCACGAGAGGGCGGCCAAACGACGCCAGACCGAAGAGATCGACGCCGTCGGCCTGAGCGCCAAGCAGGTCGTCGTCGTGGCAGAGGCGAAGTGGACCAACAAGGCGATGCCACTGCAGGTGCTCGAGGACCTGCGCAACTACAAGTTGCCCGCGATGCATCAGGCCGGCTTCCGTAGTTCGACAGACCACTGCATCGTGCTCACAAGTAGAAGCGGGTTCACTGCCGGGCTGCAGAAGGCATCTGACGCGGATTCGAGGATCCGTTTGATCGACGCTGCGGACCTGCTGAGCGAGTTGCGCTAGGCCGGCGCGACCGTTCGCCGGTCAGCAGCCGCTCGGACGGGCGCTGGCCGACGCCGTCGCGTGGACGTGTCGTTCGGCGGCCAGTACGGCAGCTGCATGCGCAGGTGTGGCGAGCACTGAGAACGCGTTCCCGATGACGAGGTCGACGGTCGTTCCGGTCCGGGTCTGACGTACGAGCACCGCCCCGGGAACTTGCGCGGCGACCACCATCGCCGCACGGGCGGCCACGACGGCCGTTCCATACCGCACCTGGGCGGTGCCCGCGATCGTCTGGTTCAGCGGGTCGTTCGCCACCGCGCCGGGATGGAAGCCGCGGGCCACGAGCAGCCCGCTTGTTGCCCGGGCCAGTCCACTGCGATTCGTCGCGTTGTACACGTTCACGGTGATCTGGGACGGGAGTGGGAACGAGAGGGTCTGCGTGGTCGCGCCCGGCGAGTGCGAGCAGCTCGCTTGCGGCGTTGCCGTGCTCGTGGTCCGCACCTTTGTGAGGTAGTACCAGCCTCCTGCCCCGAGCAGGGCGAGGATGATCACGACGACCACCACGAGGCGACCGTTTCCGCGATGCTTTCGACGGGTCGGCGTGAGCGAGCTCACCGATTCTCCAGGTCGTAGACCCGAGCGTGGATCACCTGCCGCTGTTGCAGCGCAGACCGGACGGCGCGGTGCAGTCCGTCCTCGAGATAGAGGTCGCCGTTCCACCTGATGACGTGGCAGAAGAGGTCACCGAAGATCGTCGAATCGTCGGCCAGCAGCGTCTCGAGGTCGAGGGCGGTCTTCGTCGTGACCAGATCGGCCAGCCGAACCTGCCTGGGCGGCACGTCCGCCCACGACCGACCGGTCAGACCGTGATCGGGGTACGGGCGACCGTCGCCCACGCGCTTGAAGATCACGCCACGAGTCTAGGTCGGCGCTCGGCGCCCGAGCCGGAGCGGAGGATGCGGGATTTGAACCCGCGAGAGGGGGTAACCCTCTACACGCTTTCCAAGCGTGCGCACTCGGCCACTATGCGAATCCTCCGTCGCAGAGGCTACCGGCGCCCGCTGCCGACGCGTAACTCAGCTGAGCTCAACGATCAGGCGCAAGGGGCATCTGCTCGCATCGGTTGCCCGCGTAGAATCGGCGGCCGGCCCCCCGTGCGGCGGCATCTCGTGAACCCCCCCAGGGCCGAAAGGCAGCAAGGGTAAGCGGGCTCTGTCGGGTGCGCGGGGGGTCCCTTCATGGGCCGGGGCGCTCCGGTCGGATCTGGCGGCTAGGGTCGGTGCGTGTCGTTGGCCCTGTACCGCAGGTATCGCCCCGAGGCGTTCGACGAGGTCATCGGGCAGGAGCACGTGACCGGGCCGCTGCAGCAGGCCCTGCGCGCCGACCGCGTCCACCACGCCTACCTGTTCAGCGGCCCGCGCGGCTGTGGCAAGACGACATCGGCCCGGATCCTGGCCCGGGCGCTCAACTGCGAGTTCGGCCCGACTCCCGAGCCGTGCGGAAAGTGCCAGTCATGTATGGACCTGGCGCGCGACGGCGCCGGCAGCCTCGACGTCGTCGAGATCGACGCTGCGTCCCATGGGGGCGTCGACGATGCGCGCGACCTGCGCGAGCGAGCGTTCTACTCGCCCGCGTCGTCGCGTTTCAAGATCTACATCATCGACGAGGCGCACATGGTCACCCCGCAGGGTTTCAACGCATTGCTGAAGGTGGTGGAGGAGCCGCCGCCGCATCTGAAATTCATCTTCGCGACGACTGAGCCCGAGCGCGTTCTGGGCACCATTCGTTCCCGAACGCATCACTACCCGTTCCGGCTGGTGCCGCCGCGGATCCTGCAGGACTACCTCCAGCACTTGAGCGAGGTCGAGGGCGTCGAGGTCGGCCCCGGCGTGTTGGCGATGGTGGTACGAGCCGCTGCGGGTTCGGTCCGGGACGCCCTGTCCGTTCTCGACCAGCTGATCGCGGGCGCGGGTCCGGAAGGCGTGACCCACGCGTACGCCGCGTCGCTTCTCGGATACACCGACGCCGCGCTTCTGGACGACGTCGTGGACGCGTTCGCCGCCGCCGACGGCTCGACGGTATTCGAGATGGTCGATCGGCTCGTGAACAGCGGAATCGACCCGCGGCGTTTTGTCGCTGACCTGTTGGAGCGCTTGCGCGATCTGCTCGTTCTCCAGGCCGTCCCGCATGCGGGGACGAAGGGCCTGCTGCACGCACCCGAGGATCAGATCGATCGCATGTTGGGCCAGGCCGGCCGCTTCGGCCAGGCCGAACTTGCTCGCGCAGCCGAGGTGGTCAACGCCGGCTTGATCGAAATGCGGGGAGCGACGGCGCCGCGGCTCCAACTCGAATTGATCTGCGCCAGGGTCTTGTTGCCAGGGGCCGACTCGGATTCGGAGCGCGGAACTGCGGCGCGCCTCGACCGGCTCGAGCGCCGGATGTCCATCGGTGCGGCTCCGGCGGTCCATCCGGTGCAACCGGCCGAACGGGAGACCCGACCGGAGACCGGTGCAGTTGTTCCGGCCGCCGAGGCAAGTGACTCCACCGCGCCAGAATCGTCGCAATCACCGGTGTCGCCGATTGATTCCGAGCCTGAGGCTTCTGCGCCGGAAGCGGCGGAACCACCCGGCTCCGAACCGGAAGGGTCGCAGCCGCCTGCGGCTCCGGGTGGCGGCTTGGACCTGCCCGGGGTCCGTCAGATGTGGCCGGCGATTCTCGACCAGGTGAAGGGCCAGCGGCGGCTCACGTGGGTGTTGCTGTTCGACAAGGCCCAAGTGCTCGGCGTGGACGACCGCGCTTTGACGATTGGCCTGCCCGATGCCGGGTCGGTCAAGGCGTTCTCGGCGAGCGGGCACGACGTCGAACTCCGCAAGGCCGTGGTCGAAGTCGTCGGCGCCGATTGGCGGATCGAGGCCGTTCACGTGCCTGGCCAGAAGGGACGCCCGGCCACGGACCCGCGGTCGGGGGCGGGCCGCGGTCCGACTAGCGACCCTTCGAATCCCGCGCCTGCCGGAACTGTCCCGCCGACTGCCGACGATCCCGACCAGGCGCACGAGTCGGACGAGACCGATGACGGAACTGCTGGTGCGGAGTTGATCGCCCGCGAGCTCGGCGGTCAGGTCATCGACGAGTTCCCGGCGCCCTGAGCCGTAGGCTCGACGCCGGGACGCGCGAGCGGACCGGGACAGGAGCGGCATGTACGAGGGTGTGGTCCAGGACCTCATCGACGAGTTGGGCAGGCTCCCCGGAGTCGGCCCGAAGAGCGCGCAGCGCATCGCGTTCCACCTGCTGCAAGCCGATCAGGTGGACGTCCGGCGGCTGGCGCAGGTTCTCGTCGAGGTGAAGGACAAGGTGCGCTTCTGTCGCACGTGCTTCAACGTGGCCGAGGCCGAACAGTGCCGGATCTGCCTCGACCTCCGCCGTGACCCGGCCGTTCTGTGCGTCGTCGAGGAGCCGAAGGATGTACTCGCGGTGGAGAAGACGCGCGAGTTCCGGGGTCGGTATCACGTGCTGGGCGGCGCGATCAGCCCGATCGAGGGCGTCGGACCCGACGACCTACGGGTCCGCGAGCTGATGACGCGTCTCGCGGACGGGACCATCTCCGAGTTAATCATCGCGACCGACCCCAACCTGGAAGGCGAGGCGACCGCGACGTACTTGGCTCGCCTGGTCAAGCCGATGGGCCTGCGGGTGACCCGTCTGGCGAGCGGCCTGCCCGTCGGTGGCGATCTGGAGTACGCGGACGAGGTCACGCTGGGGCGTGCTTTCGAAGGAAGGCGGTTGCTCGATGTCTGAGCTGGATGAGTTCTCCCACGACATCGCGGTGCATGTCCGCACGTTTCTGACCGGGGTGCAGGAGGTGGCGAGCGGAGAGTCCCCGGAAACGGCGATCGCCGGCCTGCTCGTTCAGCTGGCGCAGATCTCGATGGCCGGCGCGATGCTCGGCGCGGTGACCGATGTCGTGCCGCAGGACCGTTTCGAGGAGGACACCGGGCCCGATCCGGACACCGATCCGCTGCGCGAGTCGCTGGCCCGGCTGCTCGAAGGCATCGACGAGTACGCGTCGATTTTCGATCCGTTGGTCCCTGAGCGGCCGGTTCACGGCCGGATCTCCGACGACATCGCCGACGTCGCCGTCGAGCTCGCACACGGGGTGCGCCACTACGACATGGGCCGCAGCGACGAAGCGCTGTGGTGGTGGCAGTTCTCGTACTTGTCCCACTGGGGGGCGCAGGCCCTGAATGCACACCGCGCCCTGCTGTCGGTGCTGACCCACCAGCGGTTGGACTCCGACGAGGAGGAGGCCGCCGCGGCTGAGGTGGACGCGCTGCTGCGGGACTGAGCAGCGCGAGGCGGGCTCCCGGTATCCTGGCCCTTCCGCCCCCAGACCTTTGGTCAGGAGACGTTCCCGTGCCCCTCGTCGTGCAGAAATACGGCGGCTCGTCCGTGGCCGATGCGGCCGGCATCAAGCGAGTTGCCGGCCGCATCGTCGAAACGGTGCGTGCCGGATCCGACGTCGTCGTCGTCGTGTCGGCCATGGGTGACAGCACCGACGAACTGATCGAGCTCGCCGAACAGGTGTCGCCCGTCCCGCCCGCGCGCGAGCTGGACATGCTGCTGACGGCAGGCGAGCGGATCGCGATGGCGGTTCTCGCGATGGCAATCCACGACCTCGGGGTGGAAGCTCGGTCGTTCACGGGCAGTCAGGCTGGCGTGATCACCGACACCGCTCACGGCCGGGCTCGGATCATCGATGTCACGCCCGGCCGGATCAGGCAGGCGCTCGAGGAGGGTCACGTAGCGATCGTGGCCGGCTTCCAAGGAGTCAGCCAGGACACGAAGGACATCACCACGCTCGGGCGGGGCGGATCGGACACGACCGCCGTCGCGCTGGCCGCCGCGCTGGACGCGGTCGTGTGCGAGATCTACACCGATGTGGACGGGGTGTTCACGGCTGATCCGCGGATCGTCCCGAGCGCGCGCCGGCTGGCGACGGTCAGCTACGAGGAAATGCTCGAGTTGGCGGCTTCGGGAACCAAGGTGCTGCATCTGCGATGCGTCGAATACGCACGACGTTTCGGGTTGCCCATCCACGTCCGCTCGTCGTTCAGCCATCGCGAGGGAACCTGGGTCGTCGCCGAGCGCCCCGACGAAGGAGCAGATATGGAACAGCCGATCATCTCGGGCGTCGCGCACGACCGGAGCGAGGCAAAGGTGACCGTTGTCGGCGTGCCTGACCATCCGGGCGAAGCTGCGGCGATCTTCGAGACCGTCGCTGCGGCCGGCGTGAACATCGACATGATCGTCCAGAACGTCTCGGCGGCGAGCACAGGTCGGACTGACATCACGTTCACGCTGCCCAAGACGGAGGGCGATCGCGTGATGAACGCGCTCGAGGGCCGGCGTGACGCGATCGGTTTCGAGTCGCTCGCATACGACGCGCAGATCGGCAAGGTGTCGTTGGTCGGAGCGGGTATGCGCTCGCACCCTGGCGTGTCCGCGACGTTCTTCCGTGCGCTCGCCGATGCCGGCGTCAATGTGGAGCTGATCTCGACGTCGGAGATCAGGATTTCCGTGGTCTGCAGGGAAAAGGAGATCGACGAAGCGGTGACTGCACTGCACACTGCCTTCGGGCTGGACGCCGAAACTCTCGAAGCTGTCGTGTACGGCGGTACGGGCCGATGAGCGACGTGACCCGGGACAGCCGCCCCACCCTTGCGGTTGTCGGCGCGACCGGAGCGGTCGGGACGGTCATGCTCGACTTGCTCTCCAACCGGCCGGATATCTGGGGTGAGATCCGACTCGTCGCTTCGGCGCGCTCAGCTGGGCGCCGGCTCGATCTGCGCGGCGAAGCGGTCGAGGTTCTGCAGCTTTCGGCTGACGTGTTCGACGGTGTTGACGTCGCGATGTTCGACGTTCCGGACGAGGTCTCGGCGCAGTGGGCGCCGATCGCCGTCGAGCGCGGGGCGGTGGTCGTCGACAATTCGGGGGCATTCCGGATGGACCCGGACGTTCCGCTCGTCGTTCCGGAGGTCAACGCCGCGGACGCGCGTAACCGGCCGCGCGGCATCATCAGCAACCCGAACTGCACGACCCTGTCGATGATCGTCGTGCTCGGTGCATTGCACCGGGAGTTCGGCCTGCTCGAGGTGGTTGCTTCGTCGTACCAGGCAGCGTCCGGCGCGGGCCAGCCCGGGATCGACACGCTGCGCGCGCAACTGGCCAAGGTCGCCGGCGATCCCGAAGTGGGCTCCAAGCCGGGCGACCTGCGTCAGATCGTCGGCGATTTCGGTCCGTTCCCCGCGCCACTCGCGCTCAACGTCGTGCCGGTCGCCGGGTCGGTGCGCGACGCCGGGTGGACGAGCGAGGAACTGAAGGTACGCAACGAGTCTCGCAAGATCCTCGGCCTGCCCGATCTGAAGGTTTCGGCGACGTGCGTTCGGGTGCCCGTCGTCACTACCCACTCGGTGGCGGTGCACGCGGTGTTCGAACACGAGATCACCCACGCCGACGCGCACCGGGTGCTTGCCGCCGCCCCAGGAGTCCATCTGCACGACGATCTCGCGGCCGGGATCTTCCCGACGCCGGCCGACGTCGTCGGAACCGATCCGACGTGGGTGGGTCGGATCCGCGCAGGCCTCGACGACCCGCACACGCTCGAGATGTTCGTGTGCGGGGACAACCTGCGCAAGGGCGCCGCGCTCAATACGGCGCAGATCGCCGAGCTAGTGGCCGCAGAGCGCTGACGCGCGAGTTATCGCAGGCCCACGTACTCGACTTCCTCGACCTCTGCGTTCGACCCGGGTATGAGCCCGTTGCCGGCGTAGCCGTTGGCGAGCATCGTCTCCCAGCGGTAGAGCGTTCCCTCGGACGGCGCGATCGGCCCGGGCGTCCACTCAGGAGCGGAGACACCGCGCTGGACCGACTCGCAGGCGGTGAAGTCCTGCTTGTTCGTGATGTCCCAGAAATCCACCGCGTACGACGGGTCGAAGTCGGGCCGGTCCGCGGCCTCGCGCGGGAACGCCCACCTGCATTCCACGAGCGTCGATTCCGCAGTGAGCGGGCGGAAAATATGCGTCATGACGTAGTCCGGGTGCAGGCTGACGAGCAGATTCGGGAAGATGGCCAGGTAGCAGACGGTCGTCGACTCGCGCGGGGTCAAACCTTCGATCGGGACGCCGCGGCTGAGGCCGTCCAGTGACATGGTCTGCCCGTCGCCGACGAATTCCTGCCAGCCGCCGACCCAGGCGCCGACGCCTTCGAAGTCCTGCCCACTGTCCGGCGGACTGACCGCACACAACTCAGGATGAATCTGCGGACAGTGATAACACTCGTTGTAGTTCTCCGCGATGATCTTCCAATTCGCCTCGATCACATACTCATGCCGAGCCCGCGTCACCAACCCGCCCATCC
>Ga0075017_100000672_pt1 | contig 19580 bp, 22 predicted proteins | sample AleBraG_ABR_2012_FD_71475 | JGI IMG/M metagenome (GOLD analysis project Ga0075017, IMG submission 71475) | Freshwater sediment microbial communities in response to fracking from Pennsylvania, USA - Alex Branch Run_MetaG_ABR_2012 | ecosystem: Environmental > Aquatic > Freshwater > Creek >... | reverse complement strand
TCCACCGGGTTGATGCGCTCGTCGACGAAGGCGCGGAACCGGTCGACGAGCGGGCGTACGTGAGCGGGAACGGGCAGGTCCATCGGTCACCAATCGATCGTGACGGGCAGGGCGTACGGGCCGCGCAGCGAGCACCCCTTCGGGGCAGCTGCCTCGTGGTCGGTCAGCGCGACGTGGCGGGTGCGCTCGACGAACACGTCGAGGAGGGTGCGCATCTCCTGGCGGGCGAGCCACGCGCCCAGACAGAAGTGCTCGCCGAGCCCGAAGGTGAGCGACTCGGCGGCGTGGCGGTCGAGGTCGAACTCGTCGGGGTCGTCGTACATCGCCGGGTCGCGCTGCGCGGAGGAGAAGGAGTACACCATGTCGGCGCCGGGTGGGATCTCGAACCCCAGGAACTCGCCGCCCTCTGGGCGCGCCTTGCGGGGCAGGTTGCCGACCGCCGGCTCCCATCGGAGTGCCTCCTCGACCGCCCAGTGGCGCGCATCGCGATCGGCCCGCACGCGCTCCATGCGCGCCGGGTCGTCGAGCAGCGCGAAGAACATCGACGAGATGTTGTTCGTCGTGTTGTGCGTGCCGGCGGGGAAGAGCAGCCGGAGGAACGACAGGATCTCCTCGTCGTCGAGCGTGCGCCCCTGGAACTCCCCGTTGACCAGCATGCTGATGAGGTCGTCGGCAGGCTCCGCGCGCCGTGCCGCCATCAACTGCTCCAGGAACTCGGTGAGCTCGCGGCGGGTGCGCAGCGCGCCGTCGGGGTCCATGGGGAAGCTGAACAGGGCGGTGGTCCAGCGTTCGAGCGTCTCGTAGTCGCCCCAGGGAAGACCGAGGAACCGGGTGATGACGACCATCGGCGCGAGGTGCGTGTACACGGCACGCAGGTCGACCTCGCGTTGACCCGCGATCGCGTCGAGGAGCTGGTGGCAGACCGGGGCGATGAGGTCGTCGGCGTATCCGGCCATCCGCTGACGCCGGAAACTGGGCGAGATCACCGCCCGGTTGCGGGTGTGCTCCTCGCCGCGCATCGAGTTGAGCGTGCGGCCGACCGCGGGATCGGTGTTGCGCGAATACGACTCCACCGACGGGAACGTGTCCTCGTCGCGCAGCGCGTCGCGGAGCGCTTCGTGGGTGAGCACGGCGAGGTGCGGCACCCCGTGGAAGAGGATCTCGACGAGCGGGGCCTCCTCGCGCAGCTCGCGCAGCGTCTCGTGCATCCGGGGGAAGTCGTCCATCCCCATCGAGATGTCGTGACGCTGCGCTGCGCGCACGGTTCCCCCTCAGCGACGCGTGCGGATTCGATATTGTATCCAATCCAGCCAGTGGGCGGCGAGCGGCGGAGGGGGTGCAACGATGACCGGTGTCGACCTCGCGGTGGTGCGTGACCGGCTTCGGCGGTTCGCGCCGGTCGCCGAGCTGCGCCCACTCGAGGGCGGGTTGTCGAGCCTCACCTACCTGGCGTCCGCGGAGGACGGCGGGCGATTCGGCCGGCATTTCGTGGTGAAGATGGCGCCCCCCGGCCTCGCGCCGGTGCGCAACCGCGACGTGCTGCGCCAGGCGCGCGTGCAGGAGGCGGTGACCCGGGCGGGCGCGGCGCCCGTGGCGCGCGTGCTGTTCTCCGATCCGGGTGCGCCGCCCGCGGTGCCTCCGCTCTACGCGATGGAGTTCCGCCCGGGGGAGTCGTTCGAGCCGCTGCTCGACGAGTGCGACGCGCTCCCCGGCCCCGACGTGCTCCGCACCAGGATGCTCGCGGCGGCGCAGGTGCTCGGCGGGCTCCACACGATCGACCCGTCGGCGGTCGGCCTCGATGACGAGCCCGAGGTGGCGCTGGTCGACGAGGTCACGCGCTGGGTCGCGATCTTCGAGACCGTGGCCGACGACCTCCGGGCCGGGTGGCGCGCCGCCGCCGACGCGTTGCTCGTCGCGCTGCCTCGCCCGGTCCCGTCCACCGTGGTGCACGGTGAGTACCGCCTCGGCAACCTCCTCGTGGTCGACAAGGGCGGTGACGGCGACGGGGTCAGCGCGATCATCGACTGGGAGCTCTGGACCCGCGAGGATCCGCGTGTGGACCTCGCCTGGTTCCTGTCGTACCTCGACGCCGGCGACCAGCCCTCTGCGATCCGCCCGACGCCGCCGGGCATGCCGACGCGCGCCGAGGTGCTGGCGGCCTACGAGGACGCGCGTGGCACGCCGGTCGCGGACCTCGCCTGGTTCGACGCCCACGCACGGTTCAAGATGGCGGCAATCTGCGCGCACATCAGCAAGAACAACCGCAAGCGCGAGCATCCGGATGCGGCGCAGGAGGCGCGCATCCCGGTGATCGCCCGCCTCAACGCCCAAGCTGTATCGCTGCTCACCTGACCGAGGGAGATCCCGTGGTGTTCACATCGATGGACGGCGTCGACGTGACGCTGCGCGACCATTTGCTCACCATCACGATGAACCGGCCCGAGCGCCGCAACGCGATGACCCCCGACCACATGAACCACGTCGGGCAGCTGTGCCTGCAGGCCGAGCACGACGACGACGTGCGCGTCGTGGTGATCACGGGGGTGGGCGACGCGTTCTGCGCGGGCGCCGACCTCGCGGAGGCCGACCTCTCGGCCGACGGCGGGCAGATCCCGCCGGTCTCGATGGGCCGCAACCTGTTCATCCCGATGCTCGAGCTCAGCAAGCCGTTCATCGGTGCGATCAACGGGGTCGCGGCCGGTGGCGGCCTCGGGGTCGCGCTCTGCGCCGACATCCGCATCGCCTCGGAGGATGCGCGGTTCGCGACGTCGTTCAGCCGCATCGCGCTCACCGCAAACGACGCCGTCGGCTACCTGCTCCCGCGGATCGTCGGCACCGCCAAGGCGCTGGAGCTCATCTACGTGGGCAGGCCGATCGGCGCGGCCGAGGCCGAACGCGTCGGGCTGGTGAGCTACGTGCACCCGCGCAACGAGTTCGCCGACGCGGTGGGCGCGTTCGTCGAGCAGATCCTCGCCGGGCCGCCGATGGGCCTGCGCTTCTCGAAGCGCCTCGTGCTCGAGGGTCTCGATCGCACCTACCGCGAACACGTCCTCGCGCAGGAGTACGCGTCGCTCGCGAACCGGGTCGTCGCCAACGACGACATCAACGAGGGCGTCGCCGCGTTCAAGGAGAAGCGCCCGCCGCGCTTCGAGGGATCCAAGCTGCAGAGCCGCTGGTCGAACTACTGACCGCCCGTCACCCGGGGCTCACGTCCCAGCCGCCCGGCCCGTCGCACACCTCGTTGCCACGCGGGTCGAGCGGGTCCTTGAAGATGTGCGAGGGGCACGGCCCGGTGCCCGTGCCGGCCGGGCACATCGGCAACGGCCACGGAACGCCGATGCGCTCGCGGGCCATCGACACGTGCATCACCGGGATGTGCGTGCGGTACACCGGCGTGTCGCCCCGGCCACCGGTCACCGGGTGCACCTCCCGCACGATCGCGAGGTCGAGCGGCGGCGCGTAGCGACCGTCGGCGAGTTGCGTGGTGCACGTCCCGCACGGGTCCTGGCGGATGGTGAACTTCTCGTCGTCCTCGGTCACGGTGAACGCGGTGAAGTGGCCGTGCAACATGCGTGTGGTCGACAGCAGGCGCTTCTCGGGCGCGCGCGCGATGTCGGTGGCGAGGAAGCCGACCAACGTGTCGGTGCCACCGCGGCGGATCGCGGCCTCGAGCCCGTCCGGTCCGTGCCGTCGGTACACGAACGACAGCACGAAGCTCACGAGGTCGCGCCCGAGGTCGTTGCGGACCCGCCACTCGCGCGTGAGCTCGTCCCACGCCGCGAGCGCGGCGGCACCGTCACCGCGGCGGGCGATGGCCGCGACCGCCCCCGGCGTGGTCGTGGGACCGGTGGCGAGGTCGACGACGGTGCCGGGGTACAGGGCGTCGAACCGGCGCAGCTCGTCGAACAACCCCGCCGCGTCGGCCGGCTCGGTCTCGAGGACATGGCGCACGGTCGACGCGAGCCACGCGGAGTACCCGTCGACACTGCCGCGGTGCGCCCGGTCGAACTCGAACGCGGTGCGCTCGAACGCGTCCCCGGCCGCGTCGGCATCGCCGTCGGCGAGGTGGCGCGCCAACCGCGCGCGCGGCGGCTCGGCCAGCGCGGTGAGCTCGGCGTCGGTGAACAGGCGCGGGCTCATGTGCGCGCGAGCTGGAGACGGTCGCGGACCTCGGTGGGCGTGGCCGGTTCGTACCCGGCCTCGCGCACCAGTTCCACGGCACGGGCGACGAGCTCGGAGTTGCGCGCACCCGGGTAGGCCGCCGGGTTGTCGCCGATCCCGACGCGGATGTTGCAGCCCCGATGGATCGACGCGCGCAGGAGCGCCTCGGCACGCTCGGGCGAGACCATCGTGTACGGCACGACGGTCAGTTCGACGTCGAGGCCCGGAGGCACCTGCGACAGGTACGCGTCGAGCCCTGCCCCGTCGGCGAACGGACCCGTCACCAGCTGGTCGAACAGGAAGACCTTGAGGTGGCAGGGCGTCGGGAGGAACCCCGACCGGATCGCGAGGACGGCCCACCGCAGCTGCCCGACGTCGAACGCGCCGACCGTGACGCACAGCCCGAGGTCGCGGAAGCGGTCGACGAGATCCGACGGGCCGCGCGCCTCACCCGCGACCTCGAACGGCGGCTCACGGAACGTGGCCGTCGCCTCGTCCCACATGACCGGCCGGGTGATCTCCTGTGCGACGTCGAACGACGCCATCGTCAACGGTGCAGCCTCGGGCGGATCGCTGCACAACGACCAGATGTGCGAGTGGTCCCCGAAGTAGCTCGGGTACAGCACGATGTCGGAGAGCCTCGCGGTGAGCGCCATGGCCCGGCGGTAGATGTCGGCGCCGGCCCAGGCCTGGCTGCCGTCGTCCAGCCGGGCGTGGAAGTGCCCGATCGCCGCGCCCTCGCCCGCGCACGCGGCGGCATCGGCCGCCACCTCTTCGGCGCCGTAGGCCACGTGTGGGTTGTCCTCCTTGGTGGCGCTCTCGTTGAGCCCCACCTCGATGGCGATGCGTCCGTCGTCGATCAGTGGCATGCGCAGTCCCCCTCTCGCGCCGGGCTACCTTACGCACGCATCCGAGGGAGGGCACCGTGACCGACGAGACCGACAGCGGCGCGGCTCCGGGGGGCTCGATCCCCGCCGGCCAGATTCCCGCGGGCTGGAACACCGATCCGACCGGTCGGTTCCAGCTTCGGTACTGGGACGGCACCGCGTGGACCGATCACGTGAGCACGAACGGCGTGCAGCAGACCGACCCGGTCGCGGGCGGCGCGCCCGCAGTCCCGGTCGCGGCGGGGGCGTCGCCTGCGGCCGTCCCGGTGGCCGCCGCGCCCCGGGCCCGGGTGGTGTGGCCGACGCGCACGAGGGTGCTCGTGCTCGCGGGCGCCGCCCTGCTGGCGCTCGGGTCGGTCCTGCCCTGGGCCAAGCTCGAGGTGTCGTCAGGGGCGTTCAGCGTCTCCGACACGAAGAACGGCCTCGACGGTGACGGAGTGCTCACCCTCGTCCTGGCCGTCGTCGCCTTCCTGATCTTCCTGCTCGTCAAGCACCGAAAGGTCACGGGCTGGTCGGTGACCGTCGCCGGCTTCCTCGCCGGCGCGATCGCGATCTACGACATCGTCGACGTCAAGCGCGCGTTCGACGACCTGAACATCCCGTCGGGCATCAATGCCGACGCGACCGTGGGTGTCGGCCTCTGGATCGCGGCGATCGCCGCGGTGGCGCTGTTCGCGGGAGGTGTGCTCTGCCTGATGCAGCGGGACGACGCTACGCCGGCTGCACCGCCAGCATGACCGCGACGTAGCGCACGCCGTCGTCGCCCACCGGGCGCCAGCGGTGCATCGTGCCGCGCTGCACGACGCAGTCCCCGGGACCGAGCACGACCGGCTCCACGTCGGGCAGCGCGAGCTCGAGCTGGCCGCTGACGACGATGTCGACGTCGATCGTGTCGGTTGCGTGCCACCCGGCGTCGCCGGGATCGTTGCCCGCGCCCATCTCGATCGCGCGGAACGCGACCCCACCACCGACCGGGTCGAGCGCCCAGCCGCCGTCGGGGTCGCCGCCCTGCCCGGCAGCCGCACACGGGCCGCCGGTCTGCCACAGGTCGACCAGCGCAACTCCCGCCGGACCCGGCGTCGCGAACCCGCACGGCGCGCGGCCGTCGGCGGTGACGACGCTGCGCCCGTCGTCACCCGTCGTCACCACGACGCGCCTCGGTCCGTGGTCGCCGGTGGTGCCCGGCCGCAGACCCCCGACGTCGCCGGCCACGCCGGGATCGGGGCGCACCATGCACACGGCGTAGGTGCACGGCGTGTCGCCGTGCACCCGCCAACGGTGCCGCGTGCCGCGCTGCACCACGGTGTCGCCGGCGTGCAGCACCCGCTCGCCGTCGTCGGTCCCGAGCACGATCTCGCCGTCGAGCACCACCATGAAGTCGAGCGTGTCCGTTGCGTGCATACCGGGCTCGCGGTCGTCGTCGCCGTGCACCCGAAGCCACTGCTCCGCGACCGGCGTGCCCGCCTCGCTCGGTGGCATGCGGATGACCCGCACCGAGCAGCCACCGGCCGGCGGCTCGAGCAGGAAGGGGCCGTCGGTGACGTCGCGCCCGTCGTCGACGGAGCGGGCCGCCCCGTCGAGCCAGAGCACCTCGCTCACCCCGAAGCCGTTCGGCGCGGCGACCGTGCGGGGTGGCGCGCCGTCGCTGCGGAACTGCGCGCGACCGTCGGCGTCGTTTCCGGTCACCACTCTGCGGATGGTGAAGGTCATGGCCGGAACCTACGCCAACCGTGCCGGCTCTGCCCGGCCCGACCGTGTCCGCGGCGCTCAGACGTCGATCGGACCGGCGTTCGGGCCCACAGTCGTGGCGCCGTTCGGGGCGCCGTTCGGGGCGCCGTTCGTGGCGCCGTTCGAGGGGACGCGCCCGCCGAGTGCAGCCTCGCGTTCCCGCCACATCCGCTGCACACGCGTGATCATCACGATCCGCATCACCACCATCACCGCGAGGATCCCGCCGATGACGACGCTGCCGTTGGCGAGCAGCGCCGCGGCCAGGAGGCCGCCGAGCGCGACCATCACCCATCGCCAGCGCAGCATCGACTGACGTGACTGGCGCATCTGCTCCATGCGCGCCCTGCGTTCCTGCATCCTGGGGTTCGTCATCGGGTCCATGTCGGCTCCTTCGCCGGTTGCTCCCTCCACTCTGCACCCGGAGTGTGATGGGAAGGTGAGGACGCCGCGACCCCGTCGTCAGCTCGGCGGGAAGTACCGATCGACGAGCGCCCCGAACGTGTCGACCAGGCTCGACGCGCCGGGAGTGCCGAACCACCACCGCACGAACATCTCGGCGGTGGCCTCGCGTGCGTTCGTGGTCGCGTAGAGGGAGACCTCCCGCACGATGCGGTCGTGGGCCAGCCGCCACGCGTCGGGCGCACCGTGCTCCCGGCCCCGCAGGGCGAGCTCGAAGCTCTCGACGCCGAGCGCGGCGCCGAGCTCACGGTGGAACTCGGTGTACCGCGCGGGCACCGTCTGCACCGCCGCGTCCATGAAGTGCCAGCACTCGTGGGCCGTCACCCCGTCGACGGGGAACCAGGGCGGTGGGACCAGCGCGGAGACGCCGACCATGCCCCGGGCCTGCCGCTCGCCGCGGTTCTCGGCGAGCTCGCTCGCGACGATCATGAGCGGGTTCAGCACGGCCACGCCCGTCGCGCCCTCCGCGGTGCCGACGATGCTTCCGTGCGCGAACCCGGCGCCCCCGGGATCGAAGTCGAGCTTCGTGACCCGAGCCTGCTGACCGAAGCGGCGGCGGAGGGCGAGCAGCGTGTCGGCCGCGGCGGCCACGGATTCGGCCATGACGTCGTCGCGGGCGGGCATGCGGACCTGCACGACCTGGTCGTGCGGGACGGCGAGGTCGATGGTGAGCGCACGGTGCCACCAGGTCCGGTGGCGCGTGACCTGCACGCCGGGGAGCAGGGCGCCGACGCGCTCGGCGATCGTCTCGGCGGTCGCGGGTGTGGGCGCGGTCGCGGGCGCGGTCGCCGGCGTGGCCGGCGGACCGGGGGCTCGGGTCAGCGCGCCGCGGAGGCCTCCGGTCCAGCCGCGGCGGCGGGCCGCGTCGCGCACGAGCTCGTCGTTCGTCGCGAGATCGAGGGTCTCGCGGAGGACGTCGACGAGGTCGTCGACGGACCGCACCAGCGCGTCGGCGTCGTCGATGCGCGCGACGACGCCACGAGCCGGCTCGACGACCACGGAGATCGCGTCACCGGGCGCCGGCCGCGCCAGGGTCAGCGTCGCGAGCGGGGTGCCGTCCTCGCCGTCCGCCACGAACCGCCCGGGGACCTCGGTACGCCGCAGGGTCATGGTCGCAGTCAACCATCCGGTCGGCCCGCGACTGCGGGTGGGGCGCCCTCCTGTCGGGTTCGGGCCTGTTAGGTTCCGGCCGTGCTCTCGGGAGAGAAGATCCTCGTCACCGGGCCGGCCGGCCAGATCGCGTTCCCCTTGGTCCGCACGCTCGCGGCCGACAACGAGGTCTGGGGCATCGCCCGCTTCGGCGACGCGGAGAAGCGGGCGAAGGTCGAGGCGCTCGGCGTGACGACGCGGCGGTGCGACCTCGCGGCCGGCGACTTCACCGAGGTGCCCGACGACTTCACCTACGTGGTGCACCTCGCGGCCTCTCAGGAGCCCGGCCTCGACTACGACGAGGCGCTGCGCCAGAACGCCGAGGCCACCGGGCTGCTCCTCGCGCACTGCCGCAGGGCCAAGGCCGCGCTGGTGATGTCGACGCACTCCGTGTACGAGCCGCACCCCGACCCGCTGCACGTGTACGTGGAGACCGACCCGCTCGGCGACGTCCACTCCTCGATGTCGCCGCCGTACTCGGTGTCGAAGATCGCGCAGGAGGCGGTGGCGCGCACCTGCGCGCGCCAGTTCGACCTGCCGGTCGTGATCGCGCGCATGAACGCGTCCTACGGCGACAACGGCGGGCTGCCCACGTACCACCTCGACGCGATCATGGCGGATCAGCCGGTCATCACTCGGTGGGACCCGTGCCCGTACAGCATCATCCACGAGGACGACATCAACTCGCAGGTCGCTGCACTGCTCCAGAGCGCGGCAGTACCCGCGCTCGTCGTCAACTTCGCCGGTGACGAGGCGGTGAGCGTGCAGGAGTGGTGCGCGTACTTCGAGGAGCTGACCGGTCGTCGTGCGCAGGTCGACGTCGTGGAGACATCGGGCACGTTGCGCGGCTCGATCGCCAGCAACCAGCGCCGCCTCGCGATCACCGGACCGTGCGAGGTCACCTGGCGCGAAGGACTGCAGCGCGCCTACGAGGCGCGCTACGGCGAGCGCGCCGCCGACGTCGAGCGGACCCGCTGACGTGTCTGGCACCGTGCTCGTCACCGGCGCGTCGTCGGGGATCGGCGAGGCCACCGCGCTCGCGTTCGCGCGCAACGGCATGACGGTCGGCATCTGCGCGCGGCGCGAGGATCGCCTCGCCGCGGTGCTCGCGCGCTGTCGGGAGCATGCGCCCGAGTCGCGCATGTGGGTGGGCGATCTCGCCGACCTCGATGCGCTCCCCGCGCTCGTGGCGCGCGTCGAGGACGAGCTCGGTGGTATCGACGTGCTCGTGAACAACGCGGGCGTGCCCAAGCGCCGCCGCTCGGCGACGCTCACGCTCGAGGACGCGCAGGACGTCATGCGCATCAACTACTTCTCGCCGGTGGCGCTCACCGTCGCCACGCTCCCGGCGATGCTGGCGCGCGGCAGTGGCGACGTCGTCAACGTGTCGTCGATGGGCGCCCACATGGTGGCCTTCGGCGTGGGTGCCTACGCCGCGTCGAAAGCCGCGCTCGAGCTGTTCACCGAGGCGCTCTACGTGGAGCTCGCCGACACCGGGGTGCGGGCGCACCTGCTCGTGCCGGGCACCACGCTCAGCGAGTTCAGCACCGACAAGCCCGGCAACGATGCGCCCTTCCCGCTCGATCCGCGCACCGCGGCCCTGCCCGAGCAGGTCGCCGACGCGATCGTCGCGTGCGTCGACGACGACCGGTTCCTCACCTTCGCCACCGACCGCGACGCAGCCACCGCGGCGGCGAAGGCCGCCGACCCGAACGGGTTCCTCGTCCAGATGCGGGAGGCGTTGCGCGGCCGGTAGCGCCTACAGCTCGAAGAGCAGGTGGCGAGAGAGGTCGCCGAGGTGGTCGACCCCCATGTGGCGCCGGACGTAGCGCCACTCGCCGTCGACCTTGGCGAACTCGTCGCGGTAGCGGCCGTTGATGATCGGCTGGAGCGGCGTGTCGCCGACCTTCTGGAACACCGTGTAGTACGACCGCACGGTGGCGGTGAGGCCGTCGTCGGCCACCTCCACGATCGGGTTGGTGATCACGTGCTTGCTGAGCGGCGTGCCGTCCTCGTACTTGCGCGTGGACGCGTGGTACATGCCGGCGATCGCTTCGGCCCCACGGATCTCCTGATCGGAGCCGTCGGTCGTGATCACCGCGTGTTGCAGGTGCTCGCCGATCCCCTCGTAGTCGCCCGCGTCGATGAGCTCCGCGTAGCGGTACAGCAGGTTGGTCACCGCGATCGCGTCGGGCACGTTGCTCATGGTCATCCCTTCTCGACGGGTCGGAAGTAGGGCAGCACGACGCCGTCGGCGATCGGGTGGAACTCCACGGCCACCCGCAACCCGACGGCGACGTCGTCGGTGTCGATGCCGATCAGGTTCGACAGCACCTGCCACCCCTCGTCGACGTCGACGATCACCGGGCAGTACGGCACCTCGAACGCCGGCGTCTGCGGGCGCCAGACCATCGTCCAGCTGTAGATCGTGCCGGTGCCCGCGCTGCGCTCCCATGTGAGGTCCTCGGCGAGGCAGTGCGCGCAGACCGGAGACGGCGTGTGCGTGATGCCGTTGCACGCCGCGCAGCGTTGGAAGCGCAACTCGTGCGCGCGCAGCCCGTCCCAGTAGGGCTGCGACACGACGCTCGGGAACGGCGCGGGCACGGCCGTCGTCTGGGGGCGGAGCAGGGTCATGGCTTGGATCTCCCGAGGAGCAGCACGTCGTTGAACAGCGCGCCGGCGCCGCCGCCGGTGCACATCGCGACCTCCGCGTCGAGCACCTGCATCGTGGCGCACTCGTGGCGCAGCTGCTCCACGCCGCGGATGACGCGCTGCAGCAGCTGCACCACCGCGCCGCCGTGGCTGAACGACATGAGGCCGCCGTCGGTGGTGACCGGGAACCGCTCCCCGGGGCCGATGTTGCCGTCCATGACGAAGTCGCCGCCCTCGCCCGGGCCGCAGAAGCCGAACGCCTCGAACTGCCGGATGATCTCGAACGAGAACGGGTCGTAGAACTCGCACACGTCGACGTCGTCGGGGCCGAGCCCGCACATCGCGAACGACATCTCCGCCGCGCGCCGCCCGACGGTGCCGACCACGAGGTCGGGGCGCACGTTGCCGCCCAGATCCCACGCGGGCGGGTGCTGGTAGGCCGGGCCGAAGTGGTCGGTGTTGCCGCCGAGCACGAACACCGGGTCGTGCGGGAGGTCGCGCGCCCGCTCCGCAGTGGTGAGCACGAGCGCGCAACCACCCTCTGCGGTCATCGAGCAGTCGAGGAGGTGGAACGGATCGGCGACCATGCGGCTGTCGAGCACGTCCTGCACGGTGAACGGCCCGCGGCCGCGGTACACCGCATCCGGGTGCACGTGCCCGTTGTTGCGGATGGTGGCCGCGACGGTGGCCAGCGCCTCGGGCGTCGTGCCGTACATCTCCATGTGCCGGCGGGCGATCAACGCGAACTCGGCCGCGGTGAACATGCCGAACGGCGCCACGAACTCGTGCGCCGGCCGCGTCCACGGTGCCGTGGACGCCCGGTCGGTGTAGACGCCGGCAGATCCCGCAGCGATGAGCACCGTGGTGGCGAGCCCATTGGTGATCGCGCCGGCCGCGTCGAGCAACGGGGGGATGCCGAGTCCCGACATCGAGCGCCAGATCGGGCCGATGCGGGCCTCGTAGAGGAGGTCGGAGCCGGTCTGCCCGACGATGCCGTCGATGTCGCGCATCGTGAGGCCGGCGTCGGCGACCGCGCCGTAGCCCGCGGCGCGCGTGATCGAACGGGAGTCGTGTCCCTCGAGCACCCGCGCCTGCTCGGTGTTGTGGATCCCGACGACGCAGACGTCGTGGAAGGGGTGATGCGTCATGGTCAGCCGAGCACGAGGTCGCGGATCTGGCGCATCTGCTCGTGGTCGCGTGCCGACACCATCAGTGTGGTGACCGGCGTCTTCTCCCACTCCGCGAGGCGTTCCTTGATGCGCGCCGGGGGCCCGACCAGCGAGATCTCGTCCGCGAACTCCTCGGGCACCATGGCGATCGCCTCCTCCCGCTTGCCCTCGAAGAAGAGGTCCTGGATCTTCAGGGCCTGCTCCTCGTAGCCCATGCGCTGCATCAGCTTGGTGTGGAAGTTCTGTCCCTTGGCGCCCATGCCCCCGATGTAGAAGCCGAGCATCATCTTCACGCCCGCCAGCCCGGCGCTCACGTCGTCGGTGATGTTGACGCTCGCCATCGCGTTGATCTCGAAGCCCGGCTTCGCGTCCCGCAACGAGTCGGCGTACACCTCGGGTCGGAACGGCGAGTAGTAGAGGGGCAGCCAGCCGTCGGCGATCTCCGCGGTCTGCGCCACGTTCTTCGGGCCCTCGGCACCGATGAAGATCGGCAGGTCGGCGCGCAGCGGGTGGGTCATGATCTTCAGCGGCTTGCCGAGGCCGGTGGCGTCGTCGCCGCGGTAGGGCAGCGGGTAGAACTCCCCGTCGAACTCGAGCGGGCCTTCGCGCCGCAGCGCACGCCGGATGATCTCGACGTACTCGCGGGTGCGCGCGAGCGGCTTGGTGGCCGGGCGGCCGTACCAGCCCTCCACGACCTGCGGGCCCGACACGCCGAGCCCGAGGACGACGCGGCCGTTCGACAGGTGGTCGAGCGTCATCGCCGCCATCGCGGTGGCGGTGGGGGTGCGCGCCGCCATCTGCACGATGCCGGTGCCGATCTTGATGGTGGAGGTGTTCGCGGCGACGTAGGCGGCATACGTGAACGCGTCGTTGCCCCACGACTCGGCGACCCACACGGAGTCGTACCCGAGGCGTTCGGCCTCCTGTGCGTCCTCCACGAACCCCTGCCGCGGGCCCGCCCCCCAGTAACCGAACACCAGTCCGAGCTTCATGGTCCTCCTCAGGCCGGGGGCGAGCGTACCCCGCGCGGTCCAGCCGTGTAACGGGCTACGCTCCCGCGCCCATGAGCATCCTCGAACAGCTGGTCGCCCACGAGGAGATCCGCCAGCTCGCCGCCCACTACGCGGTGTACGTGGACCGACGGGATTTCGACGAGCTCGTGGAGCTCTTCGTCGACGACGTGCGGGTCGGCCGCGACTCCTCCGGCCGTGAGGCGCTCAAGGAGTCGTTCGCCTCGCAGCTGCGGGCGGTCGCCGTGAGCATCCTCAACGTGGGCACCCACGCGATCGACTTGGTCGACGACGACCACGCCACCGGGGTCGTCTACTGCAAGGGCGAGATCCAGGACGGCGACCGCTGGATCCACCAGGCGATCGTGTACTCCGACACCTACGAGCGGCGCGACGGCCACTGGTACTTCGTGCGCCGCGTCCACGAGTTGTTCTATGGCGCGGAGGTGGGCCGGAACCCCCTCACGCTGCCGCCGGCCAATTGGCCGGAGCACCACGACGGCATGGGCACACTGCCCGAGAAGTGGGACACCTGGCGCGCGTTCCGGGGAACGCCGGGAACGCCGGGAACAGGGCCGGGAACAGGGGAGGAGCCATGGACATCTCGATGACGTTGCCGACGATGGTGGCCCACACCCGCGCCGACACGTTGCGCTGGTGTCGTGAGGTCGACGAGGGGCCGTGGCCGAGCCTCGCGGTCCCCGAGCGCATCACGTACCCGAGTCACCACTACAGCGTGGAGCTCGCGGCCGCCGCCGCGCTCACCGAGCGGGTGCGGCTCTGGACCACGATCGTGATCCTGCCCGCGCACGACGAGGTCGACGTCGCGAAGCAGCTGGCGTCGGTCGACGTGCTGAGCGACGGCCGCCTCACCGTGGGCGTCGGGGTGGGCGGTCGCGACCACGACTACCGCGCGATCAACGGCCGGTTCGACCACCGCTGGCAGCGCATGGACGAGCAGGTCGCACGGATGCGCCGCATCTGGGCGGGCGAGCCCCCGTTCGAGGGCGCCGCTCCCGTCGGGCCGCCGCCCGTGCAGGCCGGCGGCCCGCCCGTCGTCGCCGGCGTGATGGGCCCGAAGGCGATCCGCCGCGCCGCGCACTGGGCCGACGGCGTCGACGGTGCGTGGACGATGGACGGAGACCTCGCGCACATGCAGCAGTCGTTCGACATCATCAACGCGGCGTGGGTCGAGGCCGGCCGCACCGAGGCGCCACACCTCTCCACGAGCATCTGGTATGCGCTCGGGCCCGACGCCGAGGACCGGCTCCGCACCTACGCCTACGAGTACATGAAGCTGATGGGGGAGGAAGTGGGGCAGTGGGCCGCGCAGACCGTGAACTGCTCCACACCCGAGGCCCTGCGGCGCGCGATCGACCACGCCGCGGAGGCCGGGGCCGACGAGTTCTTCCTCGTGCCCACCACCGCGGACGCCGACGAACTGGCCCGCACCCGCGACGCTCTGGGAATCTGATCGCCATGACCTTCGGCTTCGAGTCCACCACCGACGACGTGATCGCCGGCGACGGTTCTGGTCGGGTCGACCTCGCGGGGAAGGTCGCCCTCGTCACCGGCGCGTCCACCGGGATCGGGCTCGACACCGCCCGCGCCCTCGCGGCCTCGGGCGCGTCGGTCACGATGGCCGCGCGCGACGCCGAGAAGCTCGCGGCGGCGGCCGACTCGTTGCGCGAGCGGCTTCCCGGGGCGCAGATCGACACCGGCGTGCTCGACCTCGCGTCGCTCGACTCCGTGCGCGGGTTCGCGGCCGGGTGGCTCGCGGGCCACGATCGCCTCCACCTGCTCGTCAACAACGCGGGGATCATGTTCGCCCCCTACGGCCAGACTGCGCAGGGCTGCGAGCTGCACTTCGGCACCAACCACGTGGGGCACTTCCTGCTCACGAACCTCCTCGCGCCCGCGCTGCTCGCCGACCCGCCCGCGCGGATCGTGAACCTCAGCTCCGGCGGCCACCACGCGTCGGGGATCGTCTGGGACGACGTGAACTTCGAGCGGCGCGACTACGACAAGATGGCGGCGTACGGGCAGTCGAAGACGGCGAACGTGCTCTTCTCCGTGGAGCTCGACCGTCGCCTCGCCCCGCTGGGCGTGCACGCGTACTCGGTGCACCCGGGTCTCATCATGACCACCGAGCTCGGCCGCACGATGACGCGCGACGACTTCGAGGGGATGATGGCGAAGGCCAAGGCCTCCGCCGACGGTGGGGGCAGCGGCATGCCGCCGGCGAAGTCGATCGAGCAGGGCGCGGCCACCGCGGTGTGGGCCGCGACCGCACCCGAGCTCGACGCCCACGGCGGCGCCTACCTCGAGGACTGCCACGTGAGCGCGGCCGCCCCGTACGCCACCGACCCCGACGACGCCGCGCGCCTCTGGGCGCTCAGCGAGCAGATCGTCGGCCAGACCTTCTCGTACTGAACTCCCCAAGGAGCACCACGATGGCCATGCCCACCGACATCGGCGCGATCGACCTGATGATCGGCTTCCCGCGTCCCGAGGCGGCGAAGACCTACGACTACCTGCGCGCCGGCATCAAGGGCGACGACGCCTCCACCGCGGAGATGCCCGCGGGCTACATGTTCAAGCACGTGCCCAACCACCTCGACGCCGACGACCCCTACGTGGGCATCCAGATCACGCTGGCCGAGATGGACCGCTTCGGTGTGGCGATGGGCATGGTCGGGGTCGGCAGCGACGTCACCGCGCAGGCACTGAAGGACCACCCCGACCGCTTCTTCGGCAGCATCGAGATCGACCCGAACGACATCACCGGCGCGGTGCGCAGGATCCGCGCGGCGAAGGACGAGTACGACATCAAGGCCGTGACCACGTTCCCGGCCGGCTGCCTGCCGCAGGTGCCGGTCAGCGACCGTCGCTACTACCCGATCTACCAGACTTGCATCGACCTCGACATCCCGATCATCGCGAACGCGGGCATCGCCGGGCCGCGGTTCCCGTCCGCGTGTCAGGACGTCATGCACTTCGACGAGGTCTGTTACGACTTCCCCGAGCTGCGCATCGTGATGCGCCACGGCGCGGAGCCGTGGGAGGCGCTCGCGGTGAAGCTCATGCTGAAGTGGCCCGGGCTGTACTACATGCCCTCGGCGTTCGCGCCCAAGTACTACCCAGAGGCGATCGTGAAGTTCGCGAACAGCCGCGGCGCGGAGAAGATCATGTACGCCGGCTACTACCCGATGGGGCTGTCGCTCGAGCGCATCTTCACCGAGCTGCCCGACGTTCCGCTGAAGGACGGCGTGTGGCCCAAGTTCCTGCGCGAGAACGCGCGGCGCGTCTTCAACCTGGAGGACTGACCATGCAGGTGGATCTCCTCGACGGCGACATGTACGCGGCGGGTGCGTGGCCCGTCTACGAGTGGCTGCGCGCCAACGACCCCGTCCACTGGGACCCGGTCAACGAGCTGTGGGGCATCACGAAGTACGACGACATCGTCGAGATCGAGAAGGCCAAGGACGTCTTCATCAGCTCGGACACGGTGAAGGGGGGCTACCGGCCCAACCTGCCGGCGGACCCGTCGATCATCGGGCTCGACGACCCGGTGCACACCCAGCGCCGCAAGCTCGTGAACCGCGGGTTCACACCCAAGACGGTCCTGCAGTGGGAGGACCACATCCACCAGACGATCACGAACCTGCTCGACGCCGCGCAGGCGAAGGGGCCCGACGGGCGCGTCGAGGTGATCACCGAGCTGGCCGCGCCGCTGCCCGCGCAGATGATCGGTCTGCTGCTCGGCTACCCGAACGAGATGTGGCCGAAGCTCAAGGAGTGGTCGGAGCGCACCATCGTCGGCGGCGGCGGTCCGCGCTACGCGACCGACGACGTCATCATGGCCGCGTTCGAGTTCGCGGGTGCCTGCGCCGAGCTCTACGAGGAGAAGCAGCGCTGCCCGGCCGACGACATCATGACGGTGTGGACCACCGCGGAGATCGACGGTCAGCCGATCGGCCTCGACCCCGTGATCTCCGACTGCCTGCTGCTCCTCGACGGTGGCGCCGAGACCACCCGCACCGTGATCGGCCGCACCATCCTCGAGCTCGCCGCCCGGCCCGACCAGTGGCAGCTGCTCAAGGACGGCGCCGACCTGGAAGTGGCCACCGAGGAGTTCATCCGCTGGGTCACACCCGTGCTCAACATGTGCCGGGTCGCGACGCGCGACTACGAGCTGCGCGGCAAGACCATCAAGGCGGGTGACCAGGTCGTGCTCATGTACCCGTCGGCCAACCGCGACGATGAGCACTTCACGAACCCCGAGGTCTACGACGTCACCCGCACTCCGAACCACCACATCGCGTTCGGGTTCGGCACGCACTTCTGCCTGGGTGCCGCGCTGGCTCGGCTCGAGATCAAGACGTTCTTCGAACACTTCGTGCGCCGAGTCGATCGCGTGCACGTGGTCGACGGCTCGGTCGACTTCCTCGCCAACGCCTTCGTCGCCGGACTCAACCGCGCGGAAGTGGAGTTGGAGTTCGTGCAGTGAGCGGACGCGTGCTCGCCATCGACCCGAACGGGCACCCCGACGACGAGCTGCACCCGCCGACGTCGGACGACCCGTTCTGGGGTGAGACGTCGTGGTGGGCGTTCTCGGTGCCCGAGCGCAAGCTCGCGGCGTGGTTCTACCCGCTCGTCCGCACCAACCAGGACGTCTGCTCCGCCGCGGTGTTCGTGTGGGACCACACCGGTGACACGCCGTGGGACTGCCGCTACTTCAAGCAGTTCTGGCACCTGCCCATGCCCGACGGCCCGCTGTCCGACTGCACGTTCGCCAACGGCATCTCCTACAAGGTGCTCGAACCGCAGATGGCGTACCAGTTGAAGTACGCCGATCCGGACGCCGTCGACGGGGTGAGTGGGATCGCGATCGACGTCACCTTCCGCGCGGTGATGGACCCGCTGCACACGCAGACGTCGGGCCCCGACGGCGGCCACCTCGACCAGCTCGGCCGCTTCACCGGCACGCTCGTGCTCGACGGTGAGACCATCCCCGTCGATTCCTTCGGCGCGCGCGACCGCTCGTGGGGCCCGCGCACGCCGTTCGGCCCGTACCTCATGTCGACGCACGGTTACAACGCCACGCGCATGCCGTACAGCCACGCGACGTCGGAGACCGCGTCGTTCCTGTGCATCAGCGCCGACGTCACCGACGAGTTCCCGATCCTCATGGGCTTCACCCGGTTCGACGGCGAGGTCTCACGCATCGCGAGCGGCAGGCGCACCGCGCTGGCCACCGACCCGGAGAAGGGCACGGTCACGCGGGTGCTGATCGAGGGCGTCGACGAGCTCGGGCGCGAGCTCCATGCCGAGGGCGAGTGCCTCACCGACTTCCTCAACTCGTGCAACGAGAACCTCGTCGGCTGGAACCACCTCGTGCGCTGGGAGGTGAACGGGGTCGAGGCGTGGGGCGAGCACCACGAGAACTACAGCATGAGCGCCCAGCGCACTGCGCTGCGCGCCGCCAAGGGCTGGTAGTCAGCGCTTCGCCGCGTCCTTGATCGCCTCGGCCGCGTTGCCGCGCAGCGCCTTCGTCGACTCGAGGTTCATGGCGAGGCCGTTGAGCTCGGTCACCGCGCGCGTTGCCGTGCGGATGCCCTTGACCTCCATCGCGCGGTGCACCGTGCGTTTGTTGATCTGGAGGATGTCGGAGGGAATGGTCGCGATGCGCTGGGCGATCCGCAGCACCTCGTCCTCGAGGTGCTCGGACGGGAACGCGCGGTTCGCCATGCCGAGTTGCACTGCCTCCTGTGCGGTGAGCGGACCGCCGGTGAGCATCAGCTCCATCGCGCCACGGAAGCCGAGCAACCACACGGGGTACTGGAAGTCGGGCGGGCTGAGGACGCGCACCACCGGGTAGGTGATCGTCGTGTTGTCGGCGAGGTACACGAGGTCGCACGCGGCCATCAGCTCCGTGGCGCCCGCCATCGCGTACCCGTGCACCTGGGCGACGACCGGCTTCGCCAGATCCCAGATGCGCGGCCACGTCTCGGTGACGTGCCGGGCCCAGTCGGCGACGCCGGCCGCCGTCTCGAACGGCCGGCCTTCCGAGAGGTTCGACTTGATGTCGTAGCCCGACGAGAAGCAGTCGCCCGCGCCCCGGATGACGGTGACGCCGACGTCGGGATCGCGGTCGGCGCGCTGCAACTCCTCGTGGATGCGGCCGCGGAGCTCGTTGGAGATCGGGTTGCGCTTCTCGGGTCGGTTGAGCGTGAGCCGCCGGACACGCGGCGCCGGGTCGTCGACGAGGAGCACGGGCTCGGTCATGTCACTGCTCCCTCGTGCCGGCGAGGTCGGCCATCAGCTCGAGCGCCTCGGGTTGCTGGGTACGGATGGTGAGC
>Ga0075017_100000671_pt1 | contig 19580 bp, 15 predicted proteins | sample AleBraG_ABR_2012_FD_71475 | JGI IMG/M metagenome (GOLD analysis project Ga0075017, IMG submission 71475) | Freshwater sediment microbial communities in response to fracking from Pennsylvania, USA - Alex Branch Run_MetaG_ABR_2012 | ecosystem: Environmental > Aquatic > Freshwater > Creek >... | reverse complement strand
TCTTGCCCGCGTCGTAACTCCAGTGAATCCCGCCGTCCGATCCCGTGATCATGTGATTCGAATCTGCGGGGTCGATCCACATCGCGTGATAATCACCATGAATTCCCCGGACTCGTTGCGTCGAAAATGTTTTTCCACCGTCCTCTGAATAAAACATCTGCGCTCCCAGTGCCCAGATCCGCAAATCGTTATTGGGATCAATTCGCACTTGGCTGTAGTAGGACGGCCGCGGGTTTGTATCGCTCATCTTCTTCCACGTTTCGCCTTTATCCTCACTCCGGTAAATCCCGCCTTTTTCGTGCTGGATCAGCGCATACACAATGTTTGAATTCTTCTGGTAAATGTCCAGCCCGATCCGGCCGGTGTCTCCTCCGTTTTCGTAAGGCAGCCCCTTGGTTAATTTTTTCCACGTTGTGCCGCCATCCGTGGTCTTGTAAATCGCTCCATCTGGCCCACCGCCGTTGAATCCAAAAGGAGTCCTGCGCCGCTCATACGCCGCCGCGTAGAGCGTGTCCGGGCTTTCCGGGTCCATGGCGATATCGCTCACTCCGGTGTCCTCATTAATTTTCAGCACCTGCGACCACGTCTTCCCACCATCAACTGTCTTATAAACTCCCCTTTCAGGATTCGCTCCCCAAAGGTGGCCCAGCGCCGCCACGTATACCACCTCCGGATTCCGCGGATGAACTAGCACGCGTCCAATGTGCCGCGTCGCCTCCAACCCCATTCTCTTCCACGTCTTCCCGCCATCAAGCGACTTGTAGATGCCGTCTCCCCATGAAGAACTCTGCCTGTTGTTCGGCTCTCCTGTTCCTACCCACACAACGGATGGATCAGACGGTGCTATCGCGATATCGCCAATTGTCGATACATTCTCTTTGTCGAACACCGGCTCCCAGGTCGTACCGTTGTTCGTCGTTTTCCACACCCCTCCTGAAGCCGTCCCCACGTAAACGATGTTTGGGTTCTTCTCCACCACGGCAAAATCGTCAATCCGGCCGCCCATGATCGCGGGACCAATTTCGCGAAATTCCAGGCTCTTGAACTTGTCTGTTGCACTGGCCTGATCACCTGGTTTGGTCTGTGCGCCCAACGTAAGTGTGAAGGCGAGAGAAAATGCCGCTCCACCCAGAATGGTCTGCATCGTCTGTTTTAACCGGTCCATTTTCATCTCCTTTGTGCAAGGCCCCGCATGTTACTCCGCCGAGCTTCTTTCTCGCAGCACTTTATTTTGGAAAAGACCAACCGACCCTGCTCAAAAGACGTGCGCTCCCAGCGCTGCGTTTCAAACTTTCTAACAAACTCGAGCCCACTCCGAAGCAACTCTTGGCTTCGCACTCGCCTTCAAATACCCGCGACCCCATGCTAGGCTATCCGATTGCTCCCGCAACTCCCATGCTCCTATTCATTCTCCAATCTCTGAAGGCAACTCCTCCGTGCGCTTCGCGACCGCTCCTGTTCGCGCCACTTTTTCTTCTATTTCATCTTTTTAATTGCGCAACCGCGCTTGCTCAACAACTTCGCCTCCCTTCCGCGCAGGCCGGCGTGGCTGAATTGGAAGCCAAATCGCAAAGCCGCAAAGGTGATATCACTTCCGCCGACGGGGATGTGGACATCCGCTTTGGAGACACCCGTCTGCGCGCGGATCACGTCGAATACAACGGCAAGACCTACGAAGCCGTTGCTTCGGGCCACGTCCAGCTTGACTATAACAACGAGCACATCGAAGCCACCGAAGCACATTACAACGTCAGCACCGGTCACGGGCTTTTTCACAACGTCCACGGCACCATTAAGATTGCGCGCCGCCCGAACCCTGATGTGCTCTTTTCCGATAATCCCCTCTATTTTGAAGCTCGCGACGTCGAACGCTTTGCCACCGACGTCTACTTGATCCACCGCGCGTGGATCACCATTTGCGATTTCGAGCATCCTAAGTGGCAGTTTTATGCGCCGCAGGCCCGCATTCACGTAGGCAAGTCCGCCGCCCTCATCAATGCTAACTTCCGGCTTTTTCATGTTCCGCTCGTCTGGCTCCCATACGCCACTACTCCAGCGGCTACAAAAGTTCGTCAGAGCGGCATCCTTGTCCCCGACATCGGCCAAAGCTCTCGCAAGGGTCTTGTTATTGGAGACGCTTTCTATCTCGCGCCGAAGTCCTGGGTGGACGCCACTTTCGGGCTCCAATTTATGAGCCGCCGTGGACTCTTGGAGCGCGGCGAGTTCCGCGCCAAGCCCTGGGAGAACACTTCCATTCAATACACCTATTTTGGCGTGGACGACCGTGGCCTCTCGAACGGCCTTGTGCGCCTACCCCAGGGTGGGGAGCAGCAACGCGTCGAGGTCCAAGCACTTCTTCCCCAGGGCTGGCGCTTTGTGGCTGATTACAATCAACTCTCTTCGCTCACCTTCCGCCTCGCGTTCGCAGACACGTTCGGCGAGGCCATCAGTTCCGAAGTCCGCAGCGCCATCTTCCTCACCAATAATTTCCGCGGTTTCAGCTTGAATGTCGCCAGCCTCAATGACAAAAGTTTCTTGACGCTTCCGGTCGCCGCTACCCTTACCGCGCCTGCGATCCCCCCTACTAGCGTCGCCCTCCGAAATATGCCCGAAGTCCGCTTTGGCTCTGTCGAACAAACTCCCTGGCGTAACCTGCCCATTTATTTTTCGTTCGACACCTCCGCTGGCTTGCTTCATCGCTCCGACTCCACCGTTCCGGGTTCCACTTACACTCCCATCGATACTCCAAGTTACGTCTCCCGCCTCGAGTTTGCCCCGCGCGTCACCGTCCCCCTCCATTTCGGTCCCTGGTTCGGAGTCAGCACTTCCGCAGCCCTTAACTCTGCACGTTATGGAGACTCGCTCACCTCTGCCGGTCTTGTCAGCGGCGAACCCATCACCCGCAATACGGGAGAATTCACCATCGAACTCCGCCCGCCCATCCTCGAGAGATTCTTTGATGCCACCTCCGGAAACAAGAGCAAATCCCGTCGCCGCTACAAACACACCATCGAACCTGCGATCACCTACCGCTACGTCACCGGCGTCAACAATTTTGCGGACTTCATTCGCTTTGACACCGACGCCACTCTCACAGACACCAACGAAGTTCAATACGGTGTCACGCAGCGCCTCTATCGAAAACTCGGCGACGACCAGCCTCAGGAACTTCTCGCTTGGAGCATCGTTCAGAAACACTTTTTCGATCCCGCTTTCGGCGGTGCCATAATCAGTGGCCAGCGCAACGTGTTCCAGGCATTTGACTCCTTCACGCCGTTCGCTTTTGCTTTTGGTCCGCGCAAATGGTCTCCCATCGTCAGCGACCTTCGGATCACTCCCGGCGGCCTTTACGATCTCGAACAAATCCTTCAGTACGATCCCGGAAGTCAAAGACTGGTCACTATCGGCACTCTCGTAAAAGTGAAGCCGTACAAGGAAATCTTCGCCACCGTGGCTCACTTCCGGCTGAACAACAATCCAACTCCAGGCGACCTCTTGGTCCGGTCTACTCTCTTGCCTTTCAATCAGCCCCTCTCAAATCAAGTTCGCTTGCTCGCCGGCTATGGCAACGAAACTCGCAGAGGCTTGAACTTCACCACCGGCATCGGATACGACTTCAAGAACAAGACTTTGCAAAATCAGATCGCTCAAGTCAGCTATAACGGCAGTTGCTGCGGCTTGGCCTTCGAATATCTCCGTATCAACCTGGCTCAAGTGCGTACCGAAAATCAATTCAAGGTGGCCTTCATCGTCGCCAATATCGGAAATTTCGGAAATTTACGCCACCGTGATCGAGTTTTCTAGATGCAGTTTCACAAATTGGTTCTCGGGGACGGAGCTTCAGCTCCAACATCAAAGTGAAGCAAATTCCGGGCTTTGGCCTTCAGGAAAGTCCTTCAATTGTTCTTTCGTATTGGGGAGATAGGTCTAGTATCTGGAACTAGTATCGGCCAGACCATGAGCGACAACGAACTCGCATTCGCATCCATCAACGATCTCGGCCGCCTCTTCCGTAAACGCAAGGTCTCTCCCCTCGAAGTCACCCGCTTTATGCTCGAACGTATCGAGCGGCTCAATCCCAAGCTGAACGCTTACATCACGGTCTGCGCCGATGTTGCTCTAGAGCAGGCAAAGAAAGCCGAATCTGAACTGTTCGCTCCTCGTGGCAAGAAAGGTTATCGCGACCGCGGCCCTCTCCACGGCATCCCCATCTCCCTCAAAGACAACATCTACACAAAAGGCATCCGCACTACCGCAGGCTCCAAGATCCTGAAAGACTTCGTCCCGCTCCATGGCGCCGGGGTCGTCGCCAAATTAAGAGAAGCCGGCGCTGTCATCCTCGGCAAAACAAACATGCACGAATTCGCCTACGGTGTCACCTCCAACAATCCGCATTTCGGTCCCGTCCGAAATCCCTGGGATCTTTCCCGCATTCCCGGCGGTTCAAGTGGAGGCTCCGCCGCGGCCCTTGCCGCCGGTCTCTGCTACGGCAGTATCGGCACCGATACGGGCGGCTCCATCCGGATTCCGGCGGCACTCTGCGGCGTTGTTGGATTCAAACCTACGCTCGGCCTCGTCAGCGTCGAGGGCGTTGTCCCTGTTTCGCCCACCCTGGATTGTGTTGGACCCCTCGCCCGCAGCACACACGATGCAGCATTACTCGCGGATCCAATTCTTGAGCGCTCGAGAACGCAGCCACTCTTGAGCCAAGCCACTCGCGGAAAGCGAAAATTCCGTGTGGGCCTCCCAAAAGACTTCGCCTTCAAAATCCTTTCCGTTGACGTTCAATATATTATCGATCGAGCCGTCCGTCGCCTCGAACGTGCTGGCGTAACCTTGGTCGAACTCAACCTCCCTCTGCTGCACGAATCAGAAGACGCCGGCAATCAAATCGCCTGGGCTGAGGCCACCCACTATCATCAGCAAGCCGGCTGGTTCCCATCGCGCTCCTCGGACTACGGAGAAGACGTCCGCACACGCATCGAATTAGGCGCTAAAGTTTCCGCGACCGCTTACTTGCAGGCCCTTGACGTGCGCTTGCGCTTCATCCAGCAATTTCACATGGCGCTCGAACACGCGAAAATTAACGCACTCGCCGTTCCCACCACCCCCATCGGCGCGCCCGCCATCGGCGAGGAAACTACGTCAGTGAACGGAGAGAATCACCCCACGCGCGCTTTGCTGCTCCGCCTCAACCGCCCCGCCAACTTGGCCGGTGTTCCCGCCATCTCCATCCCTTGCGGACTAACAAGCGATGGCCTACCCGTCGGCCTCCAATTCATTAGCGCTGTCGGCGACGAACTTCGCCTGACGCAAGTGGTCTCCGCGTTTGAAGAACTGCTGCCCGTGCTTCCGCGCCCTCCGCTGTTTGTCTAACGCCACCCACCTGCAACGCCACTCTGGATAATTCTCTGCATTCGGCCTCAAGGGGAGGGGCTTGCCTCTCCCGATTCTCGCCGAACTCGACGCCACTCCGGGTGTAACCGGCACCCCCTCCCCCGGCATCCCACTCTGTGCAGTAAAAACTCATGATTCCCATCACTGCCGATCAGGCCAGCTTCCTGCTCCAATTCACTCTTCCCACTGTCAAAAGGGAGCATAGCGTCACCCGCTCGGTCATTGAAGCTATCCCTGCCGCCAACTCTGACTATCGCCCCGACCCAAACTCCAGAACCGCCATGGAACTGGCGTGGCACATCGTGGCCGCCGACCACCGCTTTTACGAAGGCATCGCTTCCGGCGAATTCAATTTCAATCCCAACCATCGCCCTGAAAATGTTCAAACGCCCGTCCAGATCGGCCAGTGGTACGGCGACTCGTTCGCGAGAAATTTCGACCGCCTCACACGCCTCTCCGGCGAACAGCTCACCAAGATTCTGGATTTCCGGGGCATATTTCAGCTCCCCGCCGTCGCTTTTTTCGGGTTCGCGCTTCACCATGGTGTCCATCACCGCGGACAGCTTTCCACTCACCTACGCGCCTTGGGTGGACGCGTCCCCGTCATCTACGGCGAGAGCTACGATTCCGCCGCTGCCAAAGCCGCCGCCCAATCCTGATCTCGGTCTGAACGGCAGTGCCGCTGTCTCCACGGCAACGCAAATCTCCTGATTGGCGTTTGTGTGCGCGTAGGACGGGGCTGGCCCTCCTGATCTAACATCCTTGCGATTTCTGATCCGAAGAATTAGTAATTTTCTTTCCAGGTCTCAGCCTTGGGCCTTCTTCTAGCAACGCGCTGAGGGCCTTCACCAGCGCCGTGCCGCTCGACCGGAGTTCACTGATGCGGTGCCGCGCCACCTGTTCCAGAAGTTTTTCGCCGCGGGGAAGGATCGACACCAGAACGTGCCTGCGGTCATCGCGGCTCCGAGTCCGACGCAGGTATCCGTGCGCTTCCATCCGATCGATGAGTTCCACCACCGTCTGGTGCTTGAGCGCCAATCTCTCCGCAAGAGTTTGGATGGTGGCGGCCTTGCCGTCGGGCAATCCCCTTATCAGCAGCAACATCAGGTATTGTTGTGACTCCAGACCTGCTTCCCGGGCCACCTCATCGCCTTCATTCAAGAATTTCCGGATGCGATAACGAAGCTCTGCCAGCGCCTGATACTCCGCCGTCGAAATCGCTTGGCTCATGGCTAATTATATCGTAGCACGATATATAGGGAACTCGATCAACGCCCCGCTGTTCCTCGGGGAGAACCTAGATTGAAATTAGCGGGGTTAGAGAGGCTTCCGGAAAGATTTTTGCGTTTTGAAGTGCTCATAGCCATTTCGTTCGTAAAACTTGTGCGCGCGTTCCCGGATGACATTCGAGCGCACCGACATCCCCTTGCATCCATGCTGCCGCGCCCACTTCTCTGCCTGCGCCAGAAGAATTGTGCCAGCGCCCTGGCTGCGCGCCTGTTCATCCACCACCAGTCCGTTCACTTCTGCGCGGATCTCCACTTCGAGGAGCGGCTGCTTGCTCACATGCACCCACCCGACGACTTTTCGATCCAGTTCCGCCACAAAAACCGCGTGCTCTGATGCCGGCTTGATTCCGCGAAGACGTTGCCGCACTTGCGCCACCCTCGCCGGATACCCGAGCTGCCCTGAGAGCTCCGCAATTCGCGCCGCATCCGTTGCCCGGGCTCGCCGGATTTTTAACTTTCTCTTTTTGAGTGTGGAGATCATGTCTTTCCCGGCTTCTTCCGAGATACCCTTGCTCGTACCGCCGGGCTTCTTAATTCGCGAAGCGCGTCTGCCGCAATCCATCGCGCGGAACTAGTGCCTTGCTTGCGAATCCTTTCGGCGGCGCGAATCGCTTCCCGATTCAAACGCTTGTTCCTCTTGCCGATATTTCTCAGAGCCCAATTCACCGCTTTTCTTACGAAATTTCGCTCATCGTGCGCTTCCCGCTCAATGATTGTCAGCAGTCGCCGAAATTGTCCGTCTGAAGCGGCTTTATCCTTGTAAGCTAGATACGCCATTAGCGAAAACGCCGCGCGTTTGGCAAACTCTTCGCGACGCCTGCTCCAAGATTCTGCTTTCTTCCAGGCCGGCCTTGCCTGCGCGTAGAGATAGCAGCACGCTGCATCAACCAAGTCCCAGGAATCAAAATCTCGCGCCCACTGTTCCATCTCCGTTTCAGTGACGCGCTCCGGCTCCCCGATTAAAGTGGCGAGGATTCTTGCTTCGTGGATCCCGGTCTTCCAGAGTTCTCGCGATAAACTATGATTCTTTCCGATCTGTCTTGCGAGGCCATGCAGAACGGGCGTAGAAATACCATGCGCCTTCGGCACATCTACTCCGAAATAGACCATCTTTGCCCTGACGGCTGGGTCAGCGAGAGACTTAAGCTCTTGCAATACCAAAGTTTGAGTCCACTCTGGTTCGCGCGTTCCCCATTGAGCGGCCTTAGAACGTTTTGTCTGAATCGAGGAGGATCGTGACCGGCCCTTCATTCACCAGCTCCACAGACATCATCGCCTGAAAAACTCCGGTTCCAACGGTCACGCTCAGCGCTTTCAGCGCTTCGCAAAACTCTTCGTACAAAGTCTTCGCAAGTTCTGGCGGCGCCGCTGCGATGAAACTGGGGCGCCGCTGCCCGCGTGCATCTCCGTACAGCGTGAACTGTGAAACTACCAGTGCGCCGCCTCTTATATCTAGCAGCGAAAGGTTCATCTTGCCGTTCTCATCCTCAAAGATGCGCAGATTGGCGCACTTCTCCGCCATGGTCTTGGCAACGGCGGAGGAGTCTGCTTTTCCAACGCCCAACAAAATCACCAGCCCCGCGTTAATCTCTCCCGTGACTTTGCCATCTACCGTTACTTTCGCCCTGCTGACTCTTTGGAGAACAGCTCGCATCGCAAAACTTTAGTTCGGCTTGCGATCGGTGTTCTTCCGGGGGAGCATTTCCGGGAGTTGCGCCACATTGTACGCAAATACCGCAAGCACCTGCGCGCCCTCGGACAAATCATCCCAGCGAACGCGGTCCAGCGTATCGGCCTGAGAATGATGCGTTTTGTCGTAGTCCACACCTTCCTGCACGCACCAGAATCCCGGCACGCCGGCCACGTCAAATGGAATGTGATCCGTGCCCCCCTCCGAACGCAGCGTCGGCTCCGCGAGGCCAACTCCTTTGGCCAAGGGAAATAGCACGTGATCCATCGTTTCGCGGATTGCGTAATTTCCCATCAATCCGATCGTCAGTACTTTTCCCGTGCCGCTATCATGGACCAGCACTCCAGAAATCTTCCCCAGCTCGCTTTGATGGGCTTTCACGTAAGCCTTTGATCCGTTTAAGCCCTGCTCTTCCCCAGTAAAGAGCACGAAACGAATCGTTCGCTTGGGTTTCACACCCAACTTTTGCAGAGCTCGCGCGGCATCCAACACCGCGGCCGAACCGGTCCCGTTGTCTGTAGCCCCGGTGCCCAAGTCCCAGGAATCCAAATGCGCCCCAATGATCACAACTTCTTCCGGCTTTTCCGTTCCCGGGATTTCAGCAACCGTGTTGTAAACTTCGACGGGCTTCCCGCTAAAGCTTCCCTGAATGTTCACTTCGGCTTCTACCTTGCCCGCATCCAGCAGGCGCCAAAGCAACGTCATATTTTCACGGGCCATGAAAGCGGTCGGCACTGCTCCGGACGTATAGTCCCTGCCGACGGCGCTCATATTCAGCAGCCCATCCCATTTTTCAGACGCATTAAGCATCGCCGCTACGCCCTCATCCTGGAAGAACTTGCCCTGCGCGCGCCGCAAGCGCATGAGCGACTCAAAATCAAACGGCTTACCGGCCTCCGTTTTCGGAAACGCCACGGGGATTGTTTCCTCTCCCCATGGCGTCGTTAGTGGATTCCCCGGTGCCACCATTTCTCTTGGCCGCCCGACAATCACGATCGCGCCTTTCAATTTCCCTTTGTACTTATCGAGATCTTCCAGCTTTTCAGCTTCGATGCCGATTACTTGGCCGCTTACGGTCCCCTTTGTGCTCGGCGACCACCCCGCCGTTGCCAGCGTGAGCACGTGAGGTGCAGGCGAAAGTATTTTTCCCGTCGCCGGGCCTCGGGTCCAGCTATTGGCAATCGTCCAGGGCTCCAAGTGCGCGTTCGTCAGACCAAGCTCCTTAAACTTCTCCATTGTCCAATGACTCGCCTGATCCAACTGCGGAGAGCCAGTCAAGCGCGGTCCGATCCGGTCCGCCAGATATTGAAGATCCGCCTTCAAATCATTTTGACTGGATTTCACCTGTTCGAGAATCTTTGTGTCCATCTCTACCGTTGGATCCGGCGCAGGCTTTTCCGCCCTGGCAGCGTCCGGTGACGGCCGTACCGGCGCCGGGCGCCGGGGCAGCATCGTCGGCAGTTGCGCCGTGTTATACGCCCAGGCCGCAAGCACCTGCGCTCCCTCGTTCAGATCGTCCTTCCATACTTTGTCGAAAGTGTCAGACTGGCTATGGTGGGTCTTGTTGTACTCCGCTCCATTCTGAATGGCCCAGAACCCCGGCACGCCGACATTGTCAAACGAGGCGTGGTCTGTCCCAAACAGCCTCAGCATGCTCGGCTCAAGCAATTTCAAGGGCGACAAGGGAGCGAGAACCCGATCCACAAGCTCCCGGTCCTGATAATTGTCGTGGAGCCCGATCGTCAACACGCGGCCCGTTCCTGTGTCGTGCACAAGGATGCCCGAGATTTTGTCCAATTCAGATTGATGAGCTTCGACGTACTTGACCGAACCTACCAGCCCCTCTTCTTCTCCGCTGAAAAGCACGAAGCGGATCGTTCGCTTCGGTTTGAGATTCAACTTCGCAAGAGCTCTGGCTGCTTCCAGAACGGCAGCAGAGCCTGTACCGTTATCCGTCGAGCCCGTGCCCAGATCCCAGGAATCCAGGTGCGCGCCCAGAATGACCACTTCGTCCGGCTTCTCGCTTCCCTGGATCTCCGCCACGGTATTGAAGACATCCATGGGTTTTTCGCTGAACGAATTCGTCATCTCGATTTCGACTTCCACTTTTCCGTGCTTCAGCATCCGGTAAAGCATGCGGTAGCCTTCACCGGTAATAAACGCAGTTGGAATCGTCCCTCGTTCAAACTTTTCGCCGCCAACGCCCGTCATATTCAACAGTCCATGCGGCTTATTTGAATCGCGCAGCACCGCGGCAACGCCCTCCGTTTTGAAAAACTCATTTCGTGCCCTGCCTATTTCCCCAAGCCCGGCAAACGGAGATGCCGCAGGGGGCTGCCCCGGCATTGGCGGCGGCGCTTGCATGGGGCGGATCAATTCACGGTTCGGATCTTCCGGCGCCGGCGGCGACAAGCTTGTCGGCTCCTGATAAATCACAATCGCGCCCTTCAATTTTCCATGGAATTTCTCGAAGTCCTCTTTCGTCTTGGCATCGAAATAGATCACCGGACCGCGCAGGACTCCATTCGTTCCCGGCGCCCAACCCGCCGAAGCGATCGTAAGTGGATGCTCCGCGGGCGCCACGGTCCTCGCCCTCGCCGTGCCGCGTGTCCATGCGTTCGCAATGGTCCAGTTTTCCAGATGCACATTCATCAGGCCATACTTGCGGAACATGCTCGCGGTCCAGTCGTTGGCTTCCTTGAGTTGGGGAGATCCCGTCAGCCTCGGTCCGATCTGGTCAGACAGATACTCAAGATTCGCCATTGCCTCACTGTGATCGGCGATTTCGGAGAGAATTTGAGTGTCTGCTTCCGCCCATTCCTTCGAATCGCCTGCCCCGGCATTCGCCAGCCCTCGGCTCACGCCAAACGACGCAACCAACACCAGGAGTAGTCCGAACACACGACGTGATTTCATTCCTTCTCCTCTATTGCAGCGATTGATTATTCCCCACCACCGGAATCCGTTGAACAAAATAAATTAGAGCTGCTGCTAGTCACCGCTTGCTCTGAGCGCTCATGCTCTCATTCGCCCGCGCAACTTTTTTGGCAACGGAAGCGCCTTGAATTTCCTCGGCGACCGCTGACAGTTTGGGCAAAAATAACTGCTGCGACCCCCAACAATTCCCCGCCGGATGGGAGTCTTGCACCGAAAGCATTCTTCGCCTTCTCGGCCGTACGCGCGGTGCCGCCGCTGATATTCTCCCGGTTCTCCATCCGCGTCAAGGAAATCAGAGATCGAAGATCCGCGCAGTTTGATCGCTTTCCGCAAAATATCCTGCAATGCAATCCTCAGCTGTGCGGCCTGACGATGACTTAGTTTTTCCCCAATGCATGCCGGATGAATTCTCGCCTTCCACAAACTCTCATCCGCGTAGATATTTCCGATCCCGCGAAGAACGCTTTGATCCAGAAGCATGGCCTTGATCCGCGCGCGACGCTTGCGAATCAGGAACGCAAATTCCTCTCGCCTAATCTCCAGCGGGTCCGCCCCGAATTTCTTTAATTCGGCCGCGAGCGGTGCTTCCGTCAAGTAGGCGATTCTCCCAAACCGCCGCGCATCGGTGTAGCGTAGCTCGCGGCCATCATCGAGCAGCAAGCAAACGTGGGCGTGTTTGCCGCGAGGCTTTTCCACCGGGGTTGGCGCCAGGTGTCCCGTCATACCCAGATGGACAAGCAGCGCGGTCTGTCCGTCACCTGGTAAACTTGATGTGCTCCCGCCATTTTCCGAGATCGAGAGTCGCAACAGCAAGAACTTCCCGTAACGCTCAACCATCTCAATCCGGCGTCCCGGTAAATTCTGTTCAAGGGCGGCCGCATCATCAATGAAATCCGTCTTTCCAAGTTCAATGCGGATAATCTGACGCCCCAGGATGGTTTCCCGCAATCCTCGCGCTATGGTCTCGACTTCAGGAAGTTCCGGCATAGGTTTCAGAAAACTCGGATCACGCTAACGCATTAGGCCAGCGCACGATCGCCGCTCCCATGATACAGTTTTCCGTTCGGAGGTGGCTGATGCGCCTGAATCGTCGCGGTTTCGTACTGGCATGCTTGCTGTGTCTAATTCATTCGGCCCTCGGCGTTTCGACGGCTGAGGCTCGGAAGAAAGAGACCGGTTTTCTTGACCGGGCTGTCACTGTCGCAGGCTCATCCCACAAGTATCAGGTTTTCGTTCCAGAAAACTGGTCGCCGAAGCAAAAATGGCCCATCATTCTTTTCCTTCATGGCGCAGGTGAGCGCGGCGAAGACGGCCTGATCCAGACAGAAGTCGGTATCGCCACCGCGATTCGCCGCGACCGCAACCGCTTCCCCGCTATTGTCGTCATGCCGCAGTGCGCCAAAGACCAGTGGTGGACTCAGTCTCCCATGAATGACGTTGCAATGGCCACGCTCAATGCTGCAACGAGGGAATTTCACGGCGACGCAACGCGCACCTACCTTACGGGCCTTTCCATGGGCGGTTACGGCACCTGGTATCTCGCCAGCAAGTATCCTGGCCGCTTCGCGGCACTGGCTCCCATTTGCGGCGGCATCACACTGCCGGAGCATTTTCGCAAGCAGCACCCTGAACTCACGAGCGGAATGCTTCCAGACGATCCAAAAACTTTTGCGGCCGTGGCGGAGAAGACCGGCCAAACTCCGGTTTGGATTTTCCACGGCGGCGATGACCCGGTAGTTTCCGTCACAGAATCCCGCAGAATGAATGACGCTCTCAAAGCAGCTGGAGGAGATGTTCGCTACTCCGAATACCCCGGCGTCGGTCATGACTCCTGGAACAAGGCCTATGCGGAGCCGGAGCTGTTTACTTGGATGCTCTCCAAGTCACTCTCCAGCCCGAAGGCAAAATAGCGTGAGCCGGTTAACGCTTCGCACGGGCGTTATTATCAAGAACGCCCGGAGAACCTTCGGGCCCTGCAGAACGCCGCGTTCAGTCTTATTTCCGGCGGCTCTGACGGCAGCGGCTCGGAACGTCCGCCTACTTCTTTTCCGTCACGTGTGGCCAGTATCCTGGTTCAGTGATGGCTCTCGCGTCCTGCTTTTCTGCATACTTCTGTACTTCCGGTTTGATCTCCGCAGCTTTTCCAATCATCACGAACACCAGGCTATCGAGCGGGAAGCGCTTTTGGATCACGTGCCTCGCCAGTTCCGGCGTGACCGCATCGATTCTTGCTTCGAGCTGATTCACTTCGCTGTCATCCAGGCCATAGAATTCGTTCTGCGCTATCCGACGGGCGAGCTGGCTTGAAGTCTCAATGGATGGCGGGAATTGCCCCTTGAGATAGCTTTTCGCTGAAGCCAATTGTTCCGGCGTAACGCCGTCCTTGTGAAGTTTCTGCAAAATGGCCAGGGCCATGTCAACCGCCTGCACGGTGGTGGCGTTTTTCGTAAAACTGTAAATCCCGAATGCTCCCGGGGTCTTGTGCGGTTCAAAGCTAGAATTCACCCCGTACGTCAGCCCCGATTCAACTCGCAATGCCTCGTTCAGCATGGAGGTGAATCTTCCGCCAAAGATTGTATTCACCACCCGGATCGCCACGCGGTCCGGATCATTCGCCGTCGTTCCGATATTTCCGATTGCAAAGTAGGTCTGCGTCGCGTCCGGCTTGTCCACCAGAAGAAGCCGTCTCCCCTCGACAGGCGATGCTGGAGCAACCGCAACCGCCGGAATAGCTTTTGCCGTCCAGGTCCCAAAAACTTCCTCAAGCTTCTTGTTCATCTCAGCAGTGTTAAATTCGCCTGCTACAGCCAGGATGATATTTCCTGGTGCATAGTATGTTTCGTAAAACTTCGTCACGTCCTCACGATGAATGTGCTTCAGAGACAGCTCGTCTCCGCCCGTTGGACGTCCATAGGAGACAGCTCCGAATAAATAGCCATTGTAGTAAGGCGCAAGAACCTGGTCTGGAGCATCTTTTGCGCCCTTTGCGGAGTCGATGGCTTGCGCGATGAGTTTATCCACTTCCCCCTGGGGAAACGTGGGATGCTGAAAGGCATCTGCATAGAGATCCAGGCCGCGAGCCAGATCTTTCGTCAGAAACTCCGCGGAAACACTGGTAGATTCCTCGCCCGCATCCGCTCCAAAATATCCGCCGATAAAGTCCAAATCAGCGGCAAACTGTTGCGCCGTCCGCGTCTTGGTCCCCTTCCGAAGCAGACCGGCAGTGATCGAGGCGAGGCCTTCCTGGCCAACAGGATCTGCTGTAGCGCCGGACTTGAGAATCGCCGAAAAACTCACCATGGGCACGCCATGCTTTTCCATCAGAAGTACGGTCATGCCGTTTTTCATCACGACCTTCTCATGCCGCGGAAGATGAATGGATTGCGCGGAAACTATCGCCGGCACGGCAAGGCAAGCCGAGACAAACATCAGAAAACGTGAGACGTGGTACCTCATGGCTTTGCTCCTTCTTCCGTCTCTGGAATCAGCGTCGCAACCGTCCGGTTGTTCGGCCCAAAGTACTTTTTCGCGACGCCCTGGACATCTTCTTTGGTCACGGCTGCATAATTCTTTGCGGCGTCGAACAGCTTGTTGTAATCGCCAAAAAACACTTCGTATGTGCCGATGGTGTTCGCGCGGCCGTTGATCGTGCGCATCTGGTTGTAAAACTCCACCAGCCGGATGTTCTTGGCTTTTTCCAATTCCAGATCTGTAATTCCTGAACTCTTCGCCCGCTCCAGTTCTTCGTAGAGCGCTTTCTCGCAAGCCGCCGGATCCACTCCCTGCTTCGGTTGCACATACATCTCTTCCAGTGACGGATCGAAAGCCTGCGGCGCGAAGGACTGAACTTCCAGGGCGAGCTGGTCCTTATCCACCAGCCGCTGGTACATGCGGGAACTCTCGCCATGGAACAGCACCGTCCTCAGCACATTCAGCGAATAAAAATCGGGATTATTGCTACTCGGGATGTGATAACCAATCAAAATCAGCGGCAATTGAGACTGTTTGCGGACAATCAGGCGGCGCTCACCGAGCTGTTCGGGCTCGAGGGTGGTAACGGCCGGAGGCGGAGTATGCGCGGGAATCGGTTCGATGTATTTTTCGCAGAGTTGAAAAATCTCCTCCGCCGTCACGTCGCCCGCCACCACCATTGTTGCGTTGCCTGGCGAATATCCCATTTCAAAGTGATGTTTCAGGTCCTCCATGCTCCAGTGCTCGATGTCGCTCATCCAACCTACGACAGGCCACTGATAGGTGTGCGCGACAAATGCGGTGGCCCAAAGCTGTTCATCCAGAGTTCCGGCATTATCGTTGTCCACCCTTAATCGGCGCTCAGAAGCCACCACGCCACGTTCGGATTTAATTTTCTCCGGATCAAAATTCAAATCGCGGATGCGGTCGGCTTCGATGTCAAAAATCAATGGCATCGCGGACCTGGGGAACCAGTCCTGATAGACGGTGACATCGCGCTCGGTGTAGGCATTGTTGGAGCCGCCGTTGGCTTCCATCACCTTGTCGAGCTCCCCTGGCCCATACTTCTTCGCGCCGTTGAACATCATGTGCTCGAAAAAATGCGAAAGACCGGTGGTCCCAGGGTGCTCGTTGCGCGAGCCAATCCGGTAAAAAACGTAGAGCGTCACGTTCGGAATGCTGTGGTCTGTCTGCACCAAGACCTTCATCCCATTCCTGAGCATTTTCGTTTGCACCGGAAATTCCTGTGCCACTGTCCGGTTGACTGCAAACAACGACGCGCACAACAAGACTGCGAAGGCCGCCCAGCGAACGGAAGTTTTCATCGGAATCACCTCTCTGCGGTATCTTTTGAATCAGACGTGCGAAACTGCAAAAATGTTCTAGAAAGCTCAAAAAATCACGGCAAGGGAATTCCTGGAGTGGCCACGATTCCGGCCATGCGCAGAATTTCTTGGTATTCCTCGGTGCTGATCGCTGAAATAATCAGCCGCACATTCTTCACGAGCTTCATCTTCCTCAGCGCGGAATTCGCGCGCATCTCCGCCAGCGTCACTTGGCGCGGGAGCTTTTCGAAGGCGCGCAAATCCGCCACAAGATTCTTTCCACCGTGGTCGTGAGGATCCGGATACGGATCGCGGGTGACTTCCGCGATCGAATAGAGTGCGCGCTCGGGCGCCGCGTGGTAGCACAAGACGCGGTCGCCCTTGCGAACCTGTTTCAGCGCCCGTATCGCATCGGGTTTGGAGCCGGCCTCCTGCCACATCTCCTTTCCTTTCACGAACAATGTGTCCCAGTGATAGTGGTGCGGGTCTGCGCTGAAGATCCAGTAATGGCGTTGAGCGGTGGTGGTTGACATCAATTATGAAGAATCGGCAGCAATATACACGCTGGAGTCCAAAAACGAAACAAAATATTGGAGTTAGGTCTACATTGGGCGAACAACCGGAGAAGTCAGGATTTGCCGTAATTTCGGCAAAATCAGTGTAACCTGTTCATTTATAATAAGTTAATGAATCAGCTGATTTCAACAAAGATCTCGTCTCCTCGAACTTCCACAGGGAAGCTGGGCAGGCCAGCAGACGGGTTTTGCAAAGATTTTCCGGTTCCTACGTCGAACTGCCAGCCGTGCCAGGGGCAGGTAACCACGGTTCCTTGGAGAGTGCCTTGACCAATAGGGCCACCACGATGAAGACAGACGCCGTTGACCGCGTGGAAGTTTCCGGCCACATTTGCGATGGCGATAGGTTTTCCGTCCACTTGAAACTCCCGGATCGTCCCTTGGACAATATCTTTCGTGGCTGCAATCCTGACAGAAGCCATTGATTTTCTCTCCTGTTTCCTCAAAAAGCAGACGAAGTATAACTTTGTAGAATGGTGCAGTCAAAGTTGAAGAGTTGAATCCTGCCAGAACCATTCGCTCAGAAGAGTACACCGGCGCTCATAGAAGCTCGATTTTGATCCGGTTCTTTCCGCTGCGCTTGGCGGAGTAGAGTGCTTGGTCGGCCCGGCGCACGAGTGTGGAGAGATCAGGAGCAACTCCACCGACGAAACCGCAAACTCCGAAGCTTGCCGTCACCGTAATCACTTTCCCGTCAAATGAAAACTTCTGCAGACTAATTTGTTGGCGCAGCCGTTCCACAGTCATTTCGATGTGTTTTTCTTCCAGGTGGGTAAGCACCGACAAGAACTCGTCGCCCCCCATCCGGCCACCGATGTCCGACGCCCTTGTGCAATTTCTAATCACTTCCGCCACTCTCTTGAGTACTTCGTCTCCGGCTTCGTGGCCGAACTTGTCGTTGATTTCCTTAAAGCAGTCCAGGTCCGTGTGAACAACCCAGAGAGAGTATCCGTGACGCTTTGCTCCTCGAAGCTGGCGGGTCGCCCAATCCTGGATTGCGCGCCGATTCGGCAATCCAGTGAGTGGGTCCGTGTGGGCCATCTCTTCCAATAACTTGTTCTTGGCGTCGATCTCGCGATGCAGACCGATGGTTCGGCGGCCCACTCCCACTCGCGCCAGAAACTCTGCGGTATCAAACGGTTTGGTGATGTAATCATCGGCGCCTGCTTCCAGCGCCTCCACCAAGTTTGCTTTTTCTGTATTGCCGGTGATCACGACGATATAGGTATAAGGGCGCCCGGCTTCGTTCCGAATTTTCTGGCACAACTCCAGCCCGGAATAATCGGGCATCATCCAGTCTGTGATCACAATCTGAGGAGCGTGTTTTTTGTAGAGTTCCAGAGCCTCGCGGCCGCTCTTGGCAAATATCGGCGAATAGACCTCCTCTTCGAAGGCGTGTTCAATCAGCTTGCGATAGATGGGCGAATCATCCACCACGAGCACCGAAATAGTGGGCGTGCTTTCTGTCATACATTCTCGCAAAGACGGTCCAATCCGTCTGGGAGGAACAAAGAAATCCAGGGGTAGGTGTACTTATTCATGTTACTCATCTACGCGCGTTAAAGCTCAATTTGGCTCGGCATGGTTTAGTAAGGGTAACCATCAGTTTTATGCCACGGATGATCGAGGAACCGAGATTAAGCTGGCATTAAGCGGACTGAACCTTTGCGAGGAGTTCGACGAATTTTTGTTTGCGTTCGGATTGATCGTGGCCACCTTCGGCTTCGGCGAGCTGCGTTATGTTCATGGAGCAGAATTTCGGACCACACATCGAGCAGAACTTGGCTTCCTTGTAGAAATCGTCAGGCAAATTTTCGTCGTGCATTTTGCGCGCCGTTTCGGGATCGAGCGAGAGGTCAAACTGTTTGTTCCAGTCAAACAGAAACCGGGCGTAGCTGATAGCATCGTCGCGATCCTGGGCGCCGGGACGGTGACGCGCCACATCCGCCGCGTGAGCGGCGATCTTGTAAGCGATGACACCTTGCTTGACGTCCTCCGAATTCGGCAGGCCGAGGTGCTCTTTCGGGGTTACATAGCAGAGCATGGAGGCGCCGTGCCAGCCAATCATGGCCGCGCCGATGGCGCTGGTAATGTGGTCGTAGCCGGGAGCGATATCGGTGACGAGCGGTCCGAGCGTATAGAACGGAGCTTCGTGGCACCACTCCATCTCTTTGTCGACTTGTTCCTTAATTTTGTCCAGAGGAATATGGCCGGGGCCCTCGATCATCACTTGAACGTCATGCTCCCAGGCTTTTTTGGTAAGTTCGCCAAGGACTTTTAATTCCGCGAATTGCGCTTCGTCGCTCGCATCGGCGATGCAACCGGGGCGGAGGCCGTCTCCGAACGAAAAACTCACGTCGTGCTTTTTGAAAACTCTACAAATGTCAACGAGGTTCTCGTAAAGGAAATTCTGCCTTTTGTGATGCTCCATCCAGTGCGCCATGAGCGAGCCGCCGCGGCTGACGATGCCGGTGATGCGTTTCCGAACTAGTGGTACATGCTCGCGCAAGACTCCTGCGTGAATCGTCATGTAGTCCACGCCCTGTTCGGCTTGCTCTTCAATCACTTCGAGCAGTAAGCCGATGGTCAGGTCTTCGGGGCGGCGGACTCGTGAGATCGCTTCATAAACGGGAACGGTGCCGATGGGTACAGGTGACGCGTCAATAATGGCTTTGCGGATGGTGGGAATATCGCCGCCGGTGGAAAGATCCATCACAGTGTCCGCGCCGTAATGAATTGCATGGTGAAGCTTTTTCAGCTCTTCATCAATATTGGAGGAGGTGGAGGAGTTGCCGATGTTGGCGTTGATCTTGCACTTGCTGGCGATACCGATGGCCATTGGTTCCAGATTCCGGTGATTGACGTTGGCGGGAATAATCATGCGGCCGCGCGCCAC
>Ga0075017_100000670_pt1 | contig 19593 bp, 19 predicted proteins | sample AleBraG_ABR_2012_FD_71475 | JGI IMG/M metagenome (GOLD analysis project Ga0075017, IMG submission 71475) | Freshwater sediment microbial communities in response to fracking from Pennsylvania, USA - Alex Branch Run_MetaG_ABR_2012 | ecosystem: Environmental > Aquatic > Freshwater > Creek >... | reverse complement strand
GCCTGGCGTCACTGTCGTCGGTGACCGGTCCTCGCGAGTGCCGCAGCTGAGCTGTGTGGTCGTCGCGGGCATCGAGGCCGAGGCCATCGTCATGGCCCTCGATCGAGCGGGCATCTCGGTGCACTCGGGCTCGGCGTGCTCAGCCGAGACGCTCGAGCCCTCCTCGGTCCTGGCCGCCATGGGCCTCGATGCCGATCGCTCGCTCCGTCTCAGTGTCGGTTGGTCGACCACCGACGAAGAGGTAGCTCGCTTCGTCGGTCGCTTCGGCGGCGTCGTGAGCGCGCTTCGCCAGCTTCGAACCTGACGAGCGCGCCCGGCCGCGCTCAGCGCTCAGCGGCTCTCTGCGTAGTTGGCGAGCACTGCTCGGCCGGTGTCGTCGGTGACCTTGATCTCGTCGATCGCCGTGGGCGTGACCGCACACGCCATGACAGCTCGTACCTGAGCAGTCGAGGTCGGACGCACCGTGCCTGCGGTCCACCATGCCCCCGTCCCTGAACCCATCGAGACCGTGTAGGTCTGATCGGGGACCAAGCCAGACGCCGAGAAGCGAAGCGACGTGCCCCACGAGGTGCTGGTCAGCACGACGGTGGCGTGCGCCGACGAGGTTCCCGAGAGCGCGATCGTCCGCCCTCCGCTGCCCGGCGTCGAAGCCGAGCCCAGCACGAGCGCCAGGACGATCGCCGCGGCCGCCACAGCCCCCCCGACCGCCACGCCGATCGCACCGCGGCGGCGCCACGCCGTGTGCTCGGGCTCAAAGACCTCGAGGACAGCGTCGGTCAACCACGGCGGCACCGCTGTCGGCGACCCCGATGATCCAAGTGACGCACTGGTGCCCAGCGCATGGACCGTGGAGCCAAGCTCGCCTCGAAGATCAGAGCAGCCCTCGCACGATGCGACGTGCTCGTCGAGCTGCGCGCGCTCCTCGTCGGTGAGATCACCGAGAGCCTCCATCGCCAAGAGGCCCCGGACGCTCTCGCAGCTCGCGGCGCTCACTGCTCCCACCCCTCTTCGTTGAGCAGCACCCTGAGGGAACGCAGTGCGTAGAAAGCTCGACTGCGCACGGTCCCTTCGGCGATGGAGAGCACGGTGGCGGTCTCTCGTCCCGAGCGCCCGTTGAAGTAGAGCTCCTCGATCACTTGTCGGTGCTCGGGATCCAACCGATCGAGCGCAGCGTTCACCTGCCAGCCCACGATGGCCGTCTCGAGCCCCTCGATGCCGGCCAAGTCAGGCTGCTCGTCGAGCGGATCCGCCTGAGTGGAGCGCTGGCGGTCCAGCAGATCGATGATCACCCGGCGCTCGATCGTGTAGAGCCACGTGCGCATCGAGCCCTTTGACTGGTCGAACGACGAGCGCGAGCGCCATGCTCGGGCGAAGGTCTCTTGGACCGCATCCTCGGCGAGGCCCGACGCGTAGAGGGACTTGCGAGCGAACCCGAGCATCTCCCCACCCATCTGGAAGAACGCCTCTTTGAGCGTCTCTTCTGTAGCCGTCGACCTCGAGAGCAAGCGAACCCGACGCTTGGAGACCGGAGCGGCGGCGTCGCGGTCATCGGTGGCAACGACCTCTCGAGAGCGCGAGATCATCGCCGCGCTCCGCTCGTGAACGAGCCGTAGCGGGAAGTGCGGGTGCCAGAGAGAGACCTCATCGCTCTTGACTACTCCATCGCGGGCGATCTTGTTCACGGCGGTCAGCCGCTCGAGCTTCCTCGCCGTGCCACAACCGGCTCACGAGGACGCCGTCGGCACGGGCACACCTGCGTCCTGCGCTGCCTTCGTCATGTAGGGCTCGGCGGTCGCGATCCAGCTCTTCGGCGGCTTGAGCGCCAAGAACTTCTCGAACTGAGCGAGAGCGCCCTTCGGATCGTTGTGCGACAAGAGCAGGATCGCTCCGAGATAGAGGTGAGCGGCGAACAGCGAGGGATCCACGCGCACCGCACCGCGCACCTGGGTCTCCCCCTGCTCCATGACTTTGATGGACTTGGCGTTCACCCCTGCCGAATAGGTCAACCAGCCCGCCTCGGCCAACGCATGCGCTTGGGTGGGGACGATGGTCAGTACGTGGTCGTAGACCTCGATCGCCTCGGCCACCTTGTTCTGCTGCACGTCGTGGTCGGCTGTGTTGAGCAGCGCCGTGACCTGGGCATCCTGAGAGGGCGCCGGTGAGCTCGCCACGACAACGATGCTGACCACCACTGCAGCCGCGACGACACACGAGACCACCACGGCGGCCAGTCGATGACGATGCAGCCACGAAGGTTCGCTCGGAGCACCTGGGACCAGCCGCTCTTCACTAGGGGGTGCTTCGGATGGCCCCGCCTCATCGAGCCGATCGATGGCTGCCGCAATGGCAGCGAGCCGCGCTCGATCCCGCTCGGTGATGATGGTGAAGGTGTCGTCGTCGAGCTCGCCGCTCTCGTGCTCGGCAGCTGCATCCCTGAGGGACGCCAGCAGCAGCGCCCGCTCGCTCAAGAGGCGCTGCCGATCAGGCTCGGACATCAGAGCGCTCCTTCGACGTCCCAAGGTTCCGCCGACGAGCCAGGACGACCATGGTCGCCACGATGCCGATCCCGAGCGCGACGGGAACCAGCCAGAGGGCGTCGGTCAGCCCACCGCTCGGCGGGGTCAAGAGCACTGTGTTGCCGTAGCGAGCCTCGAGCTGTGCGGTGATCTCCGCATCGCTCTTGCCCGCCGCGATCCCTACGACCACTTGCCGACGAACAGCGAGCGACGAGGCCGACGCCGATTCGGCGACGGAGAGTCCCATGCAACCTGGGCACTTGAGTCGAGTCTCGAGGGAGGCCGCTCGGGCTTGGGCGGTGGTGGGCTTGGGGGTGAGCACGCCGGAGCCTATGACCAGGGCGACGACGACCACGACCCCGACGATCGCCCAGCGAAGCCCGTGAGGGAACGCCTCCTTAGCCATGAGCGCTCGTCTGGTACTTGGCCACGATGGTGTCGAGCTGATTGGCGGTGAGGGGACCTAAGAGCGCTTCGACGACGATCCCCTTGGCGTTGATGACGTAGGTGGTCGGCGGCGAGGCGACCCCCCACGCTGAGCCAAGACGCCCGCCCGGATCGACCAAGGTCTGATAGCTCGTGCCGGTCTTCGTCACGAACGACGCTGCCGCAGCGTTGGTGTCATTGAAGACCACACCGACCATCGAGGCACCGTTGCCCTTCTGTGACTGGTCATAGTCGAAGGCGTTCAGCTGCGATGCCTCCTCTTGGCACGGTCCGCACCACGAGGCGAAGAAGTTGAGCACCACGATGTGGCCCCTCATTGAGGCGAGATCGACAGGCTTGCCGGTGAGGGTGGTCGAGGAGGTAGCCGGAGCCGGATGCGAGAGCAGCGGGCTCTCGAAGGCCGTGGCTTCTGAGGGCGTCCGGGTCGCCAGGAGCACGATCAAGCCGACCAGCAGCAATGCCATGACGAGCGCCGTCCACCTGATCGCGCTTCGAGAGCGGGTGGTGCTCACACCGAGACCGCTTGGGCTGTGGGTTCTGGCTCGATCGCGTCGATGTCGTCAGGGTCGATCTGGCTCGCGGTGCCTCGTCGTCGGCGACGATCAGGAACGATCGAGAGCAGCCCTCCGATGCCGATGACGAGACCGCCAGCCCAGAGCCATGGCAAGAGCGGCTCGACGTCCACCGTGATGACCACCGTGTTCCCGGTCAGCCCCTTGATCGTGGCCGCGGAGACAGAGCCATTCTCAGTCGCTGCGGTGAGGATCATGTAGACGTCCCCGGTGAAGCTCGAGTCGATAGCCGGTGTCCCCACCCCCTCGCTGGCTCTCCCCGTGAATTGTGTCGTGCCAGGCCTGAAGATGCTCCCACCGTCGACCCTGATGCGCGCCAGCGTTTGAGTTTTGACCGGAGTGGCGACGTTCTCGATACCGAGATACTCAAAGCTATGGCCGTCGAAGTGCACCACTTTGCCCACAGGGAGGATGATCTGGCCTCTCGTCACGTAGCTGGTCGACGCCACGATGCCCATGGCCAGGATCACGACGCCCAGATGGACGATCATGCCCCCGCCCGAGCGGCCGAGCAGGGCTCGTGCCCCCGAGCCTCCGCGGCGGCGTTCGGCTCTGGTGTCGAGCGCCAAGGTCCGGAGCGCCGAGGTCGCGGCCACCGTCCCTAAGAAGAACGCCACCAGCGGAGCGAAGCCACGAACGCCCGAGGCCACCAAGACCACCAGCACGATCGCTGCGGTGAAGACGGGGATCTCAAGGCGTCGCGCCATGACCCTGAACGAGGCGTGGCGCCACGAGAGCACGGGGGCCACAGCCATCAGCGTCAGCAGACCGATACCGAGAGGGATGGCGATCGCATTGAAGTACGGCGTGCCCACCGTGACCTGACCACCGTTGATCGCCTCATAGAGCAGCGGGAAGACTGTCCCGGCCAAGACCACCACCGCGAAGGCCACGAACAGCAGGTTGTTGAGGACGAACGCACCCTCTCTCGAGAAGGCGGCATCAAGCCCGACGGAGCTGCGCAGCTGATCGCCCCGCCAGTAGATCAGCGCCAAGCCGCCGAGCACGATGAAGGCGAAGAAGCAGATCAAGATGGTCCCAAGCGACGAGGCCGAGAAGGCGTGGACCGATTGGACGACGCCCGAACGGGTTAAGAACGTGCCCAAGATGGTGAGGGCGAACACAGAGATGGCCAGGCACAGGTTCCAGACGCGCAGCAGCCCGCGTCGCTCTTCGACCACGATGGAGTGGACGAACGCCGTGCCCACCAGCCAGGGCATCAGCGCCGCGTTCTCGACGGGGTCCCAGCCCCAGAAGCCTCCCCAGCCCAAGACCTGGTAGCTCCACCATGCTCCGAGCACGATCCCGACGGTCAGCGACGTCCAGGCGAAGAGCGCCCAGCGGCGGGTGTCAAGCTGCCACGACTCGTCGACCCGGCCCGTGATCAGCATGGCGATGGCGAAGGCGAAGGGCACCGTGAAGCCGACAAGCCCGACGTAGAGCAGGGGCGGGTGGATCGCCACCAACGGATTGTTCTGGAGCAGCGCGTTCGGTCCCGCGCCGCTCGTCGGCACGGTGGAGCCGGTGGTGACGAAGGGGTTCGCAGGACCAGCCATCAAGGCGAAGAAGAACGCCATGACGAAGAGCATGACGGCGACGGCCCAACTCACCACTGAGTCGTCTCGAAGCCTTCGGTAGCGCCAGACCACCGCCACGATGAGGAACGAGAGCACTAGGCCCCAGAGCAAGATCGACCCAGCCAGGGCCGACCACATCCCGGTGATCGAGTAGATGAGGGGCGTGACCCGGGCGTTGTTCTCGGCGACGTAGGCGATGGAGAAGTCGTGGGTGATCAGCGCCCACTGCATCGCCACCGTCGCCATCAGCGCGCCGAGGACAGCGAGGGGGATGAGCAGGCGCCCGTCGAGCATGGTCGACGGCGCCTTGCCCTGGCGCTGGCGGACCTGGTCGATGACGAGCAGGAGACAGCCCAGGGCAGCTGCGATGAGCGCCAGCCAGACGCCGGCTTGACCGAGATGCGCCTTCATCTAGTTCGTCGTGCCGTCCCCGGCCCGCACGCGGCCTGGGTGGGCGGCGATGTAGTTCGACGTGTGCTTCACCATGATCTGGTCGGACAGGAACGTCGACGAGGTCTCGGAAGCGAAGTGACCGACGACGATCACCGGGAGAGTGGCCTTGAAGAGCTGCGGCGGTGTTCCCACGTTGATGACGTGAAAGCTCGTCGAGCCCTGTGTGACGTCGAACGTGGCACCGTTGTCGGTGCGCGTGACGCTTCCCGGTGCGACCACCCCTTCAAGCCTGAAGGTCGATGTGCCGAGCTGGGCCTTCTGGGCCGAGGCCTCATGCACCGTCTTGAAGTAGTCGAGCGAGCTGCCGAGCCCCTTGACCAGCAAGAAGCCCACCGCGCCCAAGATGACGATCCCCACCACCGCCAGGCGAAGGCGAGGTCGCTGGGTGGCCTTCGGAGCAGGTGAGGGCGGCGCAGGGCTCGCGACAGGGGTCGTCTCGTCGACGCTCACGAGCCGCTCCTGCCCTTTCGCCGCTCCGCTCTCCTCACCCGCACGATGAGCGAGGCGGCGTAGGCAGCCAAGACCACGAGGGCGATGACGTAGCCAGCGATGACGTAGCTCACGAGCTCACCCCTTCTGCCTGGCGAGCCACGATGGCGGCAGCCAGCTCGGCGTCCTCGCCCTCGGTGTTGAGCTCCTCGAGCTTGAAACGCATCAGCACCATCCATGCAAAGAGCGCCGTGAACGCGATGAAGCTGAGCAAGAGCGTCCAGGCCATCGAGCCGTGGATCCTCGGGCTCAAGTTGGCGTTGAGCACGGTCGCTCCTTGGTGCAACGTCTGCCACCACACCACTGAGAAGTGGACGATGGGCACGTCGACTGCCGCGAACAGGGCGGCCACCGCGCAGCGCTTGGCGCGCACGTCGGGGTCAGCCGGCACACGCCGCAGGGCGAGGTACCCGATGAAGAGCACCGCCAACAGGGCCGTCGAGGTGAGGCGTGCGTCCCACGTCCACCACACCCCCCAGGTGGGCCGTCCCCAGATCGAACCGGTGATGAGCGTCAGCACGGTGAAGACGACACCCACCTCGACCGAGGCGGCGGCGAGGCGGTCGAAGGTCAGTGAGCGAGTCCGCTTCCAGAGATACAGGATGCTGCAGAGCGCGGCGAGCCCGAAAGCCACGTAGAGAGCCACCCACGCCAGTGCCGGGTGGAGATAGACCAAGCGGACGAGGTCGCCTTGGACCTCGTCAGGTGGGGTGACCCAGAGCCCCAGAATCACGTCCACGACCACGAGCGCGAGCGCCGTCGGTCCAAGGATCTTCAGGGCGCGTTGCATCAGGATTCCTCCAATGGGCCGTAGAGCACGATCCCAAGAGCCGAATAGACCACAGCGAAGACGGCGAGCACACCGAGCCATCGAGCTCCTGAGCCACCGTCACCGACGAGCACCGACGAGCTGAAGGCCTTTGAGCCCGCGATCAGCACGGGGGCGACGGCAGGCAGCACCAAGAGCGGCAGAAGCGTGGCCCGCACGCGAGCCTCACCGGCCAACGAGCCGTAGAGGACGTTGGCAGCACACAGCCCGATGGCGGCAAGCAGCAAGCTGGGAATGAGCACGGCCCACGATGTCACTCGCACGTGGAAAAACAAGGTCACCCCGGCCAGCAAGACGGCTTCGAGAGCCACGATCTCGAGGAGCAGAGCGCCCAGGCGACCGAGGAAGACGCCCGAGGGGTCGAGACCGAGGAGTCGAGCGGCGTCCTTGGTGGCGGAGGTCCCCTCGATGGCCGAGGAGCGCTGAGCCGCCAGCACCGAGGCGAAGAGCACGGAGAGCCAGAACAGCCCAGGGGCGCTCTCCGCCAGCAACCCGGGCTTCGGGCCCAGAGCGAAGGCGAAGAGCAGCAGCGTCAAGAGGGCGAAGGGGAGCACCTGCCAGATCGCCACCCGCGAGCGCGCTTCGATCCTGAGATCTCGGCTGGCTACCAACCATGCATCACGCCACATCGGAGACGCCCCTTGGGCGGAGGCGCCCGCCGAGGCGCTGCTCGATCACGGCACCGCCGCGCATGGTGAGGACCACGTCGGCCATCGGCACGGAGAGCTCAGGCTCGTGGCTGGTGGCGACCACCGTGGCACCGCCTTGCGCCGCGGACTCGACCAGCTCGCTGAGCAGCAACCTGGTCGAGGCGTCGAGCCCGGCGTGCGGCTCATCGAGCAGCCACAGCTGAGGACGGCGGGCGATGAGCAGCGCCAGCCCGACGCGACGGCGCTGCCCTTCGGAGAGCAGGCCGAGACGGGTCTTGGCCGTCTTCCCCGAGATGCCCACCCGCTCGAGCGCCTCTGTGGCAAGCGAAGGATCCTGACGAGCGGCTCGGAGGGCGAAGCGCAGGTTCTCGGCCGGATAGAGGTCGTCCCACAGACCGACGTCGTGACCTAAGAGGCCCACCTGGCGGCGCAGCGAAGCGCCCTCGTCAGGAAGGGTGCAATCGAGCACGCAGGCGGTGCCAGCGGTGAGCGTGGCGAGGCCCGAGAGCAGCCTGAGCAGCGAGGTCTTGCCCGCGCCGTTGGCGCCGAGGACCACGCAGACGTGACCGTGCTCGAGGTCGAGATCGACCCCCGAGAGCACGGGGTAGTTGCCGGCAACGACAACGGCAGAACGGAGGGAGATGGCGGGTGCCATGGGCCTTCCAATGGTACTGGCCCCCGGAAGAGGCCTCCTTTCGGAGGCTTCAGCGCGTCGTGGTCGGGCTCAGCCGACCTGGCCGCGCAGCAGATCAAGGTCTGCTTCGACCATCATCTCGATCAGTCGGGTGAAGTCGACCTCGCGTCGCCAGCCCAGCTTCTCAAAGGCCTTGGTGGCATCACCGACCAGCAGATCGACCTCCGCGGGCCGCAGGAACCGCTCGTCGATCACCACGTGGTCTTGGTAGTCGAGACCCACCACGTTGAAGGCGATCTCACACAGGTCGCGCACCTCGTGGGTCTCGCCGGTGGCTACCACGAAGTCATCAGGCTCGTCTTGCTGGAGCATGAGCCACATCGCCTTGACGTAGTCGGCAGCGAACCCCCAGTCGCGCTTGGCATCGAGGTTGCCGAGTGCCAGCTTGTCCATCAGACCGAGCTTGATCTTGGCTGCGCCGTGGGTGACCTTTCGAGTCACGAATTCGAGGCCACGACGTGGTGACTCATGGTTGAACAGGATGCCCGAGGAGGCGTGCAGGTCGTAGCTCTCTCGGTAGTTCACCGTGATCCAGTGGCCGTAGACCTTCGCCACGCCGTAGGGGCTCCTCGGGTAGAACGGAGTCTCTTCGACCTGGGGCACCTCTCGCACCTTGCCGAACATCTCGCTCGAGGATGCTTGGTAGAAGCGAATCTCGGGATCGACCGTCCGGATGGCGTCGAGGATCCTCGTCACACCGAGTGCCGTGGTCTCTCCCGTGAGCACAGGCTGGGTGAACGACGCCTGGACGAAGCTCTGCGCAGCGAGGTTGTAGACCTCAGCCGGCTTGTGGTCTCGCAGGATGTGGATGAGCGAGACCTCATCGAGGAGGTCACCCGAGACCAAGGTGAGGCGGTCCTGGATGTGAGCGATCCGCTCGAAGTTGACGGTGCTCGAGCGGCGAACGACACCGATGACCTCATAGCCCTCTTCCAACAGCAGCTCCGCGAGGTAGGAGCCGTCCTGGCCCGTCACCCCCGTGATCAGTGCTCGCTTTGCCATCAACAGACTCCCTCGTCGGCGCGCTCGATTCGCTCGCCGCGTCCCTCGGTACGAGTGCCAAGGCTAGTCCAGGTCATCCGATCCACCCCTCTGCGCCGGTCCCGCAGGCTGGCATCTCGCGACACCTAACATCGAGGCCGCACCAGAGTGCGGTCGGACCCCGAGGGCAGTTCGGTTCGCTCTGGACACCAGAGAAGCGTGAGCGATCTCCAAGCGCTTGAGCACCGGACCGATCCCGGCTCGGTGCTCTGGAAGCTCGCTCAGAGACGAGAGGCACGACACATGCGCATCGCGCTGGTGGGCACCGAGCTGTGCTCCGTCCAGAGCCCGACCGGAGGTCTCGAGCGGCTGCTCCAGGGCTGGGCACTCGAGCTCAGCGACCACCATGACGTGATCCTGGTCGACCTGACCCCACAGGACGCACCAGCGCAACGACATCTCCCGCTCGACGTGCTCGAGGTGGCAGCACCGAGTGAGCTCTCCCGAGCCCTCCGCTCCTTCGCCCCTGACATCGTCCAGGTCAACAATCGACCGCTCTTCGTGACCGAGGTGGGGCTTCGGATCAACACCTTCCACAACTACCCCGACGCCTGGAGCGCCGAAGGCGCCTTGGACGAAGCTGCGGTGGCCGAGGCGCTCCGTCACGGCCACTCGACGGCCGTCAGCGCCAGCCTCGCTCGGCACGTCGAAGGGCGCTTCGACCTCACCCACGGTCAGGTGAGCGTGACGCTCCCCTTCGTTGATGACCAGTTCTTCGACGCACGCCACGTCGGCGGCCACGGCATCCTGTTTCCCAACCGCCTGCTCCGCAAGAAAGGTCCTGACGTCGTCATCAGGGCCTTAGAAGAGGTGGGCCTCATCGACGAGGCGATCTTCCTTGACTACGTCACGCCCTTCCTGCGCGGCTCTGAAGAGCACCTGGCGATGCGCCATGCCGTCGAGGCCTCCGGGGCAACGCTGCTGCCCGCCGTGGAAGACCGCGCAGAGCTCACGGCCCTCTACGCCCGAGCCGATCTCGTCGTGGCCGTCGCCACACAGCCTGAAGGGATGGGGCTCGTGCCCCTCGAGGCCCAAGCGGTGGGCTCGCGCGTGCTCACCGCCGGTCCTGGAGGTCTCAGAGAGGCCACGTTCGAACCAAACGTGCATCTCCCCGAGGCAGACCCTCACCGCTTGGGCCTGGCCCTGGTCGAGACCTTGGCCAGCGACGAGGAGATGGCGAGCAAGGACGAGCTCCGAGAGCGCTTCTCCCGAGCGGCGAGCACGAGGTCGCTCCGCCGCGTGTGGGCTGCGCTGTGAGGAGCGTGGCGGAGCCATGCTTGGAAAGCGCACCCCGCGCCCCGGTCGTCGCCCGCGGCACTCGAGGCAGAGAGATGAGGTCATGACCGAGGGGAACCACGCAGATCACCAGCGCACCGAGGCCCAGCGTGCCTTCACCATGGCCGCGGGGGTCTTAGAGCTCCAGTGGCACGAGGCGTTCAGCTACTGCTCCCCCAACCTGGCTCGCTATCGCTGGCAGTGGCTCTGGGACTCCTGCTTCAACGCCATCATCTGGTCAGCCCTCGGGGACGAGCGAGCGATCGCCGAGCTCGAGGCCGTCTTCTTCCATCAGAGCGCGGACGGCTTCGTGCCCCACATGGGCTACCAGGCCGAGCCTGAGGTGGCGACGCCCCTGTGGGGACGCCCGGGCTCCTCGACCATCACGCAGCCGCCGATGTACGGCCATGCGCTTGTCGAGGTCGCGGCCGAAGGCTTCGACGTCGACCATCTCGTCGAGCCAGGGCTTCGAGGCCTTCGCTTCTTCGCCGAGCACCGTCGAGGGGAGCACGGTCTCATCCGGATCGTGCACCCCTGGGAGAGCGGTGCGGACAACACGCCGCGCTGGGATCGATGGTGTCCCGAAGGCTTCGAGCGCGAGCGCTGGCTCCAAGAGAAGCTCCGGCTCATCGGGGACGTGGTCTTCAACGACGAAGGATCGGCGATCTGCAATCCGTCCTTCGACGTCTTCCCAGCATCCTTCAACGCACTGGTCGCCTTCAACGCCTTGGAGATGGGCGCTGCCTTCAATGATGACGAAGCCGTTCGCTTCGGCACAGAGCTCAGCGAGGCCATCGAGGCCCTCTGGCGACCGGAGCTCGGCACCTGGGTCGACGTCGACGTCGAGGGCACCACCTTGAGCTCCAACTCGGTGATCGACGCGCTCCTGCCTGTCCTGCTCAGCCCCTCGATCGAGCAGCGTTCGGCCGTCAGCGAGCAGCTCTGGAGCCCCGAGCACTTCGGGGCGCCCTTCGGACCGTGCTCGGTCAGCCGAGCAGATCCCATCTTCGACGCCCAGGGCTACTGGCGCGGACCCGGCTGGCCGCACCTGACCTACCTCCACTGGGTCGCCCTGGTCCGTCACGGGCGAACCACGGAGGCCGAACGGTTGGCCACCCAGCTGCTCGAGGCGTGCGTGACCTCGTCGTTCGGCGAGTACGTCGAGCCCTTCACCGGCGAGCCTCTGGGCGCTCAGCCTCAAACGTGGGGAGGGCTGAGCATCGTGCCACTTCGACACGAGCTGAGGCGCCTGCACGGTCCAGCAGGCCCGTCGCCCACCTCGATCAGCCGCTCCGCTCCGCGCTGAAGCACGCCAGGACGCTCCCGGAGCGCTGTCAAGCGGTGGCTTCGTCGGCGGGGACCGGTAGCCTCTCGACGTGGCCCTTGACGCAGAACAGACGATCTCGCGCCGCTTGACAGGCGAGCAGCGTCGTCAGCAGCTCGTCGAGGTGGCCGCCTCGCTCTTCTCCGAGCGTGGCTATCGCTCCACCACCATGGATGACGTCGCCGAAGCAGCGGGAGTCACCAAGCCCTTGCTCTATCAGCACTTCGATTCGAAGAAGGCGCTCTACCTCGAGCTCGTCGACGAGGTGGCCCATCGGATGCTGGCCGCCGTGGCAGAAGCCACCTCAAAGGCCGAGACCCCACGCCAGAAGGTCGAGTTCTCGCTCAACGCCTACTTCATCCTGGTCGTCAGCGACAAAGCCTCGTTCCAGCTGCTCTATGACCGTGACCATGGCGGTGACGAGGAGCTGGGCCGCGCCGTTCGCCAGGTCCAGCACGCGCTCGTCACTGCGATCGAGCCTCTGATCGATGCCGGGCTCGACGACAACCACCGCCGGTTCCTCGCGTCCGGGATGGTCGGCATGGCTGAAGGTGCCTCGCTGACGTGGATCGAGAGTCAACAGGACGCTCCGCCCATCTCCACCGACGAGGAGCGACTCGCCGAGGCCGATCGCTTGGCGCGTCGGCTCTCGAGCCTCATGTGGGCAGGCTTGCGGTCCGTCCAGGCTGACTAGACCTCGCTCAGCGCCCCCGTGAGCTGTTGGCAGAGGTTCCAGATCTCCCGAGCGCACTCGTCATAGGCAGGCTGCTCGGCACCAGCGGGGTCCTTGATCTCGCCTTCCGAGGCCGGCGCTCGCAGGGCAAGGCTGAGCGCGGCGAGGTGCTCTGGTGAGCGAAGGGCCAGCGGAGGGAGCTCGGAAGCCAGGAGCGGCAGGGTGGCCGTTCGAGAGGAAGCCTCTCCGTGGCGACGTCGGACGTAGGCCACGTGCGAAGCCTCCATGGCGATGATCAGATCGGCGGAGCGGCAGTCGTCCTCGGTGAGCTGGTGGCTTCGGTGCTCGCTGGTGAGCGAGGGGTCGAGCTCGCTGATGCTTCGGAGGGCTTGTCGGACGCGCGGGCTCAGCGGTTGACCCTCGACGACGAGCGTGCCGGCCGTCGTGATCTCGAGAGGCACGTCGAGCTCGGTCGAGAGGTGACGAAGCATCGCTCCCGCCATCACCGAGCGCGCTGCGTTGCCTGTGCAGAGCGTCACGATCTTCAGGCTGCTCACAAGAACTCCTTGCGTCGAAGCCACATCAGGCCGAACCAGCCGAAGAGTGGTGGCAGGTAGGCGGTGAAGAGCCGCTGGGTGAAGACGGCGGCGACTGCTTCGTCCGACGGGATGCCTGCGGCGCGCAGTCCCAAGATCATGCCGGCCTCGACCACCCCCATGCCGCCCGGTACCGGTGAGATCCCACCCAGCATCGATCCCAAGGTGAGCACGACGAAGATCACCGGCAGCGAGAGATGCTCGCCGTAGGCGTGCAACGAGGTCCCGAGGCACATGGCGGTGAGCAGCTGAGCGATGAGCATGCCGCCAAAGATCTGGGCGAGCTTGGTGGGGTGCTTGGACAAGACCCTGAAGTGGTCGGTCACCTCGTTGAGCTTGGGCAGCAGCTTGGCCTTGGCCATGCGACGCAGCCGAGGCACCGCGAAGACAGCGATGAGCACCGCCCCGATCCCCACCACGATAAGCACGAGGAGCTCTAAGAGGGCCTGGTGTGAGCCTGAGCTGTCTTCAGTCAGGTGGGAGAAGTTCATCACCCCAAGGGCAAAGGGGATGCTGATCAGGAACAGAGCGCCCTTGACGATCCACGAAGCGGTCGAGACCAGCACGCCAGAGCTCACCGCAATCGTGGCGTCGATGCCCTGCTTTTGGTAGAAGCGGATCCGCGCGGCAAGCACCCCCGGTGTGCCCAGCGCCAAGCCAGAGAAGGTGTTCGAGACCTCCAAGACGTAGAGGGGCCAGAGCGGCAGCGGCGCGACGATCGACCCCATCGACGAGATGGCGGAGCCCAAGTAGACGAAGGGGGCCAGGATGGCGGTCGCCGCCACCCATGCCCAGTTGGCGTTCTTGATGGTCGAGATCGAGTTGGCCACGTCCAAGAAGACGCCGATGAGCGCCCAGCCTCCGATGAGTGTCCCGATGACGAGGATCAGGTTCGTCCAGCTCATCCGGCGCAGCTCGACGGGCTTGGGCTCCTCGACGCCGCACGACTCGGCCCCCTTCGCCCGCATCTCCTTGAGGAGTGGCTTTGCCTTGTGACGACGCAGACCGCTCGTCAAGAGCGGTGGGAGTGCAGGGCCTTGGAGGAAGCCGAGTGCTCCGACGAGCCGATCCTTCCCGAAGACCTCGAGACCGATGCTGATCGCCTTGTCCGATCCGGCCGCTACCGCCATCGTGGTCAGCATGGCGGCCACGTCTTGGTGGAGGGCTTCCTCGGGAGCGTGGGTGCGCGCGCGATCGAAGTCCATGAGCACGGCGCGATCCCCGTCGATGGCGATCCGCTCGGGATCGATCGCACCGTGACACAACCCTGCCTCTTGGAGATCCACCACGCTTGAGGCCATCGACCGAAGCGCTGCGTCAGAGACCACCTGAGGCTCAACGTTGGCGGGGACGACCATGGGAGGTGCGGGGGTGCCGGGTACCCGCTTGGTCTTCGTGCGCTTCTTCTCCTTGCTCGTTGCTGCCAGCTCCTTGGCTTGCTTCTCCTTGGCTTCAGCGTCGAGCTCGGCCTCCTTGGCCCGTGCGTTCCGCCCGACGTCAACCTCGTCGAGGAGGGTCCCGAGCGTCACTGACGTGGGGACCCCCACCACCACGATGCCCTCGCGTGCGCCACCCACCAAGCCCGAGGTCACGAGGGTGGCGGTCGCTCCTTGGAGCGCTCCGGCGGCCAAGAGGCCGAGGTAGCACTCGTGGTCGACCTGTTGGGCGCGCGTGAGCATGAACGGGCCGGTGTCTTTGCGCAGCACGATCGTGCGGTAGATCTTCGACAGCAACTGGCTGTCGCGAGCATCTCGGCCGTAGAACGAGACCCGAAGTGCGCCGCCGTCCGCCCTCCCTGCGGCGAAGCGCGCGAGCCCCCACACCTGATGCGGCACCGGTCGGACGTCTCGGACCTCAAGACCGAGCGAGTCAAGCAGGCCCTCGACAGACTGCGCATCGGGCACCCCAGTGGGCGAGCCAAAGGCCAGGTGGGTGATCGCCACCACGCCCCAGCCCAAGACCACCGACGCAATGAGTGCCACCGGGAGACCGACGCCCTTCATCAGCCCGGAGATGATCGCCACGATGATGAACGACTCGAGCAATCGCTGCAGGTGGCGGCTGAGGTACGGCAGCGACGCCAAGATCACCGCCACCGCTGCGGTCAGCAGCGGGACGGGGAACCCGAGCTTCACACCAGGGACCTGGTCCTGGCTTGAGGCGGGGAAGCGGGCGATCGAGCTGAAGAGGCTCTGGATGGCCCAGCTGAGCCCGAGCGCCACCACAGCGCTGACGCCGAGGTCTCTGAAGATCTCGAGTCGTCGGGAATACGCCGCCGCACCCAAGACCAGCACGACGGTGCCGACCGAGGTCACCCACCACAGGACCGAGACGAGCCAGCTCAGCCCCTGGGCAGGCGGATGGAGTGCAGAGACGATGTCCACCTGGAGCTTCGCCCTCGACGAGACGCCCACCCACAAGATGATGAAGCCAACGATCGCGACGATGAGCTTGACGGCGTCAGTGCCACTTCGACGACGCGTGCCGTCGCCCCTGGGAGCGAGGAAGAGGGTCTGGAACGTTCGTTTCGAGCGAGCCGACGGAGGGGCGGGCTGGACGGCGACACTCATGCGATCTCGATGTTAGGCAAGCGTCCCACGCACGAGGGGTGTGGACCCTGTTTCGTCACGTCCACGCACGACCAGAGCAGTCGTGCGATCCTTGCTGCCTGTGCTTCGAGACCTCCACACGAGAACGATCGACGCTCACGCATCCGCGCCCCGCACCGGGCACCGAGAAAGAGCGCTGTCGTGAGCCAAGCCATCGGCGGCTCGCTGGCCCTCGCCCTGGGCGTGGCGGTCTGTCCCATCCCGATCATCACCGTGATCTTGATGCTGCTGTCCAGACGACCTGGAGCCAACAGCGCAGCGTTCCTCGTTGGCTGGATCGCGGGTGTCCTCGGTGTCGTCTGCGTCGTGGTCGCCGTGGCCGGGGCGACCACCATCGGCTCGAACTCGGACCCCTCAACCGGAGCGTCGTGGCTCAAGATCGGTCTCGGCATCGGGCTGCTGGCGCTCGCCCTGAGGGAGTGGCGGAAGCGACCACGTGAAGGTCGACAGCCCGAGATGCCCAAGTGGCTCGCGTCGATCGAGGGCATCGCTCCGCCCAAGGCAGCCGGCCTGGGCGTGCTGCTCTCCGCCCTCAACCCGAAGAGCTTGCTGCTCATCGTGGCTGCGGGTCTCGCCATCGATCAGGGAGCCACCTCGACAGGTGAGAAGGTCGTGGCGATCGTGGTCTTCACCGCCATCGCGGTGAGCACAGTCGCGGTGCCGGTCGTGCTCAACCTCGTGATGGGGCAGAAGGCCCGAGGTGTGCTGGATCGGGCCAACGCGTGGCTTCGCCAGAACAACGCCACCGTCATGGCCGTCCTGCTCTTGGTCATCGCCGTGGTGCTGATCGGACGGGGCATCAGCGACCTCGGCATGTGAGCTCAGCTGATGTGGACCCCTGAGATCGCCCGGCTGATGATGAGGCGCTGGATCTCTGAGGTGCCCTCGAAGATGGTGAAGATCTTGGAATCTCGGTGCCAGCGCTCGACGGGGTGCTCACGCACGTAGCCGTAGCCACCAAGGATCTGGATGGCCTCCTCGGTCACGTGGACGGCGGTCTCTCCTGCCATGAGCTTCGACATCGAGCCCTCACCGTTCTCGAAGGGCTTGCCCGTCGCTCCCATCCACGCAGCCCGCCAGACCAGCAGGCGTGAGGCGTCGATGGCCATCTTCATGTCGGCGAGCTTGAAGGCGATGGCCTCGTTCTCGATGATGGCCTTGCCGAACTGCTTGCGCTCCTTGGCGTAGTCGAGCGCGTACTCATAGGCAGCGCGTGCGATCCCGAGCGCCTGAGCGCCAACAGAGGGCCGCGTGGACTCAAAGGTCTTCATCGCCGCTTGGCCGCCTGATCGCTTGCCCTCGCGGGCCAGCGCGAGCCGCTCGTCGAGTCGCTCCTTGCCACCGAGCAGCATCGCCCCGGGAATCCGGCAGTCATCCAGGATCACCTCGGCAGTGTGGCTGGCACGGATGCCCATCTTCTTGAACTTCTGTCCCATCGAGATGCCCGCGGTGCCCTCGGGGATCACGAAGCTCGCCTGGCCTCGTCCGCCCAGCTCGGGAACGATGGATGCCACGACCACGTGGGTGTTGGCGATGCCACCGTTGGTGATCCAGGTCTTGGTCCCGTTGAGGACCCACTCATCGGTCGCCTCGTCGTAGACCGCCCGGGTCCGGAGGCTTGAGACGTCGCTCCCTGCGTCAGGCTCCGAGACGCAGAAGGCCCCGAGCTTGATGTCGTCCGCAGTCCCGAAGCACTGCGGGATCCACTCCATCTGCTGGTCCTTGGTGCCGTTGGCCATGATGCCGGCGACCGCCAGCGTGGAGCCCATGAGCGAGAGGCAGATCCCCGCGTCGCCCCACGCCAGCTCCTCGAGAGCCAAGACCATCTTGAGGCCAAGCGGATCGCTGAAGGCATCAGCCACGAAGTCGAGGCTGTAGAGGCCGACCTTGGCCGCCTCTTCGATCACAGGCCACGGCGTTTCTTCGCGCTCGTCCCACTCGGAGGCCACCGGGCGGATCGTCTGCTCGGCGAAATCATGCACCCACTTCTGCAGCGTCAGCTGATCTTCGTTGAGGTCCATCGAGAAGTCAGGCATCAAGGCCTCCAGGATCGTGCGCCGTTATTACTCTGTAGTAACAAATTGTACCTGAGCGTGGCGGCCCGCGTGCCACCGAGCCGCGCTCAGCGTCGAAGTGCGGTGCCTTGCGCCGTGTCTTCGACCACCCACCCTCGTGCCTTGAGCTCGTCGCGGATCTCATCGGCCCGAGCGAAGTCCTTGTCCGCCCGTGCCTCGTCTCGCTCCGCCGCCAGCGCCGCTGCCTCGGCGTCGAGCTCGTCGACAGCACCGTGGAGCGCTAAGCCCATCGCACCAGCAAGGACCATCACGGTCCGGCCCAGCCGCTCACCTCGCTCCTGGTCCTCAGCGTCGAGGGCGCCGTTGGCTTCACGCAGCAGGTCGAAGACCAGCCCGAGCGCTTGGGGCGTCTGGAGGTCGTCGTCCATCAGCTGGACGAAGCGCTCCACGGCGATCTCGTCGAGCCCACCGGTCTGCGTGCGGATCACGGGCCCAGCAGGAGTCGTCAGCGAGAGGCGACGAGCCAGCGCGTCGAGGCGGACCAGGCCCTGCTCTGCGTCCGCGATGGTCTCGGCGGTGACCTCGATAGGGGCACGGTAGTGCGAGCGGAGCACCAAGAGTCGATAGGCGCGCCCGTCAGAGCGCTCGAGCAGGTCGGTCAGCGAGGTGAAGTTGCCGAGCGACTTCGACATCTTCTCCCCCTCGACCATCACCCAGCCGTTGTGCGCCCAGTGCTGGGCGAAGCGACGGCCGAGCGCGACCGCTTGAGCCCTCTCGTTCTCGTGGTGAGGGAACTTCAGGTCGAGCCCGCCTCCATGGAGGTCGAAACCCTCCCCGAGCAGGCTGAGCGACATCACCACGCACTCGGTGTGCCAACCGGGGCGGCCCGCACCGAAAGGTGCCTCCCAGCTGGGCTCGTCCGGCTTGGCCGCCTTCCAGAGGGCGAAATCAAGGGGTGAGCGCTTCGCCGCTTCGGCTTCGACCCGCGCACCGCTCTTCAGGCTCTCGAGCGCCTGGCCCGCTAAGAGGCCATAGCCCTCGACTCGGCTCGTGTCGAGGTAGATGCCGTCGTCGAGCTCGTAGGCGACCCCATCGGCGAGCAGCTCAGCGATCGTCGACACCATCGAAGCCACGTAGCTGGTCGCATGGGGGACGTGGTCAGGCCGCAAGACGCCCAAGGCGTCCATGGCCTCCCACCAGCGCTCTTCGTATTCACCGGCGACCTCGTCTTCTCGCCGACCCTCCCGGTTGGCCCGGGCGATGATGTTGTCGTCGATGTCGGTGATGTTCGACACGTAGGTCACCTCAAGCCCCGAGAAGAGCAGATAGCGGCGCAGCACGTCGAAGACGAGGGTGAAGCGGCCGTGCCCGAGGTGGGGCAGGTCGTAGACGGTGGGGCCGCACACGTACATCGAGACCTTGCCTTGGTCTCGGTGTTCAAGGGGTCGGACGGCCCCTGTGGCCGTGTCGAAGAGTGTGAGCATCGACCTAGGCTATTGCGACTATGGCCCATCCCATCGAGCCTCTGGCGCCCGAGCACCGATCCATCCCAGAGAAGCCCACCTTGGAAGGTCTCGAAGCTACGTGGTCAGAGCGATGGCTCGACGAGGCAACCTATGCCTTCGACCGCTCGGCCGATCGTGCCGGGGTGTTCTCGATCGACACGCCCCCACCGACGGTCTCGGGCTCGCTGCACATCGGCCACGTCTTCAGCTTCACCCACACCGACACCATCGCTCGCTATCAGCGCATGCGTGGCAAGGCCGTCTTCTACCCCATGGGCTGGGACGACAACGGGCTGCCCACCGAGCGGCGCGTCGAGAACTACTTCGG
>Ga0075017_100000669_pt1 | contig 19594 bp, 30 predicted proteins | sample AleBraG_ABR_2012_FD_71475 | JGI IMG/M metagenome (GOLD analysis project Ga0075017, IMG submission 71475) | Freshwater sediment microbial communities in response to fracking from Pennsylvania, USA - Alex Branch Run_MetaG_ABR_2012 | ecosystem: Environmental > Aquatic > Freshwater > Creek >... | reverse complement strand
TTGCAGCAGGAGCTGAAGCGCAAATGAGTGGCACAGAGTTCAGTCTGTGCGCACAGACTCTCCAGAAACCCATCCCCCAAGCCCGGCGAAATGAGCCAAGGGGACACTGCTGCGATAGGTTTGAGCGAAGGAGTTCAGACCCGAGCCCGCAGTGTCCCCATCCGCGTCCTTTAGCGCCAAGGGGACAATGCTGCGATAAGTCTGAGCGAAGGAGTTCGGACCCGAGCCTGCACTGTCCCCATCCGCGTCCTTTAGCGCCGAGGGGACACTGCTGCGATAAGTCTGAGCGAAGGAGTTCGGACCCGAGCCTGCACTGTCCCCATCCGCGTCCTTTAGCGCCGAGGGGACACTGCTGCGATAGGTTTGAGCGAAGGAGTTCAGACCCGAGCCTGCAGTGTCCCCATCCGCGTCCTTTAGCGCCGAGGGGACACTGCTGCGATAGGTTTGAGCGAAGGAGTTCAGACCCGAGCCTGCACTGTCCCCATCCGCGTCCTTTAGCGCCGCCGAGGAGACAGTGCTGCAATAGGCCTGAGCGCAGGAGTTCAGACCCGAGCCTGCGCTGTCCCCATCCGCGTCCTTTAGCGCCAAGGGGACACTGCTGCGATAGGTCTCGAGCGACGGAGTTCGGACTCGAGCCCGCAGTGTCCCCATCCGCATCGGGAGGCTGCTGGCGCAGGGTCGCACTCGTTGAAGCTCTATGAGAGTCGCCGGCCTCATCAGCGGAACTTCCGTCGATGGCATCGACGTTGCCGTGGTCGATGTTGACGATTCCCGACTGGAAGTAGTCGCCGCAACCACCGTGCCGTACCCTGCCAATGTTCGCGCGGCGATCCTCGCCGTCTCCAGCGCCGCGGAAGTCTCACGGCTCAACTTCCTGCTGGGCGAACTCTTTGCCGCCGCCGTAAAGCAAGTCGGCATCCCAGTTGAACTGATCGGCTCGCACGGCCAGACCATATTTCATGAAGGCGACCCGGTCGATTTTCTCGGCCACCGCGTTGCGAGCACGCTGCAAATCGGCGAAGGCGCGGTGATCGCCGAGCGAACCGGCGTGCCGGTGGTTTCGGACTTCCGCACCGCCGATGTCGCCGCCGGAGGAAAGGGCGCGCCCCTGGTTCCTTATCTGGACTTCCGCCTGTTCCGCCATGCCAGGCGTTCGCGGATCGCCTTGAATATCGGCGGCATCGCCAACCTGACCGTGCTCCCGGCCGGCGCACGCCCGGAAGACATCGTGGCCTTCGATACCGGCCCCGGCAACATGGTGATGGACGCTTTGTGCCCGCCCTTCGATCACGACGGGGAGCAGGCGCGTCAGGGCAGAGTGAACGACTCGCTGCTAGCGCGATTGTTGCAGGACCTCTACTATGCCGCCCCGCCCCCAAAATCCTGCGGCCGCGAGCAGTATGGCGTCGAGTTCCTCCGCACCACCGGAATCGACCTGACCACCGCAACCGAACTGACCGCCCGGACCATCGCAAAGGCTGTGGCCAATTACCCGACAACCGAAGAAGTGATCGTCTCTGGCGGCGGCGCGCATAACAGTTATCTGCTGGAGCGCTTACGCGCGTTGGTGCGGCCCACGGTGCGCACCTCGGCCGAGCTCGGGGTGAATGTAGACAGCAAGGAGGCTGTGTTGTTTGCACTGCTGGCCTATGAAACCTGGCGTGGCCGGCCCAGCAACGTCCCGTCCGCCACCGGCGCACGGAATCCCGTGATCCTTGGAAAAATTAATCGAAGTCGCGCCGCAACGGATAGTCCACGATAATCGCTTTCCCGTCGGTGAGCGCTTTCACGGAGTGGTGGACATTGGGCGGCACGATGCCCGCCATACCCGCACGGGCGATCTGAGTAACACCGTCGATGGTGAGTTCGATCTCCCCTTCGATCACCTCCCAGACTTCTTCCTGAGGGTGCCAGTGTTCGTGGATGGAAGAGCCGCAAGCAAAATCGTAGTGCCAGAAGGTCATCTTCGAGGAGTGAAAATGGCGCCCCTTCCAACCGGGTAGGCGCTCGATCATAGGCAGGCTGCTGGTGTCGACAAAGGGCATGGAAACTTCTCCCGTCCGCCGTGGACGAGCCCGACTTTCCCACTCCGGAGAACATCAAGCGCCGCCATTTGCGACCGGCGTCATGAAGATGATGGCACCAACTATGCTACCAAGGAATGCGTGATAACGCCGGGGAAAACATCACTTGTGAGACTCTCGCCCGGCGCCCGACTTCACCGGGCTTTAGGAGCGAGTTGTATGCCGACCCAACGGCGTGATCCTCATTCCCATCAATACGAGCCCCGTTAGCGTAAATAGCGCTGTAACAAGTTCGGGCGTAGAGCCGGTTCCTTGAAGGTTTGTGACTAACAACGCGGTCGAGCTACCTGCATTGAACACTTGAAAATCGATGGTGTTCGGACCAGTAGTAGAAAGGGTGACCCCGATCGAGGCCAAGTAGGCGCCGGTGAGGTGAAAGGGGGTAAGGCTGTTGAAGTTGGCCGCGATGGCCGTGCAGTTTCCAACTCCCCCACCGACCGTTTGGTTGGTGGCTATTCCATTCACCAAGATTGTGCCGCAGTTATCCGTCGCCCAGCTTCCCGTGATATCGACAGTGCTGGGAAGCACGCCAGACGGAAGTGAGAATGTCTCCGTGTAGTCATAATTCCCGGCAGCGGTTGCGAAGACTAGCGTGGGGGCCGGGCCACAGTTGAAGCAGATGCTGGCGGTACTGATCCAACGCGCATTGTCAGTAAGCAGCGCTTCGTTGTAGTAGGCGGGAATGAAAAACGTGTACGCCATAGTCCCGGGATTGGTGGTAAAGATGGGGTCCGCCACATTGTTGGTCGAGTTAGCGGGGACAAGCGCGACGTTCAAAGTATTCACGCCCGTATCGTACAGACCAGTGATGGTCGTAGCCTTGGCTGCCGCAGTGGCGGCCGCAAGAACGAGAATGAAAATAGTAGCTTTCATGCGAGTTTCTCCTTGAGCGAGCAGTTCGGACAGCCCGGCAAACTGAAACGCCTGCCGGGCCTCATCTCATCGCCCGTGAAAGGCTGACGCGATGATCTCCGAGGCAAGAATCGCACTCTGGGTACGTTCTGGGAAGTCAGAAAATCTGACCGTCTCCTCCCCAAAGAGACGTGGAGGGAAGCAAAGTCACTCTGAAAACATTGCAACGCGACAGAACTTGGCCACCCCGAACGCCGGGAGCTGTTAGTTGGTGTTCAAACCAACTTCTTGGGGGTCAAAGATGGACACGCTGATATACTGAAAGCCTAGTAGACAGGGAAGGAATTCGCCCGCGTAGTGGAGTGGACGCGATGATCTCCAGTCTTGGTGCGTTTCCTCCGCTAGTTGGAACATCTTCCCCAAAACTTTCCGCGACGGAGGCGAAAGATGCAAAGATCTTTTCCCGTTCGCCAACCAACTGGTTCTGTGTTGGCGGGAGGAAGCAATCCGGTAGTAAATCAGAATCTTGCGGTCCGCTGGGGTTCGCCGCTGCATGCATTTGATGAAGGCTTTGTTGGAGTTCCAGCCGCGCTTCTGAAGCGTTACGCGAAGCTGGGGCTGTCAACCGGCGAAATCGTATTCGTGTTGGAACTGATGGTTTTCAAATGGGACGAACAAGCGCCATTTCCGAGTTACCACACGCTGGCCCAAAGAATGGGCATCACCACTGAAATGACCCGCCGGCATGCTAAGAGTCTTGAGTCTAAGGGCATGTTGAAGCGCATTCAGCGGACGGGCCAGAGCAATGCATTTGACCTGCTTCCCCTGACGAATACGTTGGAGGCGTTACTGGCACGGGAACGTTTACCTGACCGGTCTTTGGCGGCAGCCCAATAGGGCATGTCGGTGCGAAAACGAACGGTCGGTCCGAATTAGGAAATCTCCCTTCGCTTGCATCTGAGGGTTCCGCTGGGCTAGATGCACTCCGAGCGGAGCCTGGATGCCGTCCTGAGGTGGGTGAAAGCTCAAGCTATGGGTGTCTCGCGCATTCCCCACGCTGGGGGAGCGCGGCCACGTCTTAGATTTCTTCCGCGCGTCATGAGGGTAGACTAAAGAAAAGCCCAGGAGACAAGCCCGACCCGATGCAAACAGCCACCGACTTCGCCGAGCGAATTGCGCGCATCAGCGAATCTTCCACCATGAAAGTCTCGGCCGAATGCGACCGCATGCGCCGCGCCGGAATCGACGTCGTGGATTTCGGCGCCGGCGAGCCCGACTTCCCCACCCCGGACAACATTAAGCGTGCAGCCATCGCCGCCATCGACGCCAATTTCACCAAGTACACTCCCGCATCCGGTGTGCTGGAGCTCAAGAAGGCCGTGTGCGACCGGCATCACGAAGATTACGGCACCAACTACGCTCCCAACGAATGCATGATCACGGTCGGAGGCAAGCACGCCATCTTCAACCTAGTGGAAGTCCTGGTGCAGCACGGCGATGAAGTGATCATCCCGGTCCCCTACTGGGTCACGTACAAAGATCTCGTCAATTTCGCCGGCGGCAAGTGCGTGTTTGTGCCGACGCAGGAAGAAAAGGGCTTTGCCTTCACCGCCGAGACCATTGAGCCGTACATCACCGGCAAAACCAAGCTATTGATCATCAACTCGCCCAACAACCCCGCCGGATCCGTTTTGAGCGCCGAAGAGTTTCAGCGCATTTATCACTTGGCCGTCAAACGCGGCGTGCGCATCATGACCGACGAGTGCTACTGCCGCTTCTTGTATGAGAGCGACCCGTTCTCCATCGCCTCCGTGCCGGACGCAAAAGAGCATGTGGTGGTAGCGGGTTCGCTATCGAAGACCTACGCCATGACTGGTTGGCGCATCGGCTTTGCGCTCGCCCCCAAGCCGCTGATTGACGCCATGGGCAAGCTGCAAAGCCACTCCACCTCCAACCCGACGTCCATTGCACAGAAAGCCGCCATTGAGGCGCTCACCGGTCCGCAGGATTCCATCAAAGTGATGCTGGCTGAGTACCGCAAGCGCCGCGAATACGCCGTCCAGCGGCTGCGCGCCATGAGCGGCGTGACCATTTCCGAACCCAAGGGCGCATTCTACGCCTACCCCAACATCGCGACTGCCTTCGGACAGGGAATCGACTCGGCGATGAAGTTCTCTGAACGCCTCTTGTCTGAAGCTCATGTCGCGGTCGTTCCGGGCGAGGCTTTCGGCACCAACGAACATGTCCGCATCTCCTATGCCACTTCCACCAAAGAGCTGGAGCGCGGGCTCGACCGCATACAGCAGTTCATCGCCGGACAACAGCAGTAGCGTGCGTCTTCCCACTGTCTTCAAAGAGAAGGTCTGGGGGCGGCACGATCTATCGCCACTCTTTCCGGACAATCCGCTCAAAATCGGGGAGGTCTGGTTCCAGGCGGATCTGCCGTTGCTGGTTAAGTTCATTTTTACCTCGGAGAAGTTATCGGTGCAGGTGCATCCGGACGACAACTTCGCGGCGCGCCACGAGAACTCGCTGGGCAAGACCGAGATGTGGCACGTATTGAAAGCCGATCCCGGAGCGCAGGTAGCTATCGGGTTTAAGAAAACGGTCAACAAGAAACGCCTGCGTGAGGAGGCACTCTCCGGCGAAGTCGAAGAACTGCTCCAATGGGTTGACGCCCACGTGGGCGACACATTTTTCCTCCCAGCGGGCACCGTTCACGCCATTGGCGCAGGCCTGGTGCTGTGCGAAATCCAGCAGCAATCGGACATCACCTACCGGCTCTATGATTATGGCCGGCCGCGGGAACTGCACCTGGACAAGGGTCTGCAGGTCGCTTCCACCGAACCAGCCGAGTGGCGTCCCCGTCCCTGGCCAGTCGACTGCCGTTATTTTCACACCGAGCCGCTGGCGGTGCAAGGTGCAGCTTCCTATCCCACGGCGGATCGCTTTCGAATCCTGATCGCCCTGCAAGGCGCCGGCACGCTGGATGGCCAAGCCTTTCAAGCCGGCCAAGCCTTCCACATACCCGCCGGCGCACCCGGCTTCCGGATTGAGAGCCTGGCGGCCAGTTTTCTGCAAACCTGGGTACCGTAGATGAAGCAGCCGCAGCGAGCCCTGCCGTTTCATGCTCGCGGCCACTTATGAACCGGAGCGAGCTGATCCGAAGGATGGTCTTGAACGCGATCTGTGACGACTACGAGAACGTGGATCAGATAATCCTGCCGGTTGTCGCGAGAGATTGCGCCAAACTCGGATTCGCGGTTGAGCGCCCCGAGATCGCGAAGGCGCTAGGACAGTTGATCGCAGGCGGGCTGGCCAAGGCGTATCTGTTGTCCGGCACCCCGCCGTTCTCCATTGAACTGCAGGGCATGCCGCCGCTCGACTTGGTCGAGGAGGATTTCAAAACCTACTTCTACATCACGAAGAAGGGAATGGATTTCCACCGCTCCGACGACACATGGTGGCCCTTTGACAACGACGAAGAGCCGCGGCCAGACTGGCAGCTTGAATGAGCCGGGGAGTAGCGGACAGGGTTCGGCCTTGCCTCCAGCAAGAAGCCGGCTGACCCTGGCGAATGATCCCCTACGGCTTTTTCGGCCGGTTTCGAATATTCTCGGATCGAAAAAGAAAGGCACTATCCTCCTTAAGAGAGACCGAAGCGAACAGACCATGCCGTGGGTTCAGCAGGAAATTGCGTTCAAAGGGGATGACCACTGACGGCACGGAGAGCATTAAGTTCTTCCTCTCAGTCAGCCAGTCGGTGCCAAGTCGCCGCCACTGTTCTTCGACGAAAGCCCAGTTGCCGGAAGTTCACCACCGATTCGGTCTTCTATTGATATACAGTTCCCCTCGGGAACCTCGATCTCCATGAGGACACTGTCAAACGGGCGAACGGAGCTCTGGACGGCGTATTCAAGCGCGGCCAAGGCGACAGAGTTAGCAGCATAGATCACCGGATGTCCTTTTTCGTTCCAACGGCCTGCATAAAGCCTCCCACCCCTGCCCGACAAATTCGCATAGGCACGCCGGGCGATCCGGAAGACAATCATTCAGAAGATCATTCCGTAGTCCAGGCAGCCCAAAATTCGGTCAATCTCCTGGCTCCCGCCCAGGTCGCCCACGATGTCGATTGGCGGGCGATTCTGGAGAGCTCCACACTCGGCAATAAACCAGTCGCTTGCCAATGAGGCGGAACCAAACGTCTCGAGCGCGTGCGCCCAAAGGGCTTTGGGGACGTCGCGTCGCACCTGAGCAATCTTCGATCGATTGACGCGTTGTGTCACAAGTTTTTCATCGGCATGTGCAGAATGCCGGCGCCGCTCTGAATTGAGAGTGTCCGCTCCAGATGGTCTGGCAAGCCTGCTCTGTTGGCGTGCGAGACTGTCTAGAATCGGGACTCGGATTTTATGTCTTACAACTCTGACGCGCGCTCGCGCCCGAACCGCATCCAGTTCGACGCTCTCCGTGTCGAGGCTGTCGATGGCCGATATCAACCCTAGGGCACCAGCGGACACCAGATCTTCCAGATTCACGTCATCGCGACTCGCCTGTAGGCCTTCGTGGATGCGGCGCGCGATCACGCGCACCTGCGGCAAATGTTGCAAAATCAGGCGATCGCGATCGGTCAAGTTTCCAGCAATTCGAGTGCGCCGAACTTTATCTCGCGCCAGCATACTCTCTCCAGCTTATTCCACTTTACCGCGATAAGCCCCCGCCTGAGGCTCTTTTCCCAGCGTGAGGACACTTCGGCCACAGTCGTCCCTGGCCGGACGCGTCTCGTTTCCGGCGCGGCGGACAATGATTCAAGAATGTCCGAACGGCGAAACTTCGATTCTCCTGAAGATGACCTCGACTTCGTCGAGCGCGTTATGGTGATCGAAGAGGTACTCGGCGATCGGCTGCAGGGCTTAACTCGCGACGAACAGGCGCGATTGTTCCGCAAGACCTTCATCGACGCCTTCGGGGACGCCGGCGATTTGGACGAAGACACTCTTGCCTCGGTGATTCGGAACATCAGGTCACGGGGCCCGCGTCTTTAGAATGCTTTTCGGGCCAGATAAAAATCCCGGCCCTGCCCGACATCTCCCTTCATGCCCAGGTCAGTGGCCGCGTCCAATCGCTCCGCCGTGAACGCCGCACGCTTCAGCGCCAACATCACCGCTTCCGGCGTGTGATAGCGCTGCGTCAACCGAAAGTCGGAGCGTTGCCATTGAACCCCGTCTCTCTCGAAGAGAGTGACATCGCAGGTAGCCAGGCGTGTTCGTTTGTCATAAGCGCCTCGAGCCACGCTCACCGCATCGGCGTCGATGGTGTGCGAATCGTGCGCCCAAAAATCGTGGTAGGCCTGCTCTCGATTCAAATCGAACACGAACCACCCGCCGGGCTTTAGCGACCCGTGCACGTTGTCGAAGACCTTACGCAATTCCCGCGCGTGCAGCACGTGGTTGAGGCTGTCAAAGGTCGAGATCACGGCATCGAACTCCTCCGCAAGCGCAAAACACCGGGCGTCGGCTAGCAGAAAACGCGCGTTGGGAACGCGCTGCCGCGCCAGCGTCAACATGCGTTCCGAACCGTCCAGGCCGGTAACTTGAAATCCCTTGCGCTGGAGCTCGCGGCTGATCCGGCCGTCGCCGCAACACAGATCCAGAACCGCCGCACCCGCCGGCAACCGGCGAAACAACAGCCGATCCAAGGCCGGCGCGGCTTCGCGGTGAAACTCGTCGCCCCAATAGTTGGCGTACAGCCAGGCAAAGGGATCGTACTCGGTATACCGTTCCATGCTCTCTTCTATAATCGCTTGGTGACTACATTCCTTCTTATCCGGCACGGCGTGACGGCCATCACCGGCTCGGTGATTACCGGACGTCTGCCGGGTTATCCGCTCACGCCTCAAGGCCAGACCCAGGCCGAAGCGGTGGCCGCCCGCCTGGCCGCCGTTCCGATAAAAGCCATCTACAGCAGCCCGCTAGAGCGCACGCTGGAGACCGCCGCGCCGTTGGCCGTCAAGCTTGGTCTGGAGGTCCAGGTTTCTCAGCCGTTCATCGAGATCGACTACGGCGCCTGGACCGGCATGGCGGCGGCGGACCTGATCAAGTCTCCCGAGTGGATCGCTTTCAACCGTCTTCGGAGCACGTCGCGGCCGCCGGGCGGCGAATCGATCCTCGACATTCAGCAGCGCACTTCCACCGAGTTAGAGCGGCTCTGCACGTTGCATCCGGACCAGATGGTCGCCATTTTCAGCCATGGCGATCCGATTCGCGCGGTGCTTATGCATTCGCTCGGAATGAGCTGCGATCTGCTGCACCGTATTCAGGTCGATCCTGCGTCCATCAGCATCGTGCAGGTAGCCGACTGGGGACCGATGGTGACGGCGATCAATCGGCAAGCCTAGTTGGCTATAGTGAAAACGTGCGCTACTTCTTTGTTCCGATCCTCGCTGTGCTCAGCTTCGGCCGCACTCCTTCCCGCAGCGAGATACTCGATCTCCAACAGACGGTGAAGCTGGAAAGCTCCATTCCCTGCGACGGCGTAACCAACCCGCAGCAGGAGATTATTCTCGATGCCCATTTTTCCCCGGAAGGCTGGCAGCGGATTTTCGTCATCGATAATTATCAGGACGAGTCGTGCAAAGTCGACGCCGGAATGAAATGCTTCAAGCACGTGCCGGCTGGTTGGCGCGACGATCTGACGATCGACAGCGACGGCACACGGCACTTCTGGCTGAACAGTTGCCGGACCTGGGGCAGTAAAGAGGCAGCCCAATACACGCTCAGCGGCTGGTACAAGGAAGGCCCTGCCAACAAAAAGAAGCTGCCCTGGAAGCAAGCGCCGCTGAAACAGGTGTCCACCCAGCCGGAAGTCTACGCATTCGCCGATCCCAACGGGGGCAAAGCGAGCGTGGAGATCCGCCGCCGGTGACTCGCTGGGATGTACGAATTCCGGCAATTGCGACAACGAAGAACCAGGATGGCCTCCCCGACGCGCTCCCAAACAGGCTTCAATGACTCCGGCAGCCGAGACTGCAAATTCTTTCGGGGACCAGGGTTGAACACTGGCGCGACGCCGGCCGGCAAATCGATCCGCGGTTGGAGTTCGGTGATGATTTGCGGAGGGCGGGAGTTGGAGCAGGAATTCTCGGTGCGGGAACTATGCGCGCTGCTTGCGGCTTTGACGCAGCCAGGAGACGAAGACCCACGCGGTGCCAATGAGGGAAACTACGATGACAGCGAAGATTGCGATTTCCGCGGCTTTGGATTCCGCGATCTGTAGTACTCTGCGTCCAAAGCGGACGGCCAACAACGCTTCCGCGCTGAAGCGGACGAAGCGGAAAACAGCGATGATGCCGAGCAGTTTTGTTCGGGGATATTCGAGAGCGGCGGCCACCAGCACCACGGGCGTAAAGGGAAAACCCGGCGGCGCGACGGCAGCGATCGCCAACGCCACTGCCGATTTGGATTGGACGCGCTTCTGAATGAAGCGGAGCCGCCGTTTTGACATGCGCTTCTCCAGTCCGGCTTCGCCACTCTTGCGGCCGGCCCAATCGGTGATGAAGCAGCCGATGACGGAGCCGGCGGTCGCCATTGCGGCGTAGTAAAGCCAGCGTTCGTGATGGCGCGCCGTCAAACCGACGATCAGCAGGTCGAGGCCAAGAGGAACAAAAAGAGGCGATGCATCCACGATTCCCAACAGGAGAATGCCGAAGCCGCCCAGGGATGCGAAGAAGATCGCAATCGGGCGAATGAACGTCTTCACGCGAAACCAGAGTAACATCTGCTCCAGGAATGCAAAAATTACTCGAACAACCTGGGCATCCCTTCGCATTTGAGCCCGCCGCCCCGCGACTCAAAGCGGACCTGCTTTGGCGCTGAAACTGCTAACAGCGGTAGAAGGAGAGAAGAATGCTCTGGAAAATTGCAGCGGTCCTATTGGTTCTGTGGCTGCTCGGATTTAGTCTGCACGTCGCCGGAAGCCTGATCCATGTGGTTCTGGTGGTCGCGCTTGTAATGTTCGTCTTCCATTTGCTGACCGGACGCCGAGGGATGGCATAAACGTCATGTCGTTCGCACTGTACCTGGGTGGGTTTCTGTTGGTTATCGCAGGCTTGATCTATGGCGCCACGATTCTGCACGTGGCCCCCCATTGGATTGCCGTAGGGACGCTGGTGCTGGCCGGGTTGGCGATTCTGAAAGGCGTACAAGCTACTCGCCAAAAGGATCCGCCGGTTTGAATCGAGCAATAAGTGCATCCTTTGCGGCGATGGAGCCCGCCGAACCGTGCAGTTGCCGCAAGGGCCACACAAGTGCTTCCTTGCCAGTGAGGTAAACACAAAATGAATCGATATTCAGCCGCCCTGCTGCTCGCCATAGGGCTGAGCACAACGTTGTCGGTGAGCGCCGACGACCGGGACGAACACAAACGGTACTACGATAAGGGCCACAAAGATTATCACGAATGGAACGACAATGAGGCTCGAAATTTCAATTTGTACCTGGGCGAAAAACACATCCGGGTTCACGTTTGGGAGAAGGCGCCGGCCCGCGAACAGCAGAATTACTGGAAGTGGCGCCACGAACATCCCGACCACCAGTAACAAACAAAGGAGAATGCGATGAAGTCCAGCACCAAAGATCAGTTGGAGGGCAAAGCCCACGAATTGAAAGGTCTCGTGAAACAGAAGGTCGGAGAGGTCACCAACAATCCAGACCTCGAGACCGAGGGGCAAGCTGAAGAGATTGCCGGCAAGGTCCAGAAGAAAGTCGGGCAGGTGGAGAAAGTCCTCGAAAAATAGGCGGATTTGGCGAAGCCCATGCATGCGTCGCGGCAAGAAGCATGACGTCCCCTTGCCGCTCATGTCTTGAGGTACTCGCTGAATTGGCAGCGAGTCTGGCGGTAACTGAAGACAGGAAAGGAGAGCTGAAATGTTGTTAGTGATTATCCTTTTGGTGCTGCTTCTTGGCGGCGGCGGTGGTTACTATGGCCATACTCGATGGGGCGCCGGCGGAGGAGCGGGAATCGGGCTTGGCACCATACTGGTAATACTTTTGATCGCATACATGCTGGGGCTTTTCCGCTAATGAAGGACCCTCGTCCAGTCGACAACTCGAAACCCGCCCCCGACGACCCTCGGCCGGGGTGGGAGCGGGAAGATAACGAGATCGATGGCAGCAAGCCTGATTTAGAAGAGATCGAGGAAGATCCGTCCGGTTTTGAGTGAGCGCGTCTAGTCTTTGCATTCCTCGCGCGTCGTTTTGACCACATTCGGTCACCGTGACCCCGCATGGTCAGCAGCTTGGCTTCTTGCTCGTGGGATGACCGGCTAAAGCGCGGCCCGAGCAATCGTGCGGCCATGGCGATCACCGTTCACCCTGCTTGGTTGTCGAAAAGTATGGTGCCGGTTCATAATGGTCGAGGGCAAGGAATGGAGGATGGCTGAAGCTACGTCCCATCCTCGGTGCCCAAGCGCCACCTTTGTGCTACACTGCAAAGAGTTAGCCCGCCCGTAGTTCGTCTACGGATCCCAGGACACTAGAATGCCTAAGCTAAAGACACATAAGGGTGCGTCCAAACGGTTCAAGAAGACGGGAACCGGCAAGGTGGTTCGCCATCATGCATTTGCCCGCCATATCTTGACCTCGAAGTCGCGTTCCCGCAAGCGGAGACTCGGCCAGAGCGTGGTCGCCGATAAAACCAATCAGCCCATGCTCAAGCGGATGATTCCGTACTAGATTTTGATTTGTCAGCCGATTGAAACGGCGCCGCACGTGCCGTTGTCGCCGGCGTAATTGAATAAGGAGAACCAAACGTGCCTAGAGTAAAACGCGGAACCGGCCGCAGAGATTACCGCAAGAAAACCTTGCGGCTCGCCTCCGGCTATTTTCTTACCAAGAGCAAACTCAATCGCGCCGCGCAGGAAGCGGTGGAAAAGGCCCTGCGGTACGCCTACGTCGGGCGCCGTCAGAAGAAGCGCAATTTCCGGTCGCTGTGGATCATCCGCATCGGCGCATCCTGCCGCATGGCCAACATCTCATACAGCAAGTTCATGTGCGGCATGAAGAAGGCTGGAATCGAACTGAACCGCAAGGTGCTCGCCGACATGGCGCTGAACGACGAAACGGCGTTTCAGGCGCTGGTGGAAAAGGCTAAAGCGGCGCTATGAGTGTGGATTCGCTCGCGAGTCTGGAAGAACGCATCACCCGCGCCGTCGAACTAGTCACTTCGCTCAAAGCGCAGAACGCGACCCTGGAAAAACAGGTTCAGACCGCCGTGGCCGAGCGCGACTCAGTGCGTCAGGAGTTGGAAGAACTACGCTCGGAACGCAAGCAAGTGCGCACGCGCATTGAGAAATTGCTCGGCCAGATGGATTTGCTTAGCAGCGTTTAAGCGTGCCAAGCTAGAGACATGGCGAACGCGGAACCGGTGCGAGTGACGATCTTCAATCGCACGTATTCCCTACGCGCCACCGAACCGGCTGAACTGACTGAGCTGGCGCATCAAGTGGATGACCAGATGCGTTCGATCGCGGCCCAGGCGGGAAATGCGGACTCGACCCAAGTTGCCGTGCTCGCCTGTTTGCACTATGCCGATCGTTTGCGCGAACTTGAGGTGGAAGTCGATCGCCTCAAATCCAACGTACAGACTAAAGCGCGGCAATTCTCTCTCCTGTTGGACAAAGTCATCGACGACTGACATGAGTACGTAGCCGAGCCAGCACAGGCTCGCCAGAGCCCCGTTCGCTACGCCCCGCGAAATGCGCCAAGGGGACACTGCTGCGATAGTTTGAGCGAAGGAGTTCGGACTCGAGCCCGCTGTGTCCCCGTCCCCGTCGGGAGCCTGATTTTTTGCAGATCACTACTTCAGCTTCATCGCTTCCGGATCCCACTCGCAGATGCGGCGCTCAAAATAGCTGAGGTTGGCGAGCAGCGCGGGTCCCGAAGCGCGGAATCCGAAAGCTGCGTCTTCCGTCACCGGCTTCCTGCTGCGGACCGCGTTCAGAAAATTGTGGTGATGATCGCGGTGATCGCTATAGCCCGCGGGCGCGCTGAAGTGCTGATCGTCCTGGGGACGGATCGAATCCGCATTCGGAGGTTGCTTGGGATATTCTTCCAGGTACCGTTTGAAGAACTCATCTTGCGTGGCTTGTGCGAAGGTGTCGATGGTGTAGCCGGGTTCGGTCTCGCGCGGCACTTTGGAGACGGTCACGCCATTGCTGATGGTCAATGTGCCTTCCGTGCCGATAAACCGGAACGCTTCATTCTCCTTGCCGCCGTTGACAAAGTTGACGCGCAAGGCGAGGTTGAAACCGGGGTAGTCGTAAAAGGCCAGCATCACATCCGGCACATCGCGGCCATCCTTCCAAAAGCGCAGGCCGCCAGTGGCGTAGACGCGCGTTGGACCCGTGACGCCAGTGACGAAATGCATGCCGGAGAGCAGGTGCACAAACAGATCGCCAGCGACGCCGGTCCCGTAGTCGCGGTAATTGCGCCAGCGGAAAAGCCGCCTGGGCTCAAACGGCCTCTTGGGTGCTCGGCCCAAAAAGCGATCCCAGTCGATGTTCGCTTCGGTGGCATCGGGCGGGAGCGAATACTGCCATGCCCCGATTGCGGAGTTGCGGTCCCACCAGGCCTCCACCAGATTCAGTTCGCCGATGGCGCCGCTGTGATAAAGATCGCGGGCTTTCTGGTATAGGATCGAACTCACGCGCTGGCTGCCCACCTGCAAGATGCGTCCTGTCTTATGCTGGGCGTCCACCATGGTGAGTCCGTCTTCCAGACGCTGTGTCATGGGCTTTTCGCAGTACACGTCTTTGCCGGCGTTCATGGCGTCGATGCTGATCTGCTGATGCCAGTGATCCGGAGTGGCGACAATCACGGCGTCCACGTCCGGGCGGGCCAGCACTTCGCGATAATCGCGAGTGGTGTACACGTCCTTGCCCCAAAGCTCCTGGCAGCGGGTCAATCGCCCCTGGTAGACATCGGCCGCGGCAACCAGTTTGGCGCCTCCGGCCAAGGACGACCGGACATCGCCCATCCCCATGCCTCCCGCGCCGATCAACGCGATTTGAATGCGATCGTTTGCCGCCAGCGCGGGCAGACCCATGCCCAATCCAGCGGCTACGCCGAGAAATTCCCGTCTGGTTGCCATCTCTCGATTATGACGTCTTTGTTGTGGTTGCGGGAGCCGGAGTAGAGGGAGCCGATTTGCTGTCGCTCTTTGTCTCGGACGACTTGCTGTCGGTCTTGGTCTCAGTCTTGGTTTCGGTTTTGCTGTCCGCCGATTTTTCAGAGGAGCCGCTCTCGCCAGCGGAGGGCGGTGCGATTGCCTTGGCGTAGTCGGTCGCATACCAGCCGCTGCCTTTGAATTGAAATGCCGGCGCAGTCAACATGCGATGTACCGGACCACCGCACTTCCGATGGGTCGTCAGCGGCTCGTCGGAGAATTTTTCGATCCGGTCAAACTGCTCGCCGCAGCTTTCACACTTGTACTGGTAAATCGGCATCCTACCGGTCTTCGTCCGCCTGCGAAGCGGCCGCTGTCTTGGAGGCCACTTCGCTCTTACCCTTCACCACCACTTCAATTGCCTTCTTGAGCAAAACGTCGTCTTTCGGTTTCTCTTGCTCTTCAACCACCGGGTTTCCATCCTGGTCCACGGTGACGGGCTCCTGCTCGGCAACCGGCACGGACGGGGTCACGCTGACATCTTGAATTGCCTTGCCGCTGGGCGAATAATACTTGGCCACCGACAGGATGACGGCGGAACCGTCGTCCATGGTGATCGCTTTGCGCACGGCTGCATCGCCGTAGGTGCGTTCGCCCACCACCTCGGCCCGTTTGTCATCGAGCAGCGCAGCGGCGGCCACTTCACAGCCATCCGCGGTGCCGCGATTGGTGATGACCACCAGCGGCAAACGGCTGACGACTTCTCCCGGTTTCGCGTTGATGTCTTCACGGGCCTGCTTTTGCCCTTGGATATAAGCGATGAGGCCCTTGTCCAAAAACAGATTGGCCAACTTGACGCCTTCGGCGGGGCTGCCGGTCGAACAATGGCGGACATCCAGCACCAGCCGCTTGGCTCCCTGTTTTTGCAATTCGCTGACCTTGGATGCGACATCCTTGGCGCCATTGCCCTCCAGGCTTTCGGCTTGCACGTATCCGACGTTGTCGGCCAGCATCTTGCTGGTGACCGCCGGGAACTGCACCATGGCTCGCGTCAGGGTCAGCTTTTGCGGCTCCGGCTTGCGAAAGCGCAACACTCCCACTTCGACGGTGGAACCAACATCGCCTTTGAGCAACAGCTCCGCAAACGCCAGCGGCATGTCTCGCGTGGCCACGCCGTTGATCGTTTCGAGAACGTCGGTGGTGGTGAGGCCAGCCTTGGCGGCGGGCGATCCCGGGATAGCGTCAACGATGCCCACATAGCCGAACTTTTTGGACAGGACGAGACCAACGTCCGCCTTCTTGGCGTCCTTGGTCTTCTGCCATTGCTTGTACTGGTCGGCGTTCAAGTAACTTGCATACGGATCGATGGATTCCAACAGGCCGTTCACCGCGCCCAGCGTGACGCTCTTCATGTCGGGTTCTTCCACATAGTCGCTCTTGATGCGGGAGAGGACTTCGGTGTAGACCGCCAGGTGGCGATACGTATCCTCGGGCGAGGCGCTCCGGCCGCGCATGGCGCCGAGCAAAAGCAGCACCACCACGCAGGACGAGGTGGAGACCACGACAAACTTAAAACGGGTGTTCATAGCTAGAGATACCGAGCCGATCTTACTTTTATTATACAGTGGCGTGGTGAGGTCAGGGGTGGTGGGGCAGTTTGAACGGTTCGGGATGGCAGCTCGTATAGACGCGGGGATTTGGCGTCGGCGATATGATGGGCTTGCTGCGCGGAAGTGCGGCGCGTGCCATTGCCCTTTGAAATCTGAACTTGAATGCCTGCGTTCGATTGATGCCTCGGTCGGGATCATCAAACGCATACTCATCTGGTGGCTGGTCGTGTCGTTTCTGGGAGCGGTCGCTTATACCTTCTTCCGAATTCTTCCTCGGGGAAATTGGAACTGACCCACTGCCCAGTCAGGCTGGTTTGGTTGGAACTGTGCAAATCGGTTGTCTGACACTATCGGGGTCCGATTGGTCCGCCCTTTACCGGTGGGCGATCACCAAGACGCTGGGAGCGTGGCGCAACACGCATTCCAGCACCAGGTTCAGATTTTCAGGATCCAGGGCGGCGAAGCTTTCATCCAGCAGCAATAGGTCCGCCCGTTGCAACAAGGCGCGAGCGATGTAGAGGCGGCTGCGCTCTCCATGCGAAAGCTGCCAGCCCGATTCGCCCACCAGTTGCAACATTCCAGCCGGCATGCGTTCCAACAGTTGGCCCAAACCCAGTTCCCGGCAGAGGGCTTCGGCTTCGGCGATTTCGGCTGGCTCGGGAATGCGGTTGCGGGCCATTAGAGCGTTGAAGGCGAACGTCTCCGTCAAGACATGGTTGTCGTGAAACTGCGGCGCCGCCGCGATAGCGCCCACCTGGAGCGAACCGCCGCCGGCGGCGCGCAGACCGGTAAACAGCGAAGCCAGCGTCGACTTGCCACCGCCGGAAGGGCCTTCTAGTACGATCCTGTCGCCTGGCGCGATTTGCAGGCTGCAGTCTTCCAGTACGGCTCCGGCGCGCCCGGGATAGCGGAACGCAATAGACTGCGCATCCACTAACAAACCGCCGGCTGACGGCTGCAGCTTGGGTTCCGGCCGTGAGCGGAACAAGGGCGCCACCCGGCCCGCCGCTACATAGGCCGCCAACAACTGCGACAGCGATATCGTCAACCGGCGCAGTGCTCGAAAGGCGAGCAGCGCTCCGCCCAGCGTGACCGCCCGCGCCGAGGCCGGACCGGACATCAAAGCCAGCGCCAACACCAGCCAGACTCGGGGCATCCCGACGAGCCAGGTCATCACTCGGTCGAGCTTGGTGGACTGAGCGGCGTATTCCGCCAGCGTCTCGTCTTCTTCGGTGTGCCATTGCTCGGCCGGCTGCTGTGCCAGGCGCGTCCGATGGCCGATCATGTTCTCCACCAGGTTGTGCGTCATCGCCAAACGCTTTTCCGTCCAAGCTTGGTAGCGCCGCAACCAGAGCCAGCCCAGGGCGGACAGCACAACCAGGATCGAGATCAGTCCCGGAACCAGGACCGCGCCAGATCCGCCCAAACTGAGAACCACGCCGGCGAGCAGCAGTTCCACCAAGGCGAGCAGCGCCTGAAATCCCCCGCCCAGAGCCAACGATTCCACGGCTTCGGACTCGATCACGCGGCTGAGCAATTGGCCGACGCCCTGGTGCCGGATGGCGTCGGGATGCAAATGCAGAGCGCCAAAAAACAACCGCTGCTTCAACACACCGCCCGCGATGATCGCCGACGTTCCCTGCAACCAGGTGATCCAAAGACGGCAGGGAATCAGAGTGGCCAACAGCAGGCACCAGGCCAGAAACCAGCCACGTTCCAGATGTCCAGCAAGCGCGGCCGCGCCGAGAATCCACCAGCTCACAATCCACAATGAATACTGGACGGCATGCAGCGCCGCCAGTCCCGCGATTTGCCGCGGGACGCGCGCTACCCGCAGTTGCCTGCGAAAAGGAGCATCGGGCGCCAGGCGCAGCAACCACAGACCGCGAATCCTGGTGTTGCCCAGACGCTCCCGCAATAAAAATGCGCGAACCTTTTTGCGCCGTGCCACCGGAGTGTTCACGCGAGCGAGCAAGCCTTCGATGGCTGCCTCCTGAGGAGCTTCCCAAGGACCGCAGACGGTGTCACGTATCTGCCGGATCGGCAGGGAACGAATGCCGAGCGGTGTCACCAGCCGAATCTCCCTTCCACTACTCTTCAGAATCGCCAGAAACTCAGAGTCGGCCACTCTCAGAATGGCTGGCCCAAGGAAGCGCAGATCCGCTTGAAAGCCGGCATAGGTGGAGAAGACCTCCTCGGCTTCCAGCCCCACGGCGGCGGCCGCTTCTTGGATGTCGTCGCCCTTGCCGGCGGCTATCTCACTTAGACCGGCGGCTCGCGCCAGTTCGCCGACCGCTTGCCCGAGTTGGTGAGCCGGCCAGGCGTGCGTCATCTCGCCGCTTCCCGCAAATGCCCGGATTCCACCAGCAATCGGCGCCAGAACCCATCCGACCAGAGCCGTTGGTGCGCCCGCTCTTCGGCGGCCAGCAATGCGCTGAAACGCGAAGCGGGGTCGGCAGCGAGATCCCGCGGCTTTCCTTGTTCGCGAATTGTGCCTTGTTCCACCACTACCACACGATCAAAAAGGAATGCTTCACTCACGTCATGAGTGATGCACAGCAGCGTGGTCTGCGACCAACGCCATTTGGCTTCCATGAGTAATCCATGCCGATTGTCCCGATCGAGTCCGCGAAAAGGTTCGTCCAGGATTGCCAGCCGCACATCGGATCGGACGTAAGCGCGCGCAAATCGCACCCGCTGCCCTTCCCCGCCTGAGACCAGGCCGCCCCCTTCCCCCAACGGGACATCGATGCGGTCTGCAATGGATTGCAGTCTGGCTGCGGTGAGAGCCGGTTCGACGTCAATTGCGCCGGAGCCGTAGCGGATATTTTCTTGCAAGGTCCGGTTCCAAATCTGCACGCCCGGATCGAGCCATGCGATGGACCGGCG
>Ga0075017_100000668_pt1 | contig 19605 bp, 12 predicted proteins | sample AleBraG_ABR_2012_FD_71475 | JGI IMG/M metagenome (GOLD analysis project Ga0075017, IMG submission 71475) | Freshwater sediment microbial communities in response to fracking from Pennsylvania, USA - Alex Branch Run_MetaG_ABR_2012 | ecosystem: Environmental > Aquatic > Freshwater > Creek >... | reverse complement strand
TGTGATCGCATGTCCGCATGGCAAAAGCAATGATCGGCATGGTCGTGGTCTTATCTGTCGGACTTGGAAAAATGCTCGCGTCGCAGATATAAAGGTTTGGAACGCCGTGAGTTTGTGCCCACTTGTTCGTGACCGAAGTCTTCGGATCAGATCCAAAACGACAGACTCCCGTTTCATGCAAGCTGGTTCCGGGCCGATTCGGCTCATCGTCGGCGCCCCACATCTCTCCGCCCATTGCCTTGAACAGATCCATCATCATTTGCTTGGAGTGTTCCCACATCAGAAGCTCGTTTTGACCCCACTGAAAATGGAAGCGGAGCTGAGGAATTCCGAATATGTCCTTCTTTTCAGGGTCGATGTCGACGTAGTTTGTGGGGCTGGGCAGAGAAGGTGCTTGAATGAGAGCTCCTATCGGAGTCGGATAGTAACGCTTGATGTTGCGCTTGTACTCGGCGCCAAAGCCTTCGATTTGGTTGTAATGGCCGGGGAACTCCCCACACCCGCCACCGATGTAGACCGAGTAGCCACGGATAAATTTTTCTTCGCGTGGATCTTTCAAATTCTGCCAGCGCGGCATCCATGCAACTGTCGAATCGGCAATGTTGTCAGGAGTAGCAGGCTGGCCCAAGAGCTGCGGCAAATAGCCGTAGCCAGGACTGCCGTAAAGGTGATCGCACAGATTGCGGCCGAGCTGTCCACTGGAATTCGCGATGCCCGTTGGCCAATGGCGCGACTTCGAATTTAGCATGATGTGCGCCGTCTCCACGCAGGACGCCGCAAGCACTACCACCTTCGAGTAGACCTCAACTTCCCTCCTGGTAGCTCGATCGACATAGGCAACACCCTTGGCCATGCCAGCGTCGTCGACAAGCACCCTTCGCACGAGAGCGTTCGTTAGAAGCGTCAGGTTCTTCGTAGCCTCGGCTTCTGGAATTGTGAACCAAGTCGGAGAGAAAAACGCTCCTACGTCGCAGCCCCGGCTGCAGTTGCCGCAGTAGTGGCAGGCCGGATGCCCGTCGTGCGCTACCGTAAGCTGAGCGCAACGGTCGGGCAGGTACGGCAGGCCGATTTTTTCGGCCCCTTTCTGGATCATGTAGTCAATACAGCGCCAAGGAATCGGCGGCAAATAGTCGCCATCCGGATTGCTTGGCCGATTTTGAACTGTGCTGGCAACCCCCATATACCGCTCGGCCTTCGAAAACCAGGGCGAAATCTCCGCGTAGTCCACAGGCCAATTTTCGCCAAACCCATCCAAGTCTGCGGCCTTGAAATCGATGTTGCCGTAACGAGCGGAAGACCGCCCCCAGAAATTGGCTTTGCCGCCAGTTGCTTTGCAGCGCTTCCAATACCAATCAGTGCCCGGGCCGTTGGAATACGCGACGTCGTGCTCGAAGAGATCCTTTCCTTCGCTGTACTCAGACTCCTCCACCGAATAAGGCTCCTGGTGAGCCTTCCCTTCCAGCCGCATCGGATCTCCAAATCCGCGATATTTCAAACCATAGACTTGTCGGTGGAGTCGGTAGTGCTTGGCGGGTTCTAGGCGCGGTCCCGAATTTATCGCGCAGACACTGAAGCCGGCTTCGCACAGCATCTTCATAGCCGTACTGCCGCCAGCGCCGGTTCCCACGACAATCACGTCGAATGTTCTTGCGGGCATGAAAGATACCTTCTCTAAACCTCGCTATTCGAAGTCAAGACGTGGGCGCGCCTTGGTTCGCGAAGATGGATGTGCTCGGGATCGTCGGGATGACTGCAACCAGGCATGGATGGCCAAACAGTGCGAAGGCCGGGATAGCCGAGACTTTCCAATCCAATCTTGGTTGTGTAGTAGCCCACAACGGTGTAGTCCCGCATAAACTGAAAGAACTGGCGGCCGCTTTCGGTTGTGGGCTTGAACTTCGCTTTGTAAGCAAGTTCCTCAAGGAGGCTCGTCTGCTGCTCTGCAGAGCAGTCCATGAACTCATGGCCGAATTCTGATTTGCTCCGGGCGTTGATCCAATCGAGCCCGGAGAGGAAGCGGTTTTGAGCCTCATTACCGATCTCAATCGCGTCTTCTGAGGAGCGCACATCGCGCCTGGCGCTGACGGGAACGCGGTTGGCAACCATGAAGTCAATGAACTCAGCTACGCCGGCTTGCTTGGCTCCCGGGGTGTCGTCCGCTGGAATAATCATCTCCGCCAGGTGCTCGACCATCTGGTAGTGTTGCGGAGAGAAGAACAAGGGTTTGTAGGGGCCGGGCGTAGCTGGTGCCGTTGCGGCGACGCGTGCGTGCACATGACCTTGGGCGCAGGCAAATGCCCAATTGCTGAATCCAGGAAAGGCGCCAGCCACCGAAGCAATTCCGATGAAACGGAGAATGTCGCGACGTTCTACCCCTTGTCCGCCCACTTTACTCCCCCGTGAAAATTGATTTCTCGAAGAGCGCTTTCGTTGCGAGCCTTTTAGCATCGCCCGGAACGGAGTGTCAAGCCAAACCCATGCTGCCATACAGCTTTGACCTGGTTGATTGCCAAGTGTTAGCAGTGACTCGCAAATTTGTCAGCTACGCCATGGATCTAGCCCAAGTCACCGCTGCTTCGGGACGTCAGCAGGATCATCGGTCGGTGTCCCGAGTCTGGAGGCACCTTGTGACCTCAAGCGGTCAGCTTCTGCGAGCTCACGCCGGGAATTTTCCTGTTGTCCTAATGCCGCATAGACGTCGGCAAGGAAGCGGTGCGCGTCAATCGAGTCAGGACGCAGCTTGGCTGCTTTACGCAAGTAGGGCAGGGCATCCGTCGCCTTCTGCTGTATTAGAAAGAGCCGACCCAGAAGCAGATTTGCCGGAAAGTTCTTAGGGTCCACGCGTAGCGCGCTCTGGAACTCTCTGGTTGCCTCATCCATGCGGGAAGTTCGTTGATAGACCAGAGCCAAATAGAAGTGCATCATGGCCGAGCCTGTCATCTGAGAAACGGCGGCTTCGAAATGCGGCAGCGCCTCGTCCCAGTTGCCGGTTTTCACTAGAGCGCACCCCAATTCGTAGCGAGCGAAAGCATCATCCGGTTTCTTTTCAACCAAACTCTGCAATGGCGTTACTGCCTTCTGGTACTCCTTTAATGCCATATAGGCCCGGCCCAGTTGAAGAAGGGCTATTGGAGTATTTGGTTCCTGCTTTAATACCTGCTCCAAGATTGGCACGGCCTCCTGATATTGCTCCTGCTCCATATCTACCAGCGCCTCATAGAGAAGATTGGCGACGCCAATTCTCTCTTTGGGGTCCGGTCCACCCTCATTGCCTGCCTCGTTGGAAATTCCCGAATCAGGACTCAAGTAGCCGAGGGCCTGCAGGCTTTCGTTTTGCTCCGGGCTCAACTTTGTTCTTTCTGCCGCGGCTCCTTTTGTCTTCCGGTAGAATTCCACGATCTGGGCTGCCGCGGTGTCTGCGACAGCCTTCGAATCCGGAGCCAGGTTGTGCGCCGCAAGCGGATCCGCAGATTGGTCATACAACTCGCGTTCCGGAGCCTCAATGTACAGGTATTTTTCTGTCCGCCATGCACGCAATGTGCTCCAGCCAAAAGAAAGGTGACCATAGGCGCTTTCTGCATAAACGGAGCGCTGCAAATTCGAATCGTTGGGTTGGCTAGCAGCACCGGCCTGGTCCAATTTCATGAAGCTCAAAAGAGACTCGCCCTGCATGACGGGGGGAACCGGCAGATGCGCGGCCTGTAGAATGGTGGGCGCGACGTCCACCAGTCCAACCGCGGTTTCAACTTTCCTCGATGAGTGCTGCCCAGGAAGCTTGAACAGCAATGGCACGTGAATCGTCTCATCGTAGAGAAAAATGCCGTGATGGTTCTCACCGTGTTCCCCGAACGCTTCGCCGTGGTCGGCCATAATGGCAAGCAGAGCGCTATCGAATAAGCTCCGCGTCCGCAGCCCGGTGATGAGTCTTCCCACCACTGAGTCCGTGTATGCAATCTCGCCATCGTATGGCTCCGCCTGGTAGCGCGTCTGATATGGTTCCGGAGGACTGTAGGGATCATGAGGATCGTAAAGATGAACCCAGAGAAAGAACGGCCCTGCAGGCTGCTTGCTCAGCCAGGCAAGGGCACGATTCACTACTTCCTCGCCACGCCGCTCCAGGCTGCGGTAGCGGTCCTCGCTCCCGCGTCGCCGGTGAAATCCAGCGTCGTAAATATCAAAGCCACGTTCGAAACCTGGAGCCAATTTTCTCGGGTCGAGCACCAGCGCTCCCACAAATGCAGCCGTCCTGTATCCATTTCTGTGAAGAATTTCGGGTAGAAATGGGAGAGCTTTGCCAAGTGGGTCTCCCATATAGTTCACATGGTTGAACCCCGGGTAGGTTCCGGTGAGGATTGTAGCGTGCGAGGGGGTCGTCAAGGGCACTTGGGCGTAGGCTCGAGAAAAAACCACCCCCCGCCGGGCCAATTCATCCAGATTCGGTGTAAGTCCGCGTTCGGAGCCAAGGAAACCCATGCGATCAGCACGGGTGGTGTCCAAGGTGACCAGCACTATATTGGGACGCGGCGAGGCAGCCGTATTGGGAGGTGCCGAAGTCGCCGTACTGGCGCATGCTGCCAGCAACATCGCCCACAACCAGGACCACGGAACCAGCGATTTCGCAAAGTTCGCCCTCTGCCGCCCTGGAAATTCATTCATAACGTCTTCCTCGTAAACCACATGCAAGCACCAGCCGGGAATTGAACTCCCGGTAGTGATTGTCGCCGGATTCGTTCTCAGCCAATGCGAAGGTTATGCTCTCGGGCCAAAGCGGTGGATTTGCGAACTACCAACTCTGTTTCCAGATAGTAGTCGGCTCCTCTCCGGCGTTTCAGGCTTAACATCTTGTGGAGAGCCTCAAAGGCAATCGTCCCCAATTGTTCGCGAGGAACGCGGATGGTGGTCAGGGGAGGGCGTGTCAGGAAAGCGAAAGAGATATCATCAATGCCGATAACTGAGACGTCTTCGGGAATCTTGACCCCCGCTTCCTCCAGCGCACTCATAGCACCCATCGCAATGAGGTCGCTTCCGCAGAAAACCACCGTGGGGATTTCCGGCTCTGACAGGATGGTACGCACCGACGAAGCCCCGGCATCGACACGATAATTGCTATCGAGAACGCGGAAAGGATTCAACTTTCGTGCCTGCAGCCCAGCAACCAACGCTTCTTTAATGATTATGGCGGTGTGGTTATCCTGAGGCCCCGCAATGACGGCGGCGCGGCGGTGGCCGAGTGCGACTATGTGTTCGATAGCCTGGGAGATTCCCCGCTGGTAGTCGATCGATATGTTGCTTACTAACTTTTCGGCCGGACCGAGGTTGCAGAAAACGACTCCGACTCCCGCTGCGATCAGGTCGGAAGTCACGCTTCTGTCAACGGAGGAAGTCACAATGGCGACCCCACGGACATCACTCTCAATCAGCTTTCGTATGACCGACTTGGTCCGCGCCTGGTTGTACTCGGTGTTACAGAGAAGGACGTCGAGGCCTCGGTCCCACGCAGCGGCCTGGAATCCGCGGATAATTTCAGGGAAAAATGGATTTGCGATCTCTGAAATCACCAGTCCGAACAAATCGCTCTGGCCGGTCGCGAGCCGTCGCGCGTGAACGTTCTTGTAGTAGTTAAGGTGGCGGACTACCTCGAGGACCCGCTGTTTCATCTCCGTCGAGATGTATTGGGTCTTGTTTAGTACGCGTGACACCGTGGCCGGGGAAACCCCCGCTCGTTTGGCCACCTCTCTCATGGTGTGGCCCATGGACCCTCCTTTTCGTAAATGCGAGCCGCTCAGCGCGGCCAGTTAACTCTGGAACTTCGAGCAAGAACCAGGCAGGAAAGCGCTTTCTGCAATGGCTGGTCACGCCCCCGCTGAAGCTATCACGACTGGCGGGCAAAAAGCCACGAGCAAGCTCCGGCAGCGGCGATCCAGAGAAAAATAACTTGACAAGCTTGCCGCCAGGCGTGTAATAACGGGCCAAAAGAAAGCGGTTTCAGAAATCGCTTATCTTCGGGCACAAACGTGGCGGAGTAGTAGCCACGAATTGGGGGGGCGGACAATGAGAGTCAACCTTTTCAGCATTTCTCTGATTATTGCCGTGAGTGCTGCGTGTCTTGCAGCGCCCGGACTGGGGCAAACGACCTTCGGAACAATTCTCGGTACGGTTACCGACCCCTCCGGTGCGGTGATACCCGACGTAGTGGTTACGGTCACCAACCAGGGCGAAAACATTTCGCGCGAGGTACACAGTGACGCCCAGGGAAATTACCAGGCGGAAAACCTGAAGGCGGGTCTGTATACGGTTACCGTGCGCGCGACGGGCTTCCGCGAAATGACCACAAAAGATATCGTTGTCGCCGCGCGTCAAACAGTGCGCGCCGATGTGAAACTTGTGATGGGAGCTGCGGCGGAACAGGTTACGGTCGTGGCCAACCCTGAACTCATGAACACGGAGTCTCATTCGATTTCTTCCAGCTTCGATAGCAACGAAGTGCTCGAGCTTCCGGCCAATTACCGCGGCGCAGGTAGCACCAGCCCGTATAGCCTGCTGGCTTATCTCCCCGGTGTCACTGGCGACACGGGCGGCAACATTACGGTCCAAGGGGCGGGGACCAATCAGGTTGAATATTCGATGGACGGCATCAGCACAGAAGATATCCGTTCGGCTGGCCCCCAAAGGGAGATGTTCCTCTCCGCGGAAAGCATTGCGGAAATGAAGGTACAGGGGTCAGGCGGCGGAGCAGAATATGGCAACCCGGCGGACATTACGACGACCAGCAAGTCCGGCACAAATGTATTTCACGGATCGGCGTTTGAGTATTTTCAAAACAAGGCCCTGGACGCTACGCGCATGACCGTGCCCCAGGTGGTTAAACCTGCAAAAAGCGCAAACGATTTCGGGGGCTCCTTCGGCGGACCGCTATGGGGGACGCACACGTTTTTCTTTGGCGATTACGAAGCCATGAGGTATAGGACTCAGACCGTTCAGCAAAATACTGTGCCCAGCCAGGCCATGCGAAATGGAGATTTCTCGAGTCTTTCCGGCGTTACTGTCCATAACCTTGCCGGAACGCCCTTTCCGGGCAACATTATCCCAACCAGTGCGTTCGATCCGAGAGCCGCATTGATTCTCCAGTTTTATCCGCTGCCAAACCAGGGAGGCGTGAACAATTTTGCGTTCGACAACTACACAATAAACGTTCCCAATCCTATTCTTTCTGATCAGTTCGATATTCGCATCGACCACACGATTAACACGAAGCAGAGTGTTTTCGGCCGCTGGAGCTACAAGAATAAGAGGTTTGTCAGCCCTTCCGGTCTGGCCCTTCCCGCGGAAACCGATTTCGAACATGACAATCAGATCGTGCTCGCGTACAACTACACCATCACACCGAGTCTGATCAACGAGCTGCGCGGAGGAATCAGCCACAGGCAGAATGGCGGGAACTTTCCGCTCAATGGACCGGCCTTCATGCAGAAGCTGGGGTTGAATCCCCAGCAACTGGGGCCTTTCCCTCCCGGTGGTTTCCCGGACTTTGTTTTCGAGCCCAGGAGTACCATCGACTCCATTGTTCACACCCGGCCTAATCCTGAGCTTTCCCACAACTTCCAGATCAATGAGAACCTGACCTGGATCAAGGGGAAGCACACGATGAAGTTTGGCTTCGATCTCCGCAAGCTTCACTTGGTCACTGCTTGGTACTCCGGTTCCTCGCCGGCGGACGACTACGGAGACTTCTTCTTTAACGGCCAGTACAGCGGGAACAATTTCGCCGACTTCCTGCTTGGAGTTCCTTACTACACCTACGTCACCCACACTCCACCGAGGAACATTGATGGCAGCACCACTCACTATTACGGTTACGCGGCGGACACCTTCAAAGCCACTCAAAAACTGACGTTGAATGTTGGCTTAAGGATTTCGAGAATACCGCCGCTCTACGATCCCATTAACCTCACCAACTTCGATCCCAGTGTTCCCGTGACTGGGCGTGTGATCTTTTCCTCGGACCCCAGGTCCCTGGCGGCAACGCAGCCTCTGTGGGCACAGGCCGTCAACACCTGCAACTCACCAAACAATGTCAATCCCAGTCCCGGCCCGCCTCCCTGCACTCCCTTCCTGACCTCTCAACAGGCGGGCTGGCCGAAAGCCTTGCGGAACGTCTACACCAACTTCACGCCTCGACTCGGTTTTGCGTATCGACCGTTTTCGGACAATAAGACGGTGATTCGCGGGGGTGCCGGCATCTACGACGTCACAACCTTGGGAGCGGTATTTTTCTCCGTGGCCGGTATCCATGACGGCTTCCAGGCCAACTACAGCAACGCTGGGTTTGGCCAGCAGGGATTCTTCCAGTTTCCCAATGTCCAAGACCCCAACGGGCTCCTGTTGCATACGCAATCATTTTTCACTGCGAATCAGAAGGACAAGAAGGACCCGTACAGTGTCGAGTGGAACCTTTCGGTCGAGCGGGTAATTCATGGCAATACTTCCCTAAGGGTGTCGTATATTGCGAGCCGTGCGAATCAACTGACCACGGCCCCCAATCTGAATCAGCCGCTTCCAACAACGGCCCCTTATGACCAGGGCAACCCCAATCCAATTCCGTTTCCAGCTTGGAGCAAGGTCAGAATGCGTGCAGCCGGAGGGACCAGCACCTATGAATCGATGCAGACCGAGGTCATCCACAAGTATTCCCACGGGCTCACGTTACAATCTACGTGGACTTGGGCGCGCAACCTATCGGACACCGAATCGTGGCCCCTTTCCGGCTTTGACGGGGAAGTTACGGGCGATACGATGAATCGGTTCAACCTGCGGGGGGACTACGGCAACGTCGGTGGCACCCGCAAACATCGCTGGATCACCACTTTGGTGGATGAGCTTCCTGTTGGGAAGGGGCGCCAGTATCTCGGTAACGCCAATGGTGTGGTGGACGGAATCTTGGGAGGCTGGCAGCTCAGCACGATTTTCCTGGCTGAAACTGGCCCCTTCGAAACTCCCTTCATATTTTTTGATTCCACTGGCAATGCTCCCTTTGGTGGCTTTAACCGGCCTGACCTGGCGGGCAATCCCAACAACTTTAACCATACGAGCACGCAGTGGTGGAATGCGAACGTATTCGCCTGCCCCGGTCGCACCCCGGGACAGGACCTCCAAAGCAACGCCCTTGCTTGCCCGACCCAAGACGCTCTCGGCAACGCGTTACCGCGAGCTGGCCGCTTTGGCAACGCCGGTGTAGGGACTCTGGTTGGCCCGGGGACCGTTACATGGAATCTCGGCCTTAGCAAGAGATTCCGGGTGACGGAGCGAATCGCATTCAAGTTCGAGTCTAGCTTTACCAACGTCCTGAACCATCCAAACTTCGATGATCCGCGCCAAAATCTGACTGAGAGTGTTAACGGCCAAGGTACGTTCGGAAAGGTTCTCGCCACTCGCCTCGGTGACGCCGGCGGCAATCGTGTGGGGCAGTTGGCGCTGAGGATTGAATTTTAACCCGAGTTCAAGTTTGCCAACTCTGATCCAGAGTGCGAGGACGCCGAGTTCTGTCTGGGCTTTTCTGCGCCATTTTTTAGTGGATGATGGTTGTCAGTGCCTTGCCACAGGCAAGGCCGGTATTAATCACCCCAATCGTCTAATCCGGAGATCGGCCAGATGCTGCAGAAGCTCGACGCCTCAACCAAGCAACCGTAGTTCCGGCTTGGCTGCCCGTCGCCCGTTGGTAGCTAACGCCAATGTGAAGAGTATAATTATGGAGCTTTCGGGTAGGTAGTGCTCTCTCAGATAGTGAGGTTTCCCATGGCGTTGCGTAGGCTTGTGGCATTTCTCTTTCTTCTTTCCTTGCTGACCTGGCCGTTGTTGGGACACGCCCAAAGCGCCGGCAAACCCAAGCCTCGCGTGGTGGTAGTCGGCGTTAACGGCATGGAATTGGATGTGATTCGTCCGCTGCTGCTGAAGGGGGACCTGCCGAACTTAGCCAAAGTAATCAAGAATGGCGCCTACGGCAAATTGCGCACGGTGAATGCGCCCAATTGCCCGCGGGTCTACTCCACGATGTTCACGAGCACCCAACCGGAGGAGCATGGCGTCACCGGTTTTCTTGTCGGCGGAATCACAGCGAACACGAATATGTTGAAGCGGGAACCGATCTGGTCCGTTCTCTCGAAGAATGGAATCACAGTAGGCATGGCCAACGTTCCGGCAACGTTTCCCGTGATGCCCGTGAATGGATACATGATCAGCGGCATGCTGACCCGGGGGAAAAATTGTGAGGACGGAGTCCTCTGCGCTCCAAAACTTTCGGAAGTGGAAGGCGGAGACGCAGTTTATCCCGCCGCCATGAAAGCTGAATTGCTCAAGAACGTAGGCGACTTTTACATTGATTGTGAGCGCATGCCCTCGGCCGAGCAGTTGAACGGCCGCGAGACCGAGGTCATTGACGCCTGGCTGAAGAAGGTTCAACTGATACGCGATCAACAGACTCAACTGTTCGACTATCTATTAGCCAATCATCCGGCCGACTTCACCTGGTTGGTGCAATCCTGCGAAGACCGCACTGGCCACTGGCTTTATCCTATCGCGCCCTACAATGTGGGCTACAACCCCAAGTTGAACAGCGTGCGCACCGACTCCTTCCCTAACCAGTACATCGCTTTCGACAAGGTCCTGGGCACAATCCTGAAACACGTGGACGATAACACCTATGTCTTCATCGTTTCCGATCACGGTATCAAACCGCTGCGTGAGTTTGAGGAGACGGATCCGCATGCGCACATGGACCACGAGAAGACGACTCCGGTGATTGCCAAGCACGACTTCGCCGACGGCGATGATGTTCCCGGCTCGCTCTTTGCCATGGGACCAGGAATCAAGCACGGCCTACGTCTCATGGGTTTCGAAGCTTCCGTTTACGACATCGCGCCCACGATTCTGCACATCTATCGTGTCGAACCGCCAAAGCAGATGCGTGGACACGTCCTGGACGAGATCTTTGAGACCTCTGAGAACAAGGCCGCACAGAAATAGGGCGTGTTTGTATTACGGCAGCCTTTTGTATCGCAAGCGAATAACCAGGCGCTTCGGGATGAGAACCAGAAAGGAGCTGCTTGTTCAGGGTTGTCGGTTCTTCCGCAATGTTCTGGCTCGGCTCTCCGCCCGTTCCGCCTCCTCTTTCTTGCCCAACCCGGAATAGACTTGCGCTAGAGACTCAAAGACCTCTGCATTATCCGGTTGCGATTTGGAAAGCGGTTCCAACTGTCGCAAAGCCTCAACGAGATTCCCGGAAGCAATCTGCGCTCTTGCCAGCCATAGTTGTGCTTCTGCATTCTGTGGTTGTACCAGAAGCGCAGCTTCGAACTGGTCTTCGGCTGCTTTCGGATCTTTCAAGCCCAGGTAAACTCGGCCCAGCAGGAGGCGAGCCCGGAACTGTGAGGGAATAAGTTTCAAACTGGCTTCCAGCGCTTCGCGGGCACCGACTAGATCACCCACCGCGTCCAGTGCCTGGCCTTCGAAGAACGCAGCCGTCGCATCATCGGGACGAATCGCGCGGGCGTGTTTCAGATGCTCGGCGGCCTTTGTGTAGTCGCCCGCGTGCAACTCCAGCTCACCAAGTTGGCGCAGCGCTGTTGGAATTTTGGGATCAAGCTCCAGGACTTTCTCCAAAGCAGCGCGCGCCTCGCCAGAGTGCCCGTCCTCGGACGCGATCATCGCCATATGCAGCAGGTTCTGTTCTTCAATCTTGTCCTTGGGATCAGGTAGCAACGAAGTTTCAGGCACGTTGGTTGAGCTGCCGACATCCGCGCGGCCCAGGTATCCCAGGGCTTTTAACTCGTCGATTGTGTTCTGGCTTACGAATCCGGCAGAAGGCGATCGAGGAGGCATCCTACTTCTCAAGTCCCCGAGCATAGCGCGAAACTTTTGCACAGTCGCGTCCCATGGAGTGTAACTATTTGTTATTTCTCGCGGATCGGAGCGCAAGTCGTAGAACTCCGGTCTAGGCGCTTCGATAAACTTGAATCCTTCGCCACGTACCGACCGTAAAGGCGCCCAGCCAAAACGCATAGGGTAATCGGTCTCGCCGAAAACCGTGCGACCGGTGGTTTCGGGTGTACCCGCGAGGGCAAGATATGGAATCAACGACTCCCCATCGAGCCGCTTCGGCGGAGAGATCTTCAGGAGCTCGATCACTGTGGGCAAAATGTCCGTCGTACGGACTTGCGCCTCCACCACTCTGCCGGCCCATCTCTGACCGCGGAACTTGATGATCAACGGGACGTGCATGGTTGAATCGTAGAGAAAAATCCCGTGCGTTTCCTCGTGATGCTCTCCCAGTCCCTCGCCGTGATCGCCTACTACGATCACGATTGAATTTTCATACCAGCCCTTTTTCTTCAGATAGGCCAAAAAATCTGCCAGCGCCGAATCCGCATAAGCAATTTCACCGTCGTACAGACGGTTCTTGTAGATTTGCGAGTACGGTGGAGGCGGGTCGTAGGGATCGTGTGGATCGTAAAAGTGGACCCAGACAAAATGTGGACCCGCGGGATGGCTGCTCAACCAAGCCTCCGCATGTTGCGCCACGTCTCTGCCACGACGCTCCAGGCGCCCCCATCGCGATTTATTCTGCGCAACTTTGGGAAAGTTATCGTAGAAATCAAAGCCGCGATCCAGCCCGGGCGCAAAGTTCTGACTGTCGAGAATGACCGAGCCAATGAAGGCACCGGTGTGGTAGCCCTGCTTGTTCAGCAAATCGGCCCAAACTGGGAATGTACTTGCCAGACGGACAGCGAAGTCAGTGACGCCATGCGTGCTGGGCAACAGGCCAGTGAGGATGGAAGTGTGCGAGGTGTTGGTAATCGGGCTGGGTGTGAACGCTTGCGCGAAAAGGACACCATCTTTCGCAAGGCTGTCCAGTGCCGGAGTTTGAATGGGTCCGTAGCCATAACAGTGAACGTGGTCGGCGCGGAGTGTGTCAATGGTCACCAGAAAAACATCGGGTTGCGATGTTAGAGGTTGAGCGCTTTGGGCGGAGAGGCTGGCGGCCCACATCACCCACATGATGATCAGCCTCTTGGCAGCCTGCATGCCACTCAGACTAACACGGGAGCAAAGCATGGCAACCAAACCGACCCTCCGCGACTTAACTGCGCTATTAGTGTGTGCGGCCCACTACATCGGGCAGCGATTTAGCGGCTTCTGGCACGGAGCCTCGGTAGTCTTTTCCTAACAGCGCAGCCATGGTTGCCGCAATCTGGCTCTGTGTCACGGCCGACGCATGTTGCCGCTCGCCCAGGGGTTGCGTGTCCGGACCAAGCACTCCAATCCAGATATTTTCCGACCTCTTCTGTTCCGTGCCATGGTCCTTCGACGCCGTTAGTCCGCCGCCCCGCCCGTGGTCGGTGGTGATGATGAACGTCGTCTGATCGCGGTAAGACGGCATCGACTGCATGGTATTCCAGAGCTGCTCCACAAATTTATCAAACTGATGCGCAGTCCTTAACACCAAATCGTAACGTCCACTGTGAGCCCACTCGTCGGTTTCACCATACCCTACGAAAAGCACTCTGGGCTGGTGCACCTGCACATAATCGAGCACAAGTGGTTGCAGGAACGCGTCGAAAACGTTATCGTCCCAGAGCCGCGTGGTCGTGCTATAAAAATCATCGAGCAGCGCCTGCTTGGCTTGGGATTCCGCGCGTGCAGTTGGATCCCATCCGGCGGAAATGAATAGGCTGCTGCGCTTCTGGTTGAAGATGTCCCTGAAGGCGTGCCAAGTGCCAAACACGGCAACTCGTCCATGCAGTTCAGTTATGCGGTTCAGCCACTCGAACACTGTCACGTTCGGATTAGGACCAAAATCGTTCTTGTCGACATGTGGATCCGGAAACCCTGCGAGCATCTCGTTGCCACGAAGAACTGCCCGGCCCATCTATCTTCAAGGAAGTGAAAAAGGGCACGTAGCCTGTCGCAGTATCGTTATCACGCCAGCGGAAAAGTAGCACGGATCAGCACCCGACGCCAGAGCCAATGACTCACTTCTTGAACGACATTCTTCGACAACCGAACACTTTGAAACGCACAATAGACTTTCTTTTAGGAACGGGACGACCCGCTTTGGACGCGGCGACGGCCGCAATCCGCCGCGCTCGCCATGTCTACTTGACAGGTATCGGCAGCAGTTGGCACGGGGCATTATGTGCCGCAACTCTGTTCAACCTCGGCGCCAGCCCGGTGTACCTGTATGACGCAGCTGAGTTGCTGGAGTTTGCAGCATTTCCAACGGATTCGGTAGTCATAGTGATTTCGCGCAGCGGGCGCAGCGTGGAAATCGTCAAGCTGCTTGCGAAAGTGCGTGAGCGTGGAGCGACAGTCATCGCCATCACCAATTCCGCTGAAGGGCCCCTTGCGCTAGGTGCGCAGCTTCCCATCGCAATTCCCATCGAGCTGGACCATGCGATTTCGGTCAACACATATTCCACGCTGGCCGCGACTGCTGGAATTCTAGCCAGTGCCACTGTCGGAACGTGGAGTGCAAGTCTTGCCGCTACGCTATCAGCTTGCTTCGCGAAGACTGACTCCGCGATTTCGGGTTGGCAAGCGCAGGTTGCAGACACGACTTGGCTTGAACCAAAGGCTGTTACTTATTTCTTGGCGCGCGGATGCAGCATTGGCAGTTGCCAAGAGACGCGGTTGCTGTGGGAAGAAGGCGTGAAATCGCCTGCGACGGCAATGAATACGGGCAGCTTTCGCCACGGTCCGCAGGAAATGGTTGGGGCGGGGGCGAGATTCGGGATATGGATTGACGCGGAGCGGACGCGCGGACAAGATCTAGCGGTGGCTCGAGATCTGCGGAAACTCGGAGCCGCTGTGATGCTGATCGGCCAGAATGTTCCGCAGGATGCGGGTGACCTTGTGTTTCAGTTACCGAGCGTGCCGCTCGGCTGGCAATTCTTGATCGACATAATTCCCGCGCAGCTCGCAGCGGAAAAGCTTGCGCGGCTCTCTGGAGTGGATAGCGACACGTTCCGATATTGTTCTTTTATTGTGGAAGACGAGTATGGTTTATTGCCGGAAGAGATTGGCTCGCCGAATGAGAAAAAGTAGCGTGGCTTCGCCGTGTACCTACGAACGCGTAAGAATCAGGTTCAACAGGAGAAATTGTGATTGGCGCCGTTGATATCGGGGGAACAAAGATAGCTGTCGGGATGGTCGACGACAACGGGAAGGTGCTATCAAGGCTGGAGTCTCCAACCGACGCTCCGGGTGGATACGCAAACGGACTTGCACGAATGATCGACATGCTGCGCCGGACCTCTCGGGATGCCGGCGTGGAAATTTCCGGCGTATCCGGGCAGCGGCGTAATTGGGGATGTTGATTGATTGCCGGGATGGCAGGGAAACAATCCTGTACAAGACCTGGCGCGCGAATTCAAGGTGACAGTCGCGCTTGAAAACGATGCCGACGCTTCTGCGTTGGGCGAAGCAGGTTGGGGCACGGGGAAACTGAAATCGCGATTGATATACGTTACCGTAGGCACGGGCATCGGCGGCGGAATTATTTTGGACGGACAAGCGCACAACTTCCTCGGCTCAAAAGTCTCGTAATTCTTCCGTTGGCAATGCCACGCGGACTGCGTTCAGGACGGCGAACAGATCAATCAATTCCTGGCCGACTGCGCCCCAAATCGGAGGGAGATATCCAAAGGCTGCTGCGATCATGCCGACCAGGCTCGCTGCCATCCCTCCCAGGGCACTCTGCAGAGCGATGCGCCTCATGCGGCGGCCGATGTGCATCAGTTCATCCACTTTGCCGAGCGCAAGCTCGAGGATGACTGCGTCGGCGGCCTCCGTGGTAATGTCGCTGGCGGAGCCGAAGGCCACGCCGACCGTAGCGGCCATGAGCGCCGGGGCGTCGTTGATACCGTCTCCCACGAAAAGAGTCTTGTTGCGCGCAGTTTCCGCCTGGACGATGGCCACTTTCTCTTCTGGGCTTTTCCCTGCGTAAACCTCGGTGATTCCGACGGTTTCCGCGAGATACTTAACCTCCGATTGGCGATCGCCAGAAACTAACATAACTTTTCGCACGCCATGACGCGGTTGGAGATGCTCGATGAAGAGGCGTCCGTCCTTGCGCGGCGCATCATGAAAGTGGATGGCAGCCGCAAAATGATCGTCGATAAAAACCAGGCATTCCAGCCCGCCTTGGAGTGGGGGAAGATCGACTGATGGAAGCACTTTTGCCCGGCCGGTGACTCGGACCGCATGTCCGGCTACATTCCCCAGCAGACCTTCCCCCGGCTTCTCGCCCACGTGGTCAACCGGAACCAGGCTCAGTTGTTTCTCTTTTGCGGCGTGAAGGACCGCTGAGGCCAGAGGGTGCTTGGAGTATTGTTCCAGGCTGGCGGCAAGCTGCAGGACACGATCACTAGAAAATCCATCCGCGCAAACGATTTCGGTCAGCGTCGGCCGGCCGTAGGTGAGCGTTCCAGTTTTGTCAAAGATTAACGTCCGGCAGGAATCAATCTGCTCGAGTACGGCAGGATTCTTGATGATGATGGCGCGGCGTGCCGAAAGGGAAATCGCGCCAATGATTGCCGTGGGAATGGCGAGGAGAAGCGGACACGGAGTTGCGATTACGACGACCGCCAGAAAGCGATGAGCGTCTGCGCTGATCAGGCCAGCAGCGCCTGCTACCGCAAGGGCCAGCGGCGTGTACCAGGCTCCCAGCTGGTCGCCGAGACGTCTCAACCGCGGGCGTTGCTGCTCGGTTGCGCGCATCACCGCCATGATACGGGCGTAACGCGAGTCGACGGCGAGTTTTTCAGCCTGAATCGTGAGTGCGGATTCTCCATTGATCGCTCCGGAAATCACTTGGGCGCCGGGAGTTTTTGAAATCTCGTATGGCTCGCCGGTCAGGTAAGCCTCATCCATCACGGAGTGGCCTTCGAGGACGACGCCGTCAACCGGGCAGATTTCGTGAGGCAAGATGACCAGGACCTCGCCGACTTGAATGTCCTCAAGCCTTATGTCGACCAAAGCTGAACCAGAGCGACGGTGGGCCGTGCTGGGCATGCGTCTTGCGAGGGCGTCGAGGACCGAAGATGCTTTCGCGGTTGCGTAAAATTCAAGAGCGGCGCCGCCCGAAAGCATCAGAACAACGATGGCGGCGACTAAGTATTGGCCGAGCACTACGGCCGTCAGAATGGAGATTCCCGCGAGCAGATCCGAGCCAAATTCTTTTTTCAATAATTTTTTGAAAAGTTCATAGACGAGCGGGGCGCCGCCAACGATCAGCGCTGCGATCAAAGGCAGCAAGGCCCGGCGGGCAGTTACGTGAGTGGCATAACGAAGGGCCAGATGCAAAATTATTGCAACAAGTGTAAGGCCAGCGATGTAGGTTTCTTTGGGGAGGCCCGAAAATGGCTTGGACGCCACCTTCATCGCTTCCAGCTTACAAGATTCGAGAGTTGCATGAGAAAAATTATTCTAAATCTGTACTCGCTTGCCTGAAGCGCTCGGTCAAACAGTTTTGTCTCTCGAATGGCAGAGCGATTCCAAGTTGCACTCGATACATTTCGGTTTGCGGGCGTGGCAGACGCGGCGGCCGTGCCAGATCAACTGGTGCGAAAACTTTATCCATCTGTCCTGAGGAATGATCTTGATGAGGTCCTGCTCGATCTTTTTTGGATCCTCATGGGTAGTGAGTTCGAGGCGATTGGAGAGGCGCTGGACATGCGTATCCACGACCACTCCGCTGGCAATTCCATAAGCCGTGCCCAATACTACGTTTGCTGTTTTTCGGGCGACTCCGGGAAGCGTAAGAATCTCTTCCATGGTTTTTGGAACATTGCCGCCAAAATGATCAAGGATGGCTTTGCTCGCGCCCATGATCGATTTCGTCTTATTGCGGAAAAAACCTGTTGGACGGATGTCTTTCTCCAACTCGCTCGGGTTCGCATAGGCAAATGCCTTGGGGTCGGGGTATTTCTTGAACAGGGCTTCTGTAACTAGATTGACGCGGACGTCTGTGCACTGAGCCGATAAGATTGTGGCGATTACGAGCTGGAAAGCATTCACGTGCCTGAGTTCACAGTTTGCGTCTGGATAAGCCTCATCCAATTTGGCGAGTATGGCGGCCACCCGTTTTGGATCAGCCGGCGCGCTACTTCTTGTTCTTCGTGTCGCAGTCGGTTTCGGTCTGGCAGCTTTCTTCAGAGCGGTCTTGGATTTTTTCAAGGATCTCTTAAGTTTCTTTGGCATAAGCGTAGAAACTATAGCACGGTGGATAGGAACGCCAGCAGGCGGCGGAAAGCTTTTCCGCGGTGGCTGTACTGATTCTTTTCCGTGGCCGAAAGTTCAGCAAAAGATTTCTGCAGAGGAGGGAAAAAGAAAGCTGGGTCGTATCCAAACCCGCCGGTACCGCGCGGTGCATCAAGAATGGTACCGTCCACGCGATCGGTGACTATGGCGACCATCTGACCGCGCTTGACCAGCGCGATCGCGCAGATAAAATGCGCTTCGCGTTCACTACCCGATCTATGCTGCATCTCTCGAAAAAGCTTCGCGTTTCTTTCAGCATTCGAGGCGTGCGGACCGGCATATCTTGCAGACTGAACTCCAGGAGCACCATTCAGTGCAGGCACGACCAGGCCTGAGTCATCCGCAAAAACCAGTCCATCTTGAAAACGAGAGTAGTGAAGCGCTTTACCACCGGCATTTTCCGCAAACGTTGGGGCATTTTCTTCAAAAGCAGGGAGGGAGTCAAAATTGCGCAATAAAACCAATTCAAGCGGAACTGTTCCAGAAAATGTTTCCGCAAGCCCGCGGTATTCAGCGAGCTTACCTGGACTGGAGGACGCAAGGTGAAGCTTAACGGGAGCGCGCACTGAACTTTACGGGCAGGATGGCCCGCTGCTCTTCGGAAATGCGCCGAATACCGGCAGCGGCGAGAGCAAGGAGATCCTGCATTTCACTTCCAGAAAATGGACGGCCTTCCGCTGTGGCTTGAATTTCCACGAAATGACCGCTTCCCGTCATTACCACGTTCATATCCACTTCGGCCCGCGAATCTTCTTCGTAAACAAGGTCGAGCAACGCACGATCGTCAACAATGCCGACACTGGTTGCTGCGACCGTGTCGATCAGCGGTGAATTTTTCAAGATGCCGGCGGCAACCAGCCGTTCGCACGCCAGACCTAGAGCGACAAATGCTCCGGTGATGGAAGCGGTCCGCGTCCCGCCGTCGGCTTGGATCACGTCGCAATCCAGCCAAACTGTTCTTTCGCCCAGTGCTTCCTGGTCCGTGATTGCGCGCAACGAGCGCCCGATCAAACGCTGAATCTCTTGCGTTCTGCCGGACTGTTTTCCGCGCGCAGCTTCCCGTGGCGTTCGCTCTTCGGTTGCTCGCGGCAACATTCCGTACTCGCTTGTCACCCAGCCTTTCCCGCTCCCCTTCATGAAACCGGGAACGCCATCGTCCACTGTGGCCGTGCAGATCACACGCGTATTTCCGAACTCGATAAGGACGCTTCCCTCGGCCGTTGAAATGAAATCCGGAGTAATCTTCAGAGGGCGGATTTGGTCCGCCGTGCGGCCGTCAGCTCTCACGAATCC
>Ga0075017_100000667_pt1 | contig 19617 bp, 25 predicted proteins | sample AleBraG_ABR_2012_FD_71475 | JGI IMG/M metagenome (GOLD analysis project Ga0075017, IMG submission 71475) | Freshwater sediment microbial communities in response to fracking from Pennsylvania, USA - Alex Branch Run_MetaG_ABR_2012 | ecosystem: Environmental > Aquatic > Freshwater > Creek >... | reverse complement strand
TTGGGCAGGCCGGATCAGCAATGACACGTTCGCGCCCGTGCGGGCGCTGCTGGCCGGCGGGCACACCGCACACAAGCAAAAGCCAACCCCCTCACGCCTGCGCCCGGCCCGGGCCGGGCGGTATGGCAGGCTGCCGGGGCGCGCCGCCGCCGTGCAGCGCGGAGCCCCACCGCTGGGTGCCGGGCGGTGGAGCGCCCTGCCGCTGCCCGAATCGGACACTGTTTCAACCGCGCAAAACACCCTGCGCAGCCATGCCCTGGCCGAGTTGCTGCTTGATAGGTACGGAGTGGTGACGCGCGGCTCGGTCATGAACCTGGGGCTTCCCGGCGGCTTCGGGCTCATGTACAAGGTGCTGGCACGGTTGGAGGAGACCGGCAAGTGCCGCCGCGGCTACTTCATCGAGCACCTGGGTGCGGCGCAGTTCGCCGTCCCCGCCACGGTGGACCGGCTGCGCACCTTCGCCGAGGACGCCGCCCTGAACCCGCGCCCGCCCAAGGCACTGGCCCTGGCCGCCACTGACCCGGCCAACCCCTACGGCGCCGCCCTGCCCTGGCCGCCGCTGGATTCCGGGCACCGTCCCGGCCGCAAGGCAGGTGCCCTGGTGGTGATGGTCGACGGCGCCCTGGTGCTCTATGTGGAGCGCGGGGGCCGGACTTTGCTGTGCTTTAGCGACGACGAAACCGCGGTGGCCCTCTCCGCGGCGGCCCTGGTCCAGGTGGTCAAGCGCGGGGCCGTGGGCAAGCTGGCCATGGAAAAGGTCAATGGCGCCAGCATCCTGGACACCCCGCTGGCCGCGGCCCTGCTGGCCGCCGGCGCGTACGGCTCACCCGGCGGGGTGCGGGTCCGTGCCTGAGGGCGATACCGTCTGGCGGGCCGCCAGGGACCTCAACACCGCCCTGGCCCGGCGGCGGCTGCTGGCCTGCGATCTCCGGGTGCCCGCATTTGCCACGGTGGACTTCACCGGCAGTGTGGTGGCTGCGGTGAAATCCCGCGGCAAGCACCTGTTGATGTTTGTGGACGGCCACGTGATCCATTCGCACCTGTCAATGGAGGGGCGTTGGGACATCTACCCCGCATTGGTTTCTGGTGCTCGGGCGCACTGGCGGCGCCCGGCACATACCGCGCGGGCCGTGCTGCGAACAGGGGAAGTTGAGGCGGTTGGGTTTTCCCTTGGCCTCCTGGAAGTCCTGCCCGACGCCGGGCTGGGCAACGCCGTCGGGCATCTGGGACCCGACCTGCTGGGCCCTGACTGGGACGCGGACGAGGCTCTGCGGCGGCTACTCGCGGACCCCGAGCGGGCCGTTGGGCTGGCCCTGCTGGACCAACGCAAGCTGGCCGGGATTGGCAACATCTACCGCAACGAGCTGTGCTTCCTGGGCCGGGTGCACCCGTCGGTTCCCGTTGGCGAGGCGCCGGATCTTCCGCGGGTCCTGGTCCTGGCAAAGCGGCTGTTGGAGGCCAACAAGGACAGGGCGGTGCGTTCCACCACGGGAGGCCCGGCCCGGGGCGACGGTTCGCTGTGGGTTTATGGGCTTGCCGGGAAACCGTGCAAGCGGTGCGGGGCGCTGATCCGCCACGCGACCATGACCGACCCAGCATTCCCCTCCCGGGCGGCTCGGGACATTTACTGGTGCCCGCGTTGCCAAGCCGGGCCCGGCGGCAGTTGACGAGGACAGGAGTGCATCCGTGATTCTCCCGAAAATCCGCGACGCCCGCTTCGTGACAATCCGCCGTGGCGGGACCCTCAGCGATGAGGACCACCACCTCCTTGCCCTCTGGGCGGCGTTGTGTGCCGAGCACGTTCTGCCCCTCTTTGAAGCAGAGCGGCCGGGCGACCCGCGCCCGCGCCAGGCGATCGAACAGGTTCGCTCCTGGGCACGGGGTGAAGCCGGGATGATGGAGTCCCGGGCCGCCGGTGGCCATGCCATGGCGGCGGCACGGGAGCTGAGCGGTGCGGGGCGGCATGCCGCTTTTGCCGCCGGCCAGGCGGGGGTTGCGGCACACGTTGCCGCTCATGAACTTGGGGCGGCCGCCTATGCCATCAAGGCAGCGCGTGCGGCGGCCCCTGTTGGCGAGGGCGGCCCCGCAGGGCGGCTCGAGTGCCAGTGGCAGCGGGACCAGCTCCCGGAGGCTGTTCGGGAAATGGTCCTCGACGACCAACGGCTGCGCAACAGCATCTGCTGGTCTGTGTTTGATTGCTGAGTAGCGCCAAGAACACGGCCCGGCCCCGGGGTTCCCCACGAGAGGCCGTGGTGCCAGAATGGGTCCATGCGCATTGAGAACTGGTGGCCATTGTTGGACCGGTCCACCCGGCAGTGGTTGATCAACAACAACGGAGATGTGGTGCCGCCAGCCATTTTGGCCCAGATCACGGCCGTGGCGGGGCAGCCCACGGCAGAGGCTTCCTGGGGTGGGGACAGCTCCGCTGAAGGATTTTTCCTCTCCGACGAGGCGGTCGACTGGATTGAAGAAACCGCGAACTCCGAGGATTCTGACGAAGACTAGCCGATCCATGTGATCCGCTTGTGCAGGTTGTCCCGTTCGTTGAACCACCTGCACAAGCAAGTCTTTTGCGTGCCGGAATCCGGCTACGGCGCCGAGTCAACCACGGTGGTGCGGATGGTTGTCCACCCAACAGCTGTTCCGGCCGGTATTTCTCCCAATGCCTCGGTCAGGACCGACCGTTCCCCAATCAGCTGCCCGGTTGCCGGGTCGATGATGATGTCCTGGCGCATGTGCGAGACTTCTTCCACTCTGCCGATGGCAATCCCGGTCTGCCCGTCCAAGGTGGCCTGGTTGTCGGTGACACTCACGCCGGGAATCAGTGCTGCGGCCTTGTACAGGGCGGCACGCAAATCGGCGGGCACCATGCCCGTTCGCAACAAGTCAGCAATGTAGACCAGGGCTTCACCGTCCACCGACTGGCCCGCCCCCGCGGTTCTCTTGTAGATGCCGTCGAGGAGCATGCGGGGCTCCCGTGAGTAGGCAGCCATTTCTTTCTGGTCAGGAAATGAGCTGGGCGAATTGTAAAAGGCACCCCCTGCCCCCTTCAAAAGCTCCGAGGTGTCACCCATTTCTTTGGCCTGGTTCAAGGCAACTTCCTTGGATTTTTCGCCAAAGAACGTGGTGGGGATTCGCCCCGACCTCTCCCAAACCCATTCCTCGTCGCGGTTTGCTGGGATATACAGCGACATTTTTTCGGTGTCCAACCAATGCACATCGATGTTTTCGCCCACCTTCCCGGCGGGGTCCTGAGTACCGTAGCTTGAAAGCCACAGGTTGGTGCTGTCCACCTTCAGAAATTGTCCGGGACCCACCACCGGATCCGCCGTCTTGATGGTCAGCTCCGCAGCATCGTTGAGTACCGTCGCGGCGTCCGCCGAGGGCATGCCCTGCGGCCCGGAAACACCCATGACATTTCCGGCCACCAGCGCCGCAGCAAGTCCCAGAGTGGCCACGGACATGATGGCAATCCGCAAGGCCTTGCGGGGGCGCGGCGTCTTCTTCCCGTTCCTTGCACCACTTCGTTCCGGATCCGTGTGGCGCAGCAGCTGTTCGCGCCCCTGATTTACCGCTGCATCCGTAACACCTGGAACGTCCTTGCGCATGTCACGCAATAGCTTGAGCTCGTCCATGACCTGCCTCCTCAATGTTGTTCATGAGCGGCCCGGCAGCCTCTTTCAGGATGCGCCGGGCCCGGTTGAGTCGTGACCTCACAGTGCCAATAGGTACCTTGGTGGCCGCGGCAATGCCCTCATAGCTCAACTCGGCCCAGGCGTAGAGCAGGATGCATTCCCTGTCCGCCGCCGAGAGTTTCCGCAAGGCACCGGCCAGGGCCGAGGTAGCCACGGCGGCATCAAGCTGCTCGGCAATTCTCTCGGTGCTGTCCGCATAGGCCTCGCGCCCCGATGCCTTGGCCATCACCTTGAGCATTTTCGCCTCGGTCCGGTGGTGTTTGCGCAGCAGGTTCGTGGCGATGCCAAACAACCACGGCCGCGCATCCTCCCAGGCATGGTCAAAGGAGTCCCGCCGCTCAAAGGCGATGAGAAACGTCTCAGCCATGACATCCTCGGCCGCCGATTCCCCTGCCCGGCGTACGGCATACCTGAAAATCATTCGGGCATATTTGTCATAGAGCCCGGTAAAAGCCTGGGGGCTTTCAGCAGAGCTGCGAATGATGTCGCTGTCTGTAGTCACACCATGTATTGCACGGTGGGCTAAAAAAGGTTCACGGCCGCCGCCGTACTTGTTGTTGCTGCCCTGCAGACTGTCCCCCAATGGTCGGCTCCCACCCTAACAAGGCTGGTGGTCGGCACCTGCAGGAACCCTCGGTACCCTTGAAAGGTGATGAAATCTCCCCTTCCCGTGCGCGACGGCGTCAACGCGACCCGTGTGAGAATCCCCGAAGAGGGACCCTGGGCCACGGCCATGGAGTACGTCCTGGCCAAGTTCGGCCACGTTGACCCGGCGGGGATCGTGGACCGCTTTGAGCGCGGCGATGTCAAGGCGCTGGGCGGGGAAATCGTCACCCCCACAACTGCCTTGCATGAGCACGAGTTCATTTGGTATTACCGGGAGCTGCCGGTGGAAACCCGCCTGCCGGTGGAGCTGGGCATCCTGCACCAGGATGAGGACCTGGTGGTGGTGGACAAGCCGCACTTCTTGCCCACCACACCCGGCGGCATGTACGTGCAGGAGTCGGCGTTGGTGCGGTTGCGCGTGCTGTTGGAGCTGCCGGACCTGGTGCCGATCCACCGCCTGGACCGCATGACGGCCGGGGTGCTGCTGTTCTCGGCCAACCCGCAGACGAGGGGCAAATACCAGCTGCTTTTTGAAAAGCGCCACATCCAAAAGACCTACCGGGCGGTGGCACCTGTGCGCCCCGAGTTGGAACTCCCCCTGGTGGTGCGCAGCCGCATGATCAAGTCACGGACGTACCTGCTGGCGCAGGAGGTCGAAGGCGAGCCGAACGCGGAGACCCGCATTGAGCTGATGGAGAGCCGGGTTGACCCCTCCACCGGGGAAACCCTGGGCCTGTACAACCTGGAACCGCACACCGGCAAGACGCACCAGCTGCGCGTGCATTTGGCGTCCCAGGGCATCGGCATCCTGAACGACTCGTTCTACCCGGTGCTCTTCGACCAGGCCCCCGACGACTACACCAAGCCGTTGCAGCTGCTGGCGCACAGCATCGCCTTCACCGACCCGCTGACGCACAAAGAGGTCAGTTACGCCTCCAAGTTGGAGCTCGCGGCCTTCCCTGGCTAAGACTCAGCCAAGGCGCACCTAGACCCCGATCGCCGCAATCTCCACGGCCGCCACGACCTCCAGCCCGGGCCTTGCGGCGGCAATGAAGCGGCGGATGGCTGCGGCGACACTGCGGGCCAGTGCCGGGGCCGGCACGTCCCCCTTGCTGCCGATCCGGATCTGCACGCGCATCGTCGCCCGCCCGTCGCCGTCCTCCATCTGACACACCACAAAAGGCAGCTGTGCCGGATCGTCCCCTGGCGACAGGGCCGCACCCACCTGTTTGAGAACCGTCAACCACAACGGGTCGGCCGCATACACAATGGACACGCCCTCCAGCCCCAGCACCAGCTCCCTGATCTCCTCCTCCAGACTCACAGCTTTCCCCCTTCTTCCGTCCCTGGTTCGGCAATCGGTGCCCGCATGTCCGTGAACGCCACATTCACCGCCGCAACGTTCAGTTCGGTTTCAACCAGGAGCCCGGCCACGACGGCCTCCCGCAGCTGCTCCGCCAGCCCCGGCAGCGGATAGCCGTACCGGGCGGAAACATTGACGTTCACCTCCACGGGGGCGCCGGGGACGGTGACGTCACCGTCCAGGCGGCACCGGCCAATCAGCACCCCGCCCAGGGAATCACCGATGTTGCGCACCAGTGCAATCACGGCGCCCTCCGTCTCGCTCAACTGATCAGAGGGGTCCCCGGCCAGGGGGATGGAGCGCCCGGCCCGGGTTTCCAGGCGCAGGTTTGCCAGCATTGTCTCCAGCCAGCCGGATTCCTCGGTTCCTGCCGAGGCCACGTCGTCCTCCAGCAGCTCCAGGGCAGCGGCGTGCAGGCTGCGCAGCCCGGCCAGGCGGGCTTGGCACTGCGGGCAGTGCGCAATGTGTTCGGCATCGGGGGATGCTCCGGTGTCCAGGAAGTCGCTGAGGTCCCAGATGCGCCGGCCGCAATCACGGGTGGGGTTCATCGCCATTCCTCCAATTCCGTAACAAGCGTGGTGCGTGCCCGGGCCAAGCGGCCCCGCACGCTGGCGGCGCTGATGCCCAGCGTCTGGGCAATCTCCTCATAGGATTGGCCACCATATTCCTTCAGGATCCAGCATCGCCGCTGCTCCTCCGGCAGCCCGGCCAGGGCCCGGCTCAGCGCCTGCCGGGCTGACCCGGTGACCGCTGATTGTTCAGGGCCCGGGGCCTTGTCGATTGGCTCGGGCTGGTCCGTTATGGTGCCATGGGACTTGCGACGCCGGCCGGCATCGACCGCCCGGTGCCCCACGATCCGCATGAGCCAGGCTTTGACGGCCGCCCCGTCCCGGAGGTTCCCGATCTCCTTCCACGCCGTGATCAGCGATTCCTGCACCACGTCGTCGGCCTCTGCCACCGAGCTCATGAGCCGGCGTGAATAGGCCCGCATCAGGGGGCCGTGGCGGCGGGCGAGCGTTTCAAAAGCTGCCACGTCGCCGTCGCCGGCGCGCTCGGCCAGCAAGGCGTCAGGGGCGTCGGCAAGCCGGTGGGCGGGCGGGTTGCTGCGCGTCATCCTCGTGTCCCTTCCAATATTTGGGCGCCTGCGCTGCGCGCAAAGTGCCACTTCAAGTGGTTATGAGCCTAGGCGCACCGTGGGTCGGCAGGGGTAAACTGCCTGCCGACCCACCGTGGCGTGGCTAGTTGCGGCCCTTGATTGCGCCGTAGCCCAAGGCCACCACCAGCCCGCCGGCGATCGACAGCAGCCAGGTCCGCAGGTCAAAGAAGGAGCCCAGGTCGGTGTGGAAGATCAACGATCCGAGCCAGCCCCCAACGATCGCTCCAACCACGCCCAGGACCAGCCCGGTGACCCATCCGCCCCGGACTTTTCCGGGCATGATGGCCTTGACGATGGCACCGACGATCAGGCCGAGAACTATAAATCCAAAAAAACCCATGCTGCTCTCCTTTTTGGGTGGGTGGTGCTGTGTTCATGGTCCCGCACGCCGTATTCGCCGGCGCACTGGGCCTAGTGCTTGACTTAGTGCTTGGTGAAGCCGTCCTTGAGCTTCCGGGCGGCGTCCTTGATGTTCTCGCCTGCCCCGGTGGCGGCGTCCTTGAGCTTCTCACCCGCCTGCTTGGCACCGGCGGCGGCCTGCTCCCGCTGGCCCTCGTGCACCAGTTCCTCGTCGCCGGTCAACTTGCCGGCTTCTTCCTTGGCCTGGCCAAGTCCCTTTTCGGCGCTGTTGCTGATCTTGTCGTTGAATCCCATGATGTTCTCCTTGTTCATTGTTGATATTGGTGTTTATGCCACGCGTTCGGTACGGGCAAAGCGTGACCGGGTGCCGGCCTTGATCCGGATGAGGACCGGGATTTCTTCGCCCAGAAGGGCATCGAGACCACGGATCAACTCATCGAGTGCCGCCACCAGGTCCCGGGGTGAGGCGCCTGCGCGGGCTTGGATGGTGATCCTTAGCCCGCTGCCCGCTTTGAGCTGCCATGCCTGGACGGTGCTGGCGAGCACCTGCTTGTTGCCCGCCAGGGCCGCCTTGATGGCTTGGCCGGCGACGTCGGTGGCCACCGTGGTGGTGCCGGCGGCATCCTCGCGGGTGGCCAGCTGGTTGGTGCGCCCGCCTCCCTGGGCGGCGATCCAGCAAACCAGCAGGATGGCGGCCACCACGAGCAGGCCAGCGGCCGCAAGGGTCCACCAGCTGGTGTCCTGGCCGGGAATCCTGGCCGCGGCCAGCTGGTCCTGGATGCGGGCCCAAAGATCTGTGCCCGTGCGGGTCCAGCCTTGCGCGAGCTCCCGGCTGCTGCCGGCTTGCACGGCCAGGATTCCGGCCCCGATCAGGATCAGCCCCAGCACCGCCAACAGTGCCCTGTTCAGCCCGCGGCGGGTGCTGTTCATAGGCCCACCGCCGCGTGTGGTGCCACGGCAACGTTGACTTTCAGGTGCCTTGCCAGGGAGTACCCGGCAACGTCGCTCTCCACGGCTTCACGGACTGCCACCGGGTCCACTGCCATGCCGGAGGTTGGGTGGATCCTTACCTCAACGCCCTTGTGTCCAACACTGGCGGTGACTTGCTCCGGTGCCAGCCGGGAAGTGGTGCGTGCAGTGCGCGCGATTGCGGAGGCCAGGACGCCGCGCTCAACCACGACGGCGGAGCGGGGGTTCTCGATCACATGGCGCGGCTTGTGGCCGGGCATGATCGCGGCGCCCAGGGCGAGGATCCCGAGCAATGCCGACGCCGCACCCGCTGCCAGCAAGGCTTCCGGCAGGGTTGCGGTGCCCAACACCGCAGCATGTTGGATCAGCTCCGCAGGTGCCAGCAGAAGCGGAGGGTTGCCGGTAAACGACAGTGCCGTCTCCAGCAGGAGCCAGAGCACGGCCGCAAACAAGAGCAGTGCCGTCACGGTGGACGGTGCCGAACGGGACGAATGTGTTTCCCGCCGACCCATGCGCCGAATCACAGTATTCTGATTCATCTGACCCTCTCCCTGCTGTCCACCCGGGCTCCGGTGAAACGGATGTCCACCCGTCCCACAGATGCTCCGGCGAGTTCCTGGATGCGTTTGGCAATGATTTCCCGCGCGGTGGCTGCCCGTTGAAAGACGGTGTCATGCCCGCCCTCCCCTTTCCGGGCGTTTCCGGCGATCTCCGCCAGGGGCGCCACGGCCAGTGCCAGTGCCAGCGAGACGCTCAGCTGTCCCTGCCGGTCACGGATCCCGGCCCGCACCGACCCCAGCGGCACCTTGAAGGCATCGGCCGCAATGGCTGTGGCCAGCCGTTCCAAGGTTCCGGCAGAGATTGTGGTGTGCCCGGCACGCATGTGTTCCAGCGTGCCGGCCGTCATGATGACGTCCGCTTGCCGCGCAAGGCGTCAAGGACGCCGCGCAAGTCCAGCCGGCCTTCCAGGGTCCGCCCAATAACGGCTCCCACGGCCATGAACGCGGCCACCAGGAGCATGGCCCAGAAGCCAAACGCCACGGCTGTGATCGCCAGGACTGCCCCTATGGCCAAGCCCGTGGCGGTGGTACTCATGCGACGCGGGCTTCCCGTGCGCGGGGCTCCCCGGCGTCGTTACTGTTCCTGTTATCCACGCGGGCGTTGTCAGCGTGCCTGTCCTCGGATTCATCGTCGGCAATGTGGATGTCGGTGATGGAGACGTTCACTTCGGTGACTTCCATCCCGACCACGTCCTCAACTGCCGCGTAGATGGCGTCACGAACATCATTGGCCACCTTCTGCAAAGGGTGCGGGTACTCCACCACAATGGTGACGTCCACGGCCACCTGTGTCTGGCCAACCTCAACGCTGACGCCCTGGGTAAGGTCCTTTTGCCCCACTGCCTCGCGGAGGCTGCCCAGTGCCCGGGCAGCGCCGCCGCCCAAGGCGTACACACCCGGGATGTCCTGCGCGGCAATGCCGGCTACCTTGGCAACCACGCCGTCGGCCACCGTGGTGGTGCCGCGGCTGGTGGCGGTGGTGTTTGCATTCTGCTGGCGGGCAGCTTCGCCCTGCTGAACAGTTGCCGGGGTCTTTCCCTGCGGCTGAGTAGTCAAAATAATCACTCCCGAAATTCTTCGTCTGGATATTTCTTCACGCTCGGTGCCGTGTGGCGCCTACACGGGTAAGGCGTACCGGGGAGTCATATCGTCACGGTGAATTTCATGTGATCTGCATCACAGGTCGGGAGGGTTTACAGCGCGAGCCATTTTCCCCCCGAGCGGCGGGCCGTGCGCAAGGCGCCGGTGGTGGCCACCGTGTTGATCCCGTGCGCCATGGATACTGCGGCGTTGCGCGCAAACTGGTTTTCGGCGTCGTACTCGGAAGCCTCCACCATGAACCGGACCGTGATGCGCGGAACTCCGGCAACAATGTCCAGCTGGTTCGCCTCCACCACGTGGGCGGCAGCCACCGCCGCCACCGCCATGTCCATGACTTCTGCGGGGGCGTGGCCGGGGCGCAGGCCGGTGATCTGGATGGTGGCACGGAAGGAAGGCATGCTTCCAGCCTAAACGAATCGACAGGCATACTATCGACGCGCTGACGGAGGGACCGGCATGCTCTCGGCTGCTTTCCGATCCTCGGCCGCGGGCGGCCTCCGGTCTCCCTGACGCAGCCTACGAGCAAACCAGTCCCTCCGTCAGGAAAGTTACTACCCGGTGTTGCGCAGGCCGGCAGCTACGCCGTTGATGGTGATGAGCATGGCGCGTTGCAGGCGCTCATCCACCTCGGCGTTGCTGATGTCGGCCTCACGGACCCGGCGCAGCAGCTCCACCTGCAGGTAGGAGATCGGGTCCAGGTACTGGTCGCGCACGTTCAGTGAGCGCTTGAGCAGCGGCTGGTTGTCCAGCAGCCCGTCCTCGCCCGTGAGGTTGCGGATCTCGGCCACGGTCAGCTCGTATTCGGCACGGATCGTGGCGAACAAGTGCTGCAAGGGGCCCGGAACCAGGGTGCGCACGTAGTGGGCCGCGATGTCCATGTCGGTCTTGGCCAGGGTCATCTCCACATTGGAGATGGTGGAGGAGAAGAAGTGCCAGTTCGCCAGCATCTCCTTGAGGTCCTGGCCGCGGCCAGCCTCCCGGGCCGCCTTCAGCCCGGAACCCACGCCGAACCAGCCGGGCACAATCTGCCGTGACTGGGTCCAGCCAAACACCCACGGGATGGCTCGCAGGCCGCCCAGGCCGGAGCCGGAGTCGGGGCGCTTGGACGGGCGTGAGCCGATGTTCAGGCTGCCCAGCTGTTCCACCGGGGTGGAGGCCAGGAAGTAGGCGGGCAGGTCGACGTCGTCGATCAACGTCCTGTAGGTGCCGAAGGCGGCGTCGGAGACAACCTCCATGACGGCGCCGTAGCGCTTCAGGTCCTCGTCTGAGTGGCGTGGTGCCTGGTGCAGGGCTGAGCCCTGCATGACGGCGGCCAGCGACAGCTCCAGGTTCTCCCGGGCCAGCTCGGGCAGGGAGTACTTGTCGGAGATGACCTCGCCCTGCTCGGTGAACTTGATGGCACCTTCCAGGACGCCGTTGGGCTGGGCCATGATGGCGTCATAGGTGGGTCCGCCGCCACGGCCCACGGAGCCGCCGCGGCCGTGGAACATGCGCACGTTCACGCCGTGCTTAAGGGCGACGTCGCGCAGCTTGCGCTGGGTCTTGTGGATCTCCCACTGGGAGGTCATGACGCCGGATTCCTTGTTGGAGTCCGAGTAGCCGAGCATGATTTCCTGCACGTTGCCTCGCAGGCGCACCAACTCACGGTAGGACGGGTCCGAGAGCAGCTGGTCCACGATCTGGGCGGAGGCGCGCAGTTCGTCAACGGTTTCCAGCAGCGGGGCGAAGCCGATCTTGGCGTACCGGTTCTCGCCGGTGAGCTGCACCAGGCCGGCCTCGCGGGCAAGAACTGCCGTGGCCAGGACGTCGTCGGCGCCGCGGGTCATGGAGATGATGTACGTTTCAATGACGTCGGGGCCGTAGGTGCGCAGGGCGCGGCGGACCACGCGGAAGACGTCGTAGGTGCCGTCGGCGATGCCGTCGAGCTTGATGGGGTGTCCGGACAGGGGGCGGTGGCTGGCCAGCTCCGTGCTCAGCACCAGCAGGCGCTCGGCACGGTCCAGTTCCCCGTACGGGATTGCCGATTCGCCCACGCGGTCCATGAGCTGCCCGACGGCGTCGTGGTGGTAGTCGGCATGCTCGCGGATGTCCAGGGTGGCCAGGTGCAGGCCGAAGGAGGAGATGGCCCGGCGCACGGAGGCGAGTGCGCCGTCGGCCACCAGGGCTGCCGAGTTGTTGCGCAACGAGGTTTCCAACAGCTCCAGTTCGCCAACGAGTTCGGCCGTCGTGGCGTAGTCGCGGCCGGGCTCGTGGTAACCGTCGGCGGCCACACGCTTGCGGGTGTTCAGCAGCTTGGCCTTGATGCAGGTCAGCTTCAGGCGGTACGGTTCCTCGGCGTTCAGTTCCAGGATGCGCGGATCAATCCCGGGCAAGTTTGCCAGGTCGACGGCGATGGAATCCGTCAGCGCTTTGTCCGCCCCGTAGAGGGAGCTGGAGTTGGAGAGAACGGTCAGGAGCTCATCGAGCAGCACGATGCTGATCTTCACGGCGTTGGCGTTTTGCAACACCAACACCTCGCGGGTGACCTCGGAGGTGACGTTGGGGTTGCCGTCACGGTCCCCGCCAATCCAGGAGCCAAAGCGCAGGGGGGCAGCATCGGCGGGCAGGGTCACGCCGTGTTCGGCGAGCAGCTCGCTGAGTTCGGTGAGGACCTCCGGCATGGCGTCCGTGAGGATGTTGCTCAGGTAGTAGATGGCGTTGCGGGCTTCATCCATGGGGGTGGGACGGACCTTGCGCAGCTCATCGGTCTGCCACATCTGGTCAATGATCTCGGCCAGTTTGCGGTCCTGGCGGCGGCGGGCGCTGCTGCCTTCCTCGGACGGGGTGGCCAGGATGTCTGAGAGGTTGCGGATCTTATCCAGCACCGAACGCCGTGAGGCCTCTGTGGGATGGGCTGTAAAGATGGGGCGCACGTCAAGGTCGTTGACAACCTGCTGCAGTGCCTCGGTGCCGGCCTTTTCGGCGATCTCGGTGACGGCCTTGGCCAGCCAGCCGTCCTTTTCAGCCCGCGAGCGCAGGCTGCGCACCCGGTGCACCTGCTCGGCGGCGTTGGCCAGGTGGAAGTAGAACGCAAAGGCGCGGACCAGGTCGGTGGCCTGCTCCAGCGGCAGGGAGGAGAGGACTTCCCGGACCTGCTCGGCGACGTCGTTGGCACTCCACGGGCCGGTGCCGGTTTCCCCCCGCGCAGCTTCCTTGGATTCCTTGGTCAGCAACCGCACCTGCTCCACCATGGCCAGCAGCTCGGGGCCGTGCTGACGGACCAGGGACTCGCCCAGCAGTGTGCTGACGCGGCGCACGTCGCGGCGCAGGTCACTGTCCTCGGCGGGGTCTGAGGCAGGGGTGTTCTGTGGTGCAGTGGGCAGTTCTGAGCTCATGAGTCAGCGTCCTTACGGTCTGTGAATCTGGGGTGCTCGTATGCGGCGCTGAATACGGTGGGGCCACTACTAGGGCCGAACAGGATCCTACTTCGCAGGCGCGCACACGGGCGAATCGGTCTCAAATAGTGTCAGTTCATTGCTTTGGTGTAGGCGGCGTGAACTTGTTCCCAGCAGGGGTAAAAATCGTCCCACCAGTGCTGCCAATCAACACTTTTGCCCTCCAACGCCTCCTGCAGGTGGTCCAGGTGGACATGCCATCCGGCCAGCGACATCAACACGACATCCTCCGGGACGCTGATGGTGTTGGTGAAAACGAGTCTGGTGCCCGACCCCAGCGGGGACAGCTCCACCTTGATGGTGCCGTGCATGGAGTTGCTGAGCTCCAGGACCTGCGGTTCAACGGCTTCAATGACCCGCCCGTTCCACCAGTCGGTTTCAATGCCGTGGCCCTCGTCCTTGACGTTGAGCCATTTCAGGTCGAAGGAGGACCCTGTCCTGGCAGTCCCCCGGACCTTGCACCACCACTGTTGTGTCTGCCCGGGTTCGGTCAGCATGGCCCAGACCTTTTCCGGGGCGGCCGCGTAGTCCCGTGTCAGGGTCAGCTGGGTGCGGTCCGGACCGAGCCGGGACACTGTTCCCAACGAAAAACGGGTCATGTCCTTGTTCAGGTGAATATTCGATGCCATGGCCCCATTCTCCCATCCTGGTGCGCGTACGGAATAGGCATCCCGCCCGGCCCGTTGTGCCTACAGTGGAACCAGACACCCGGACGTTAGGAGCACCATGACCACCCAAACCCCCGAGCTCTCCCGCCTCACCGAACGCTGGGACCGTTTCCGCACCGGCCGCACCACCGCGCTTGCCGCCGAGCACGGCTGGCTCACCCTGACCTCGTTCCAGTGGCTGCCCGCCACGCCGTCACCCATGGAGGGCGTTCCCGGGCTGTGGAGCGCCACCGGCACCTCGGCGTCGCTCACCGTAGCGCCTGGGGAGAACCTGACGCTGGTCTCCAATGGGGAGCCGGTGGCGGGCACCATCACCGCCACCCTGGCCGATGAAGAGTCGGTGATGTGGGTGCAAAGCGGCACCGTGGTGGTTGAGCTGGGGATGCGCGCCAACCGCTACATGATCCGCACCCGGGACTCGGCCTCGCCCACCCTGACGGGGTTCCAGGGGGTTCCGGTCTTTGACTACAATCCTGAGCTGGTTTTCAATGGCGTTTTTGAACGCTACGCCGAGCCGCGCACCGTGGACATCGCCACCGCCAATCCGGAGGTGGCCGGTGTGGCCCGGCACGTGGGGGACGTGGTGTTTGAACACCAGGGCACCAGCTACCGCCTCGCCGCGGAGGAAGGCGCCCTGGGCTCGCTCATCGTCTCGTTCTTCGACGAGACCAACAATGTGAGCAGCTCCCATTGGCGCAAGCTTGAACTGACCAAGCCGCGCCCGGACAACTCTGTGGTGGTGGATTTCAACCGGGCCATCAACTACCCCAGCGCCTTCACCGACTTCGGCACCTGCCCCGCCCCGGTCCCGGCCAACCGGCTGCCGCTGCCCATCGAGGCGGGCGAGCGCGACCCCCGGTAACGCTGACCAGCTACTACGGGGCGAGGGGCGGTGTTTTCGTAGGCGACGTCAGGGAGGCCCAAGGCCGCCCGCGGCCGACGGCCGGAAAGTCGCCGAGAAAATGCCGGTCTTCGCCCCGTCCCGGCCACCTGGTTTCGACGGGCCCCAAGCGGCGGTCGAGACCCAGGGGTCACACGATCGCGGAGATGCCCGTGATGGCACGCCCGGCAATGAGCGTGTTGATCTCGTGCGAGCCCTCGTAGGTGTAGATTGCCTCGGCGTCGGCGAAGATCTTCGCCATCCGGTAATCGGTCACGATCCCGTTGCCGCCTAGGATCGAGCGGCCCAGCGACACGCTTTCACGCATGGCCGCGGTGGTGTGGGCCTTGGCCAGCGCCACCTGCGCCATGGTGGCGTCGCCGTCGCTCCCCCGGTCCTGGAGGGCGGCAATGCGCACCATCATGGCCAGGGAGGCCGTGGCATTGCCGAGCATTCTCACCAACTGGGCCTGGATGAGCTGGAAGGACGCCAGCGGTTTGCCGAACTGCAGGCGTTCGACGGCGTACGCCCGGGCCACGTCGAAGGCCGCCAGCTGCTGCCCCACCGCCTGCCAGGCGACGGAGATCCGTGAGCCGAGCAGCAGCTTGTTGGTGTCGCCGAAGGAGCCGATCCCGGCGAACCTGTCCCGCTCCGCAACCCGCACGTTTTCCAGCACGATGTCCGCGTTTTGTACCGTGCGCAGGGCGATCTTGTGCTCGATCTTGCTGCGGGTCACCCCGGGCAGGGAGGCGTCCAGGATGAAGCCGCGCACCTCACCGGTGTCGGCGTCCTTGGCCCAGAGCAGCATGTTGTTGCAGAACGTCCCGTTGCCAATCCAGCGCTTGGCGCCGTTGAGCACCCAGTGGGTGCCGGCGTCATCCTGGACCTTCAGGGCGGTGGTGAGCATGCCGCCGGCCACGTCGCTGCCGTGCTCGGGTTCGGTCAGCGCAAAGGCTCCCGTGGTGCGCATTGCCAGCGCATCGGGGAGCAGCCGCGCCTTTTGCTCCTCGGAGCCGAAGTCGGAGAGCGCCTGGACAAAGAGGTCGTGGTGGACCAGGAAGAACGTGGCCAGCGAAGTGTCCGTGCGGGTCATCTCCGCCACCACCAGGCCGGTGAAGAGGTGGCTGTACTGGCGCCTGTCCGGGGCCGCCAGTTTCAGGGCGGCGATCTTGGGCAGGATGTGCGCCGGGAATTCCGCCTCATTCCACCAGTCCGTGGCGTAGGGGGCAACCTCGGTGGCCAGGAATTCACGCAGCTGGGCCAGCTTGGCCGCCTCGATGGGTGTCAGCAGCGACTCGTAGTCATAAAAGTCCGCTGCCGGCAGCTCCGGCGCGTGGCTCATTTTGGCGCCATCCGGATGGCGCCGTCCAGGCGGATGGTCTCGCCGTTGAGCATGGCGTTGGCCACGATGTGCTCCACGAGGGCGGCGTATTCGGTGGCCTTGCCCAGCCGGGACGGGTGCGGCACCTGCTGTCCCAGCGAATCCTGCGCGGCCTGCGGCAGCCCGGCCAGCATGGGCGTCTCAAAAATGCCGGGCGCAATGGTCATGACCCGGATCAGCGAGCGTGCCAGCTCCCGCGCCACTGGCAGTGTCATGGCGGCCACGGCGCCCTTGGAGGCGGCGTAGGCCGGCTGGCCGATCTGCCCGTCGAAGGCGGCCACCGAGGCGGTGTTGACAATGACGCCGCGCTCGGGCCCATATTCGCCGGCCAGCGGCTCCGCGGCCGCCATGGCCTCCGCGCACAGCCGGAGCACGTTGAAGGTGCCCACCAGGTTGATCTGGATGACCCGGTTGAACTGTTCCAGGGGCAGCACGCCGTCGCGGCCCAGCACCTTGCCCGGGGTGCCGATGCCGGCGCAGTTGACCACGATGCGCAAGGTGCCCAGGCCTGCCGCCGCGGTGATCGCAGCCCGCACCTGCTCCTCGTTCGTGACGTCGGCGGGGGCAAAGACCGCCCGCTCCCCCAGCTCGGCAGCCAGCTCCGCGCCGCTGGACTGGGGCAGGTCCACCAGCACCACGGCGGCCCCCGCCGCATGCAGGCGCCGCGCCGTGGCGGCGCCCAGGCCTGAGGCACCTCCGGTGATGAGTGCGACGGTGCCGTTGTCTGAAATTTCCATGGTGCCTCCTCGTTGAGGGCTGCCGGCTCGGTGCTCCGGACAGCAGAAACTTGCGTTAATGCATACTAACTGAAAATGCGGTGCGGCAGTCAAGGGAACGAGGAGAACAGTAGGCTTGCACCCATGCACAGTGAAAGCACGGACCCGGCGGAACCCCATGACTGGGCTGCGCTGGCACACCGGGCCGCCACCGACGTGAATGACCGTTTTGGCCACCGCCTCATGGGCCTGCCCGGGACCTGGATCGGCGCCGTTGCGGCGCCATCCACCTGGATCCCTGCCCCGTTCTCCCCCTGGCACTACTGGTGGCAGGCGCACTTCCTGGACGCCGTGGTGGATGCCGGGCAGGCAGCCCTTCGCGACGGCAACCGGCCCGGCGCCGTCACGGAGCTGCACCGCGCCACCTCACTGCTGCGTGGGATCCTGCTGCGCAACCTTGGCCGTTTCCCCAACTACTTTTACGACGACATGGCATGGCTTGCCCTGGCCTGCGCCAGGCTCACCGCGTTCGCCCGCGACGCCACGGGCAAGCCGAGCCGCTGGGCCGACTATGCCGTCTGGACCCTGGCCCGCCAGCTCCGCGGCGCCCAAAGCGGCGAGCTGGGAGGGGGCATCTACTGGTCCCGGAAACGGGACTTCAAGAACACCCCGGCCAATGGGCCGGCCGCGTTGCACTTTGCCCGCGCCGGTGAGATGGGCCGGGCCCGGGGCCTGGTTGACTGGCTGCGCGCCGAGCTGTTCGACCCCGAGCTGGGCCTGTATTTGGACGGCATTCACCCCGCCACCACCGGCCGGGACGTGGAAAGCACCATCTACACCTACAACCAGGGCCCCATCCTGGCAGCCCTCCTGCAACTGGACCACCCCGGGTACGTGGGCCAGGCCGCGGAGCTGATTGACGCCGTCGTCCTCCACCTCACCATTCCCGGCCAGGGGATTCGCTTGGAGCAGGGCGGGGACGGCAGCCTGTTCACGGGGATCTTGTGCCGCTACCTGGCATTGGCGGCGCACGATGGCAGGCTCGCGGCGGAGTCGCGGGCCACGGCCGCCCTCCTGGTGAGCGAGACCGCTGCCGCACTTACGGGGCCGGCGCCTGCGCAGCTTTCCGACGCTGTGCAGCGGTGGACCATTTTTGCAGCGGCTGCCACGTGTCAACGGCCATGACCAGGCCCAAAAACGCGATGGCCAGGGCCACGGAGGCGCAGACGTCGCTGAGCCAGTGATAGCCCAGGTACAGCCGGCTGATCGCCACGGCCGGGATCAGCACGACGGCGGCGATCACCACGGCTGTCCGGCGCACCGTGGTGCTGCGGCGCGAGAGCAGCAGGTAGCCCAGGGACAGGATGAAGACGGCCGCGCCCAGGGTGTGCCCGGAAGGGAAGGAGAAGGCGTCGTCGGGGCCCATCATGAAGTCGGCGGCGGGCGGGCGCGGGCGGGCCACGAGGTGCTTGATCACGTAGGAGAGTGCCACAGTGAAGGCCATGGCCGCCATGAGCAGGCCCGGGCGCCAGATTTCACGGCGCACCACCGCCCACAATGCGGCGAACACCACACCGATGATCGTCAGGTAGGTGGGCGAGGACAGCGTGGTGACCGACTCCCACAGCCATGTCACGGACCCCGAGCGTTGGGCCACGAACCAGTCGTGGACTGGCTGGTCCCAGGCGGCAATGCCGGTCTTGGTGCTGACTGCCAGCAGGGCTAGCGCAAATAGTGCGCCACCGCCGAGCACCAAGAGAAGTGCGCGCAGGTAGGCGCGGCGTTGTGGGGGGACGGGCATGGGGTTACTTGGGGATTCTTGCACCCGATCATTGTGCCGGAGCTACCCGAGCGTTTCCCGAGTGTTCATGCACCCCGCCTTGCGCAGGCTCCCTGGGCGCCTCGCTGGCGCGGCGGACTGGCCCTGGGTCCGGCGCGAGGTGCATGACCCCCTGAGGCTTGGCCCGGGGGCCGTTAGGCCGTGGCCGGGGCGGGGGCCGTTAGGCCGTGGGCCGGCGCTTTTGCGGGTACGGGGTTTCCCCGGCCGCCAGCATCGCGACGAACCCTTCGATTTTTGCGGCCCGCACCGAGGGTGTCTTGACGGTGGTGGTGCGGTAGATCAGGGCGTAGCGGTTGACGGCGGTGAGTGCCTCAAACATGGCCTGCGCCTGTGGGTTGGCGGCGATGGCGTCCGCCAAATCCTGCGGGGTTTCTGCGGTGCCTTGGCCCGAATAGGCGGTTTCCCACCGGCCGTCGGCCTTGGCTGCGTCTGCCGCGGCAACCCCGGCCGCCCACACTTTCCCTTCCGCGACGAGCCGGTCATAGTGGTCAACGTTGATCCGCGACCACTTGCTGGCCTTGGTGCGCGGGGTGAACCGGCGCATGAAGGAGCCTGCGTCACGAGTGCCGACTACCCCGTCAATCCAGCCGAAACACAGGGCCTCATCGAGGGCCGCGGCATAGCTCAGGGCCGTCACGGCGCCGCCTTTTTTGTGCAGCACCAGGCGCACACCGGGGCTCGTGGCGTGGTTTTCCTCCAGCCACAGCCGCCAGGCTGCGGCGTCCGGGAGCAGGAGTTCGGGAAGTTCAGTCATGGTTCCACACTAGTTTGCCCCGGGCCCCGGCGGGATTGCTACCGTTGAAGCAACCCAACCAGGAGAGACCATGCTGCGCGTACGCCCCATCCTTTTCACCCCGTCCTTTGATGACACCGTGGCGCAGTTGCTCG
>Ga0075017_100000666_pt1 | contig 19635 bp, 12 predicted proteins | sample AleBraG_ABR_2012_FD_71475 | JGI IMG/M metagenome (GOLD analysis project Ga0075017, IMG submission 71475) | Freshwater sediment microbial communities in response to fracking from Pennsylvania, USA - Alex Branch Run_MetaG_ABR_2012 | ecosystem: Environmental > Aquatic > Freshwater > Creek >... | reverse complement strand
CTCCGAAGGTTTCAGAACGAACGTATTCCCGCAAACGATTGCGAACGGCAGGAACCACATGGGCACCATGGCCGGAAAGTTAAAGGGCGTGATGGCGGCGCAAACCCCGATCGGCTGGCGAATGGTTTCGGTGTTAATGCCTCGCGCCACGCCTTCCAGAATGCGTCCTTGCATGGTCATGGGAGCAGCGCAAGCCACTTCGAGCACTTCAATCGACCGCGTGATCTCCGCCCGCGCATCCGACAGCACTTTGCCCCCTTCGCGCGTGACCGAAGCAGCGAGTTCGTCAATGCGCTGCCGGAACTTCTCGCGCAACGCATAGATAAATTCCGTGCGCTCGCCCACTGACCGGGCGCGCCAGTCTGGGAGCGCGGCGCCAGCGGCGGCGACTGCCGCTTCGACCTCGGCAACGCCCGACAACGGGACGCGCGCCAAGACTTCGCCGCTCGCCGGGTTGGTCACGTCGAGAAGACCTGACGCCTGCGCCGGTACCCAGCGGCCACCCACATAGTTCGCCAGAATTCGTGGCGCCGTTTTGCCGGCGTTCGCGGCAGTCATTGTGTTTTTATCGGCTGTGAGTGTATTCGTTTCGGCTGTCATCGCTACCCTTCCCGTCCCACCCCGCAATTATTTCCCAAACCGGGTGAAATCGCGCTCACCCATCCAACCTCGAGCCTTACGCGGCGGTCCCAATGGCTTGGTTTTACCACGTTTTGAGGCACGGCGACAGCGCGTGCATGGATGAAAGCCACGAGGGGTGCAGCAGCATGGTAAAATCTCGTATCGACGCCGGTGCTGCACGACGCCCGTGATTGCAAGTCCCCGCGATGAATGTAGGCGCGTAGCTCAGTTGGTTAGAGCGCTACCTTGACACTCTAACTAGACACGCAGAATCAGGGACTTAGCAGGTACCTAGGGGACGGTTGAGCACGTTTGGAGCGCTCAGACACTGGTTCCGTTCCCGGATTCGTTCCCACCGCGGGCGGGTTGTTCTGGCAGGATGACCCCACTACCAATTGTGCCGAGGCGGGCAAGCGCAAGAAGACCCGAATCTCCTGCCCTCTACCGTGTCAAGGTCCTATTCAACGGTAACTGATTGACATTCAACGGCACTGGCAGCCACCTTTGGCGTTGCAAGGAACTCTCAGGAACTGTTAACGGACCCTAAGCCGACCCGGATCTGTGGTCTCAGCAGTTCGTGAACCCGCCCTTACTTTCTAGCAATGGCGTCACTTGAAACTGATGCAATTGCTCCCGACCGGACCGCCGAAAATGAATAAGGCACAATGGTCACGATAACGTATTTCTTGGCAAACCAGTGTTTCTCAACCTCGTCTACTGTGACGGTACAACCCACTAAATCCGCATTCCATGGAACCCCCACGGAGAGATCGGCCAGCATGGCCTTAAGTTGAAGTTGGTTCGGCGCGCACAACTTGGGACTCGCCGACACACGGATGGTTTTTTCAATCTTGCGCGCTTCAAAATCGACTCTGCAAACAGTGGCTCCAGAGACTGGATCGAACCATTCCATTGCAACCGAGTGCGGAACTCCCTCTGTGAGCGCGATAGTCGTTGCCCCCGTGCGATTCCGTTCAGCCTCTTCTAATCTCGTTTGATTCAGCTCGATATTCCCAAGTTTATTTTCAAGCGCGTTTTGGTTGTCGAGTACCGACTTCAAAGTCTTCGTCGCGTCTTGCAATTCCTCTACCATTTCCGGAAATTCGCCGCTGGACGGGTTCTTTCCCGTTGCAGATGCAGGCACCGCGAGCTTCGACGCTTGTGGCGGCCCGGTCAAGCTGGTGATTCCTTGAGCTATGCTATGTAAGTCGCCAGCAGCCTTGATCAAGGCATCAACGTCTTCGGCGCTTGGGCGCTGTGTGCCGCTCTTCGAGGCGACTCCAAAGGTCAAGGGTACGACGGCTTGCGAAGGAGTAAATTGCAGCGGCAGAACATCTGGGTCTATCCGGGGGGCAAATGTAACTGGGATTACCCTTCCATCCCCTTCAGTAACGAGCTGAGCATGTACCGGCGTCGCCTCGCCGGTGATTATGAATCGAATGGGCTGAGTGAGATCCTTCACGCCTGTAGGGTCTATTTTGTATGGTATCCAAAGAGCCAGTACCGCGAGAATCGCGCTTGTGGTGCCACGGGCGACAGGATGTTGGTGATCCCTCAGCTTCTCCAACAGCGAAGAGAGCCTGTCCCAAACCGCCTTGAATCTTCCGTGAATGAGGTCACCCCAGTAGCGTTCCCGCTCAACTTCCTCACGAACAAGAGTGCGCCAGCCAGGATCCTGAACGAGACTCTCGGAAACCTTCGCTGCGGAGTCGCTTTGCGTAGAGCTATCTCGTTGATTGTTTAGCCATGCGGCATAGATGAGTCTTTGGCCGTCTTGAGACGCCGCTATGCGTGCCAGGACACGACGTTTTACGGGTCGGTTAGCTTCGTTCACAGCTTCATTGCAGGCAGCACGAAACTCTAGGGTCTTTACCGAGCAGAACGCTTTGCACTCCTCCGGCAGTTCCCAAAGTGCGTTACTCATAATGACATCCTCCTCACTAAGAACTCAGCCTCATTACCGACCGAGGCGCCGGTTTGATCACTGTTGACCCGATTGCAAACGCCAGCGCCTGTAAGGTTGATCTCTTCTAACGGTGACTGTTCGGGTACCCTCGGACGCCCACCGCCCGACAGCATCCTCGTTTTCACAAACAAGACGGCCCCTCCAGTTGGTACGCCTTAACACGCCGTCCCTAGAAAACTAGCTTCCTGTATCGCTCCTGATTTTGTCTCGCAGACGTTCAGCCTCAAGGGCGCTCGCCTCTGCCTGTTGCGCAAGTTGTTTCGCCGCATCGCGCGCCTTGAGCGCCGCGGTCGCAGACGTGCTCTTAGCTGAATCCGTATTCCCAGTTGCAAAATCCGCCATCGCCTTGCTAGCTAATTGAACCTGCTCATCCGCGCCGCTAGAGGCCTGTGTCGCAGCATCCAAGGCTTTCTGCGCTGCATTGCCATCAGTTGTCGCCTTTGTTTTCTTGTCGGAGAGGTCGGAAGGTATAGCGTCAGCCATGGACTTCGCATTGGCTGTCGCATCCGTGGCTCGGGCGACCGCCGCTTTTGCGTCATGAGCTGCTGCTTTTGCTTCGGTGAGCGCAGACTGCGGATCGCCGCTTCCCCTTCCTGTTCCAATACTCGTGGATGTCGTTCCGCCACCTCCGCCGCTTGCCGCCTTTGCTCCCGCGCCAACTGCCGATGAGGTCGTACTACTGCCAAAATAGAAACTAATCACGCTCACAAACACGGTCGCCAAAGTTGTGAAAATCTGTTTAGCGAAGTCTTCTCCGTCCTTCCCCGGCTTCAGGAAATATGTTGCGTTATAGAGCGGGTTCTTTCCCTCGTTGTCCGTTTGGACGGAGCCGTTTGCGTTCCGCGCTGGTTCATAGGCCACGACGAATTGTGCCTTCAGGTCAGAAAGCTGTGCCTCCGTGATGCGCTCTGACTTTCCGCCTGGAGTAAGAGCAATATTATTCACGCTGTTATAGAGAAAAGCTCCGAGACAGACAAAAATTAGCACTAGACTAAACGCAATTAGAGCGCGCACAGAACCTTCGGGTAAGGCGAGTGCTTGACTGGCATCGGTCACACCAATCACCGAGTAGATAATGACTAAAACCGACATTAGTACGACGACCAGAGCCAAGCCAACCAGCACAACGGCACTCAGAGCTAGGGCTTCGCTGCTAGTCTTTACGCTATCCCAGAGTTCTGGAATGCGGAGCTTGTAAAGCCCTGCGCCAGCGGCGATCAGGAATGCTATTCCGACAGCTAAAAGATATCTATTCGTTTTCATTTGAAGTCTCCTCCTCAGCCAAAACACGAGTCCGCCGAATCGCATTGCTCCGCTTCTCCGGGTAGTGTCAGTGCGTTTTCAGTTTAGGCTGCTGACTAAAACTCCACTTGATGTTTGCAAGCACGCCCGACACGCTCTTTTGGGTCACGTCATACCTGTAATTGAGTTCCAAGTACAAGCTATTGACAAGCTTTTTCTCAACACCAAATCCAAATTCAGGATAGGAATCAGGCCTACCTCCCGTACGCTTCCCGATGTACAGGCCTGTCACGGTCCCGTTAAAATCGGACCGCCCGAATTTTACGGCGCCTCCGGCCACTGTCGAATCCTGAATCATGTAGGAATCGGTTCCCGTTGTGCCACTGGACGTCGAAGTTGGCGGCACCACTTGTTGGCCTGTTTGACGTCGTGCCGAAACAATTAACTGTGCCCAGTCAGTGGTCATGTTCCACGATGCCGATCCCCAAAAGGCACTACCGTTCGATTTCAGACTAGAAGTCGACCCATCGGTGGAGATCCATGATAGGGCGCCAGCAACGACTACACTGTTGGCATTCCATATCTTATTTCCCGACTTGGTTCGACAATCGGTGAACATCTGCCTAAAGTCGGCGTCGGACACAGGATTGTTTTGTGCATCTGCCAAAGTGGGCTGTGCCGCCGGCTTTTCTTGAGGCGGGGGTACCAGATGAACATTGATGTCGTGAACACAGGTTTGAAATCCGGCTCGCGGATCTCCAGAATCTATCAAGGTCGACCTAAACCCAAGAGCTAGGCGCACCGCAGTGTCAGGAGTGCTAGTGCCTTTGGTGGTAGCAAAAGAGACACTAGATCTGCTTAAGACTCTGGTGGCGGCGGCTGTCATTGTGCCATCCGTGTATTGGCCTAGAGAAAAACTCTTCCCTTTAAAGACCAAAAAGGGGACCACGTCTACGGCAGTGCCTGACTGAAAGTGGCCGTTATCATCAAAGGCATTGAGTACCGACGATGCAAGCTCCGCCGGAGAATTCGGCTTGTTGACGTTGGTTGGGCTCAACCCGAGCAAGGAAAACGCGGGCGAATCGGGAGGAGAAATGTCTGTTATTGTTGCATTTAGATCACAGGTCGACGCGTCGGTCGTAATGCAGTCCGACGTGGATGTCTTATTTGTGTTGGTCGCTTGGGTCTGGGCCACTAGATAGTGCCCCAGCAGAGCTAATGACCATATAAGGAGCAAGCGCCTACTTGCAGTTAACATATTCATAGTAGCTCTCCTGGCCAGTAATACTGTGGTCGTCGTCGACTCTAAGCAGAGTATTCCCGTCTTGCTCAATTACCATTTCGAGAACAGCCTCGATTGGATCGGTCTCGCTGTCTGTCGCAAGGGTGAGATCCCAAAAGAACCTTTTTGTCGCGAAATCCGCAGCTGAATTTATCGGTCCGCCCTTGATGGCCACTGCGTGGCCGAGGCCGACGCTATCGACCACCATTTGCCAACCATTGGCGGTTTGCACCTGCACATGAAAGTGGGTGCTAGAAAGATTGGAATTGAACTCTATGGTCGGTATCGAACCGGCCGGATTTACTGTTAGATCTTTGTCTGCGAGTCTGTAATTCACTTCGTCACCTCATTTACACTTTGAATCGTTTTGCGCCCGCGCCAGCCTGGATCAGATGTACGCGAAGGGCAATATGTGAATTTCGGTCTGCATCGTTTTGCTAACGGACTCAAAGTTAGAAACGACAAATGAAGCGAAAATCCTTTTCGCATTAGCTCGCGCTGATCCCAACCCATTGCGGAGGCGGCTTCTCGGATTAGAAAGTGCTTGGGAGTAAGCCTCGAAGGATTGGGCAAACTCTTGGTTTTTCGTGTAAGATGCGGCGCATTGCGCACTGGGGTAGTATTGATGCACCACTCGTCCAGGTCTGCAGAAGAGTTGATCCGCGCTTGCGCCGAATCAAGTGACGGCCCGGCGTGGGAGGAGTTTGTCGTCCGCTTTCATCGCCCCATCAGCCTTTCCATTCTTCGCATTGCTTACCAGTGGGGCAGCATTGCACAACAGGTAGTTGGCGATTTAGTTCAGGAGACGTATCTCAAGCTCTGCGCCGACAAGTGCCGATTGCTGCGCGAGTTTTCCGTTCAGCATCCCGATGCGGTGCTTGGATACATAAAGACGATTGCGATCAATGTCGCCCACGATCACTTCAAGGCACTCCATTCTCAGAAGCGAGGGGAAGGAGAAACGTCGCAGTTACCCGAGGACGTTGAGCCGCAGGCTCAAGGCGGGAGCTTTGGCGGCCCGGACGCCATGGAACGCCAAGTCCTACTAAAGCAAATCGACGACCGCCTGCAGAGTTGTGCCGCCGGACCCAATCAGGAGCGGGATTGTCTTATCTTCCGTTTTTATTACCTGCAAGGCATGAGCGCCAAGGCCATTGCTGCTTTGGCGACGATCAGCCTCACGGCAAAGGGCGTAGAGGCCGTCATACTCAGGCTCATTCGCTGCGTCCGGGAGCAAATCGTGGGCGCGGGTACACAAAACTCGGCGGAACCATAGCCAGCCGAGAAGGATTTCGCCCGCCAATGTCGTTTTAGAAGGAGAAGCTGATTTTGACACGGCCATTCGATAAACATCTTGACAGCGACGAGCTCGATAAGCTCGTTTCGCCGCAGGGGACGAGTGCGTCCGGTTTGGAGCAACTCTCGCAGCAAGACCTGGGAGAAGCTCAGCGGCATGTTGAATCTTGCCAGGACTGTAGCCGGAAGGTACAGGTGCACAAGTCTTTGCAAGGCGAGATTTTACGCATGCGAGCGCCCAACCCATCGCCGCCGACTCCAGAGTGCATCGCAGATGCCGAGTGGCTGGAAGTCGCGGCCGGGCTGTACCCCGATGCGAAGACAATAGAACTGATGAAACACGCGGCACAATGCGGACACTGCGGACCTCTGCTAAAGAATATAGCGGAGATATTAGCGGATGAAACGACCCCCCGTGAAGAGATGCTGTTGACCTCGCTCAGCAGCGCGCGCCCCGAGTGGAAGAAGAATATGGCCGCGACACTGCGGAGCAGCGTTGGAACTCAAGGTAGCGATCGCGAGAAAAGGGACGGCGCCCAGTGGTGGCAAGCACTTTTCTCCTGGCCTCGTACGGCGTTTGCGCTCGCAGGTGTCGCTGTGGCGGTTATGGCGGGCTGGCTAGGCTTGAGTATGCTTCGCCCTCCATCTGCTGAACAGCTGCTGGCGCAGGCCTACACGGAACATCGAACACTCGACGTAAGAATCCCCGGCGCGAAATATGCTCCGATGCGAGTCGAGCGCAGTGGCAGCGGATCCTCCAATCTGGACAAGTCCCCTTCACTATTAAAGGCTGAGGCTTTGATCGGCGAGAACCTGGGCAAGAATCCGAGTGATCCCATATGGCTTCAAGCCCGTGCCCGCGCCGATCTGCTCGATGGCAACTACGAATCCGCTATAAAGGCGTTACAGCGAGCGCAGGAGATGCAGGCTGATTCGACTGCGCTACTGACCGACCTGGCGAGCGCGTACTACATTCGCGGCACGCGAAACCCTGATCGTCAAGTGGACATTGGGTTCGCAATCGATTGCTATTCACGCGTCTTGGCGAAGAATCCAAACGATCTCATCGCTCTGTTCAACCGAGCCCTATCTGAAGACGGCTTATACCTCTACGCTCCCGAGATCGCAGATTGGCAACGATATCTTCAAGTTGCTCCCCACGATTCGTGGTCGGATGAAGCTCGTAGAAATTTGGATGCGGCACAAGAGAAGGTTCGCAGGAAACAGACTAATTTGAGCGCACCTCTGCTAGACGCAGACCAAGTAGCGTCTACGTCTTCATCCTCGGATCAACAGATCGACATCAAACTTGATGATTATCAGTACACTGCCCTCACCGAGTGGCTTCCGCGAGCGTTCTCGACCCCGGCTCGCGATCAATTCTCCAGTACCAAAGTTGCACTCGCCACCGTCGCCCGCGTAGCCCGCGAACGCCATGGCGATATGTGGCTCTCGGACTTGTTGGCCAGCACACCCAGCTCTACTTTCCATTCTGCATTGATCGCTCTGGCAGCGGCCGTGGCGGCTGATCGAAACGGGGATCCGGTAGCAGCTCTGAACTCGGCTCTCAAAGCCAGTGACTTATTTCTTGCGGGTGGCACACTTGCGGGCTGGCTGCGCGCCGAAGAAGAAGCAATTTACGCCTACCACTTGCTTTATGACGGCCCCCGTTGCCTATCGAAGTTGCGAGGCGTCATGCCTTCTGTTCAGGATCATCCATACTATTGGTTGCTTGCTCGCCTCGAATTGGAAGCTTCGGTCTGCTATGGCCTCACTGGAAAACTCGGCGCACAAAAAGAGGCTCTGGAGCGGGAAACACGGGTAGCTCGAGAGCACGGCTATATACCTCTCTTTTTGTCTGGTCTGGGATTTCAATCCGATTCGGCCGCCGCCCGCGGCGACTCCAGAACGGGCTTCTCTCTCGCCTGCGCGGGGCTGGAAATATTTTGGTCCACTTCCACCAGAGTAATGCCGGGATATAACTTCTACACGGATCTGGACACCGCGGCTGACGCGCTTCGTCTTCCCTTTCTACAGATCGTTTTGTGGCACCAAGCAACGGAGTTAATTGACGCCGATCCAGACATCGTTCTGCGCGCCATGGCGCACCGATGGTACGCTGATGCTGCCTATCTCGCGAATCAAACGGAGTTGGCGCTGAGGGAATACGGGATCGCTAGTTCGCTGTTTCGCTCTGCCCCTGCCACTGAAGCCACGGTGCGCGACCAGATGGATGCAGACATCTGGCTTGCCAGTCTTGAGACCCGCTCTGGAGACTTTGATCAGGCGTCCGCATTGCTCCAGCAGATTCAGGGCCGCTTGCGGCCGATACACAGCTTCCAACTTGAAATCAACTATTACACTGCAAAGGCCAACCTCGGCTTGCACATGAATGACGCGGCGGCGACGGACGACGCGCTCCGTTCAGCGATTGCTCTGGCCGAATGGGGGCTTGCGTCGTTCACCTCCGAAGGGGATCGGCGCCAATGGTGGCGTGAATCTGGGCCAGCCTACCGCAACCTGGTCTCTTGGAAACTTCGGCAAGGAGACTATCGCGTCGCTTTAGAATTTTGGGAGTGGTATAAAGGCGCGGAACTCCGATCGGCATCCGGCCCCGTTTTGAATTCGAGTCTAGACCGGAAGCTGGTTCCTGACTTTCACAATCCACCACCTCTTGCAACTCCGGCTGCGCTTGCTCAAAATCTACCCTCGCTTCATGACAAAGTCGTGATCGCCTATGCTGACATTCCTGACGGCATTGGGGTTTGGACATACGACGACCGCGGTGTCTTCTTTCATTGGATCGCAACACCGGCCTCCTCTATCGAAATGCAGATCGAGAATTTCAAGCGGCTTTGTTCTGCGTCCGATTCCGACCTGTCCGCTCTGCGTTCTACTGCCCGAGCGCTCTACGACGCACTGATCGCTCCGATTGAAGACCGGCTGGATCCAGCAAGAACGCTGGTCTTCGAACCGGACGGCCCTCTTTCGTCCGTGCCGTTCGAAGCGCTCCTCGACAGTCACGGCCGATATCTGATTGCGCGTTCGCGCGTGGAGATCGCACCCGGTCTGTACCCAAGTCTCAGGCTGCGCCGTGTCACTCCAATTACTGCGGAATCCCCGACTCTGGTCGTGAGCGTTCCCACTGTCGCTGATCCTGGAACGCAAAGCGCTCCCGAGGCCCAAGTAGAGGCCGAGGCCGTGGCCAGCAGCTTTAAGTCCGCTCGCGAGCTCTCAGGAGCCTCCGCAACGCTATCTGCGATTGGCTTGGCATTGCGAGAATCCCAAGTTTTCCATTTTGCCGGACATGCGGTCGCTTTGCCCGAAAGAAGCGGCCTTCTGCTGAACGAAATGGACCCTCTGTCTGGCCGGCCTCGTCTAGTCGGGGCCAACAGCTTCAGCCGTGCTCTCCTTGGGAACCTTCAACTGGTTGTGCTCTCAGCGTGTAGTACCGGCGTGGACCTCTACCCCACCGCATCCGGGACTGAAAGTCTCACTCAGGCTTTGTTTCACGCCGGGGTTCCCAATGTAATTTCGAGTCGCTGGAACGTAGATTCCGCTGTCACTGCAAACCTTATGAAAGCTTTCTACGCTCATCTGCTTAATGGCGACAATGCGCGCGATTCTCTTCGCGCCTCGGAGTTGGCGCTAGCCACGCAGCCAGTGTCAGCCCATCCTTATTACTGGGCCGCGTTTGCTTTACACGGGATGAACTAACAAAACAGGAGATATGATGATGAAATGGAACAGGCCGCTTGCCCTCAGTATGTTCGCTATTGCGCTCTTTGCCCTTTGCGCCAGTGATGCCATGTCCCAGGCGGCGCTCGACATAATCATGGATGGGCCATGGATCTACTATGATCAGGCCACGTTGAATGGCGTTCCCGTTCTGGTTGCCATGGCGCCATATGTCTATGGCCATACTGGTCCTGTTTTCACAACGGGCTATGGAGACTTCACTCCCAATTTGAAAACGGTCTACTGTGTCGCATTCGATACTAAGTGCGCTTTTAATACTGGAAACCAGAGCCTCCAGAATTCAGTTTATGCTGCTCTCGCGCTGCTTCCCGTGAAGGTAAAGACCCTTTGGCCCACGATTGACCCGAATGCCAATGCCTATTACTTCATCCTCCCCATGCCGGATTCAGCGAGTAACGACGGACAGGAGAGTATGGAGTTTGGCCAAACATTTGGAAGCTATAATTCCGCCAAAGCCGTTGCTATTGGGCTAGTGTTGCACTACACAAAAGCGACTAATGTGGCCAGCGAGATCGAACTTTACGATTGCAATCTGGATGCGAAGTGCACAACAAAAAAATCAGTAGCGTCCCAAATTAATTATGGGACACTACGCCTTGGCTTTACCAATGTCGAAGACCCGAGCGACACTTTAGGCTGCGATCATCACATCCGGTTTGGTCATCACAAAATGATGGAATTCCTCGGCTCCGGGAATGGACTGACAGATTTGAATAATACTTACTATTACGTGGACTTGCGGGACAAGAATGGTGTCTACAACCCCAATTGCTATGCCGATGATCCTCAGAATCCGGCCAACCAAGCTTTCTCAGTGCACGGAGATCAGCGACCTGTTGATGTGACGAAGGAATTGGGAAATATCGTGCTGGATCTAGAGCGGATAGGAGACGGAGGCTGCCCGCGAATCCAAAATGACCGGTCAGAATCTGGTCTGGGATGCGAGACGCTCAAGAAGCTTGTCGAAACTTTGAAAGGACAAACCCCCAAACCCTCTCAGTACGGCGAGATTGAGCGAGCATTGCGGGCCAGCATCGCTGACATATCCTTGGTCACTCTTGAACAGTTGGAAACAGAAAGAAAGGAGAAGCACAAGCCACTGAACGAGAAAAGCTCCGCTGAAAATCAGCTGGAAACAATGCGAGATGCTCAATCCAAGGAAATGAAATTGGACGACATTGTCATTTATGACAGCACGAGCGGCAAAGACTGTCGGGTCGGGCAGATGCTGATCCGCCCCTAAAACTGATGTTGCGGCGCCCTAGTCTTTTGTTTGCGAATGACCTGCTCAGATCTTCGATCGAGGTTCGTAAAACGGCAGTTACGTGAGGGCTATAATCCTGATGTCTACCGTATCCAGGTAGCGTTCTCAGGCTCGGCTTAACGGGTGCAGAACTCCAACATAACTCGATGATCGAATGACAGAATTGGCCAGTACAAACATCTCTGCGGGTTGCAAAAGCTGCGTCAGATCTGACTCATAGACCCAACAACCAAGGTCCGAACACCCCTGCAAACTGTTGCCGTCACCGTTGACCATCTCCCGGAATGATTCTGAATGGGTTGACCGGTTGCTCCTGGGTGCCGCCCTGCACCCGCAGGGACTCCAGCCAGAAGGTGTACATTCTCCTTGCCGCCTCGAACTCACTTCGAAGTCTGTCTAGATCAGTCCATCCCGCTCCGAAGCCGGGGCAAGAAGTAACGCCACAAAGCCCGACAAACATATCAACATAGAAGGGAAACGCTCTACACACCGTGGGCTTGACCGGGTGAATGGAACACCGTCCATTCTTAAAAGCGCTGCAGGTCCCGTCAGCTAGGAGCCGCATGCGATAGAATCCGTCCTCCCCTCGTTCAGTGAAGTCCGAATAACCGGCATCGGTAATCCGAGGGGCATCATCGGGAGTCAGGATGATTTCGGAGAATTCTCGGCCGGTAACGGACGAAATCCCGTGCTGGACTCCTCCAAAGGGTCCACAACAAGAATTGGGACACTCTTCCCTGAGGCAGGCAAAGTTAATTTTCCCATCGACTATTTCGACCTTCTTCAGCTCCGGTTTAGATAAACTATCACTCATGGGTTTGAGATGGGAGGACTGTCGTCCCCCTCGGCTAACGTACGGTCCAGAGTCCTGCGCCGAATCAGAAGCGGATCAAGCCACCAGTGTTGGGTAGAACGATTGTAAAGGGGAATGCAATAATACTGTTCATTGGGTATATATTCGCGCGGCGTCAAAATGTTTACCTCTGCCCCTTGCCGCTCTCCCACTGAGTAGATCTGATATGTGTAGATTAGGAATCCATCTCTCTTTCGGTGGGCCTCTCGGAAGGAAATAACGAGCGGATAAACTGGTTCGAGACTAGGCAAATCTATTGCATCGGTGCTTCCATCCCGTAAGAACTGCAACAACTCGATTGCTCCCTCGAGAAACGCGAGTACCTCCTCAGAGGTCACCTGATCTTCCGCGACCGTCTCGTGTTTGACTCGATTCAAGACCCGCAGCCAAGGTGCACCCGTCAATTGGTTAAAACGCCTCACGTTGCAAACGCAGCTTCTCTCCAGGAGTGATTCTGAAAATTCTTGGCACTGGGAGAGCAGGTTCCCAAATTCCCCGAAAAGCTGACCCGGAGTAAACTCTTTGACCCTGTTAAATGTTGACCTTACTGCCTGCAACATTTTCTGTTCATGAATCTGTGTGTCGTCGCGCCACTTGTTGATGGCGCGATTTAACACTTGGAGTCCAGAATAAAAGCAGATCAAAAACCGGAAAACTCTTTCGAGGTTACGAGCAGCACGCAGGCAAGCTGTTTCGCTAGTATACTTTCCCTGAAGGAACCCGTCTTTCAACTTGTTCAAAGAGTCAATATTCTTGTCAATAGACTCCACGTGTTCTTCCTGCTGCAGGACCGGAAATCCTGCTGCCCTAAGAACAATTGAGCATTTGGCGTTTAAGTGTGCTGCACAGTAGCTACGGTCCTGCTCCTGTTCGTCGATCAGTAATTTAATGGCTCTCTCCTTGGCCGCGATGGTCTCTTGGAGTTCCCCTTCCCAGCTTTCTACTGTTCCAAGCTTTCTCTCCGTGGCCAGATATGCAAGGTAGGAGTGATATAAATCCTGATATCCTTCGAGCAGAAATGCCATCGTCTCCAGCGGGCCATCAGCCGCCAACAAGAACGTAACCAAGTCTTCTCGGCGAGGCTGTTTTGTAGGCTTACGACCTTTGTTCATAGACTCATGCCATACGTGGGTACGGCGCCTCTTAAGCAATTCCTCGATCCGATTCTGGCATCCCGGGCCCTGAGCAAATGTGATCGCATATGCAAGATTTTGTATATGTTCGTAGCCACCTCCGAACAGGAACACGATTCCTTCGGAAACGTCCTCGATCTCTAGAAAGCGCCGGATCAGGGCATACTGCTCCCGAAGAGCTGGGTACTGACGAAAGCTGAGTTCCTCGTAGTATGAGCTGCGAGGGTCTTCAAAAATCACCTGCGACTTCGATTTTTCTTGCTCGAAGCGATACAGAAACAATGGGTGCGAGACCTGATCGGACCGGTACACAAGAGGAAAAACAGGAACCGATTTGCCCCCGAGATGAAATTCCTCGTCGACACAGGCCGTGTTAGCAAGGAGAGGCAGAGCTGTCAAAACATCTGTGAACAGTTGATACAGGTCGAAAGTGACCGAATCGAACGCACGGAATCTCTGATGGCGAAGTGAAAGAAGATCATGGCATCTCCGAAAGACATCGGCGCTTCGTACGTTTTCTGCCAGCCAAGAGCCATCGGGCGCCAGGCTGGCCTCCAACAGAACCGACGTGGCAACCGGCTCCCAGTATTTTTGATAACCGGCCCAGATCTGCAGCAGCAGACCGTCTAGCCGAGATGGGATTTCTCCCTGTTTCTTATCTCTCTTCGTTGCCAGCCAATAAGCCTGGACGAGAAGTCCACTGAACTTGCAGAAGATCGAAATCGTACGTGGCAGTTCCCGAAGTTCGAAGTCGAGTGGTGTTGGAAGGCCGTCCTTGTCAAGGCGAACAAAAAGAAAGGGGAAAAGGGTGTGGTTGACACAGTTATCCACAATCGAGCGGGCCTGTATGGCTTTGGGGTTTTGCGGTGCCATAAATCCTCAATCGGAATCAACCCACAGGCAAACAATCTTCTCGGCAACGCGCCGGAACGATCCCAAGGCGCTGCTTTGATCGTCCGATATCCTTTTCTTCACACTTAGGATTTCTTCTTGCCACTTGAAGGACTCCACCTCACATATGCCCGAGTCGACGAAGAGTCGGACCTTAGGATGCTTGGAGCATATCGTTTGCAGACGGAGCATTGCTGCATCATAGCGTCCCTTCCATTGAGGGGTGACTTTTGGCACAGCCATAGGCAGAAGAATGATATCCGGTGCCGCGCCCTGTCGCTCAAGAGCTTGTTTAATGAAATAGTCAACCTGGTACTGTGTTCCGTACATGAACTGATCTGTAAGGCGACAGCAATATACAATTACATCGGACACATGATGACATACACGCGCAATGTCTTGACGCCCTGATGCCGAATCGATCACAACGGTGCCGATTCCCGCTTGTTTGCAGTAGCCGAGAAAGTCGCTCAGGCGTTCAAGGCCGGTTAACTTAACGTCGGCAGAGTCGTGTGCGATCACCTGAGCCCCAAGGAAGAGTACAGACTTCGGGGGCATGCCAACTTGAATCGAAACATCGACGAGCCCCTCCGCGAAGAATCTGTCATGGACATTGACAATTCCCAGATCCAAATCACCTGACACGAGGCGAGCGGTATTCCATGGGCTTTCTGTCTCCAGCATAATCTTGTATTGCCCCAGCATCATGGTTAAGCCTGCGCTGTCCAGATCTAAATCAAGGAGCAATAGAGGGCCTCTTGCCCTCTCCGCCATTTGGCTCACAATCATCCCCGCCAAATTCGCGGCACAGACTGTGCGACCGGCACCGCCTTTGAACGAATATAAAGTCACGACCTTGGGGAGGGGGTTCATCTCTTCCTTCCCGATTTCTTAAGTGAGGCGTCCATTCCTGCCGTGTTTACCGCTTTGTCTTTGGCGACCTGGTCCACGGCCCAAACAAACATATCGGCGAGGTCGTAGTTATTGTCATTCTTAAGCCAATTAGCAAATGTTTGCTTTAAGGCTTCTACATTCGCAGCGCCTTGTTCGGCTGGGTACTTGTCCTTACCAGAAGGATCATAGGCATCTTGCATTTCCTTCTCGAAAAGTGACCGGAGGAGGTGGCGAACCTCGCCAACGAAATGCTGATATTGAAACTGAAAGCCTTCCTCGACCTTCTTGCCTCGATTTACCTGGCTGCCCATTGCCAGAGCAGAAGTAAAAAGTCTTAGCAGATCACCTTCCCTTAGCACAACGGAGCCCGCACCCGATCGCTCCGCATTTTGGGCGGGAGCGACAGATCCAGTCGCCTGAAGTTCAAGCCGACTCTCCAGTTCCTGACGAACAGCTGCACGGATCGCTTGTTCCACCGGGCCGGCTTCAAACTCCCTTTGGGCCGCCAAAACCGGCGTGTACTCAGTCAAGTAGTCGTTATAGTCAACGATCGCCTCGATTGCCCGCTCCGTAATCAGGAGACTATAAGACAACGAATCCCACAGACCGGTTGACTCATTTCGGTTGTCACAGACCAACCGAAACAACTCGTGGATTTTCTGGTCTTCACCCATTGCGACGTAATAGGAGTAAAGTGTGTTGCAGCGAAGACTGAGAGGTACCAGGCTTGGCTCCGAGAGTTCAATTCGTTGGGCAAAGGCGGCAGACTTATCGGGATGATTTAACCACTCGATGGTCAGCGAGGACTTTTTGGGACTGTCCCACCATTTCTTGTCGGCGTAGGCACGATCCATATCAATCCTGCTCAAGTAAATGCCGTGCTCCAATGCCTTCCGAATCTTATCCCACTGAAGATCAAGGTGGGCATTGTTGACCACCAGCATGTCGAGCACAAAAAAACTGTTATACAGGTGCACGTAGTCGTCTTTGTCAGGTGACGTCAGCGAGGGGATTTCTTGCTTCCCGAGAAGAGGCACATACTTCTCCTTCAGCCATGCAACGGCTTGTGAGCGACATTCCCCGACCCGTCCTATCAATTCGTCTCCAAGCAACGCACAAATCTGCACGTCTTTATCGGCAATCGTTGGGGTCTCTCCGAACACATAATCTCCGACATCTGCAAGCGCTTCAGATACGGCGTAGCTGAAATAGAGGTCCGGCGAGGAACAACCCGAACTAAAACCCCAGCCCCCCTGCGGACATGCAGAATCTACCAGGATCTCGATCGTTTCTTTGATCATCTTCGAGATTTTCTCAGACTGACTCGGCTCTAGGTCGATCCTCTTCTTTCTTTGAGTTAACCGCAGAAGTGTCGAGAAGCTCAACACCCAGGAAACCGAATCGAGATAGTGATAACGTTTGGCCGCTTTCGGTGAGAACAGTCCTTCCGTCATTTGGCTCGTGACCATAGGAGTCGCGTCAAATCCCATCGAATGCACACAATCGCAGACTTCAGCGAATTCTCGCCGTACGATTCCCTGCCAGCTTTGATTGCTTGCGAGTTTTTCGAAACCATTCACCAGCAGCAGCAGGCTTACACTTCCGGCGCACCGGTAGATCAAACCGGTGTCCGGCAAATCGGCATCGATGAAGCGCTCCCGATCAGCAACGTAACGCGCCACAAGCTTATCAAGTATCTCCGCTGAAAAGGCCTGTAGGTCAGCTGCTGTCTTCGGAGCTGTAGCTTCGCTCATAAGTAAACTCCTAGAAACGCTCGTCCAGCAAAAGCGATTGGCTTGGGTGGGTGATTACAAGCTCGTGGTATTCCTCAAAATCCCGCCTTGTGGCGTTCTGCAGTTTCCAGCACCACTTGGAGCCTGGGGCGAATGGCTCGATTGTAATTTGACACTCGATCAGGTCTCCGCGGTGAACAACGGCTGGTCGTTCGAGCGGAAACACGCACTGCTTCCAGTGAGTCGGTTCTCCTCTCGGCGAAGTGGAAAGCGAAATGCCATCAGATAAAGTCATCTCGAACCAGCCCCCGAGCGCGTCAATCTGGCCGTTTCTCTTCGCGCGAAAGACTCGCTTCGCGTCTCGCAGCCCGGCAGTGGCCTTTGAAAACTCCACATTGAAACATTCCTGAGGATCCCCAATGATCGACGCCTGACCAATTGACTCAACGTAAGCAGAGTTAGCAGCTAAGCGTGAAATTGCCGAAAGGTTTACTTGCTTGAAGGAACGCCAAAACGTTATTTCCTCAAATGCTGTCCCGAGATGAAGGGGCGCTATGAAGGCGCGTGCCGCCGCGGGAATTATTCGAGCGGAAGGCTTCAGCAGCTTTTCGCGTAAATCCGCAATATACTCGACAATACCTTCTTCAAAAATGAAGTGCCCAACGAGTTCGGCAATTAGGACATCAGCACGGCAGGGCAGACAAACGTCTTGCGAGTTGGCTCGCAAAACGTGCACGATGTCAGACAGACCATTCTCTCGTACTACGGCACACGCCGCGCTGGCAGCATCGGTTTCTTCAATTGCGTACACTTGGGATGCACCGGCTTGCGCTGCCCAAATCGCGAGAATTCCCGTTCCGGTTCCCAAATCGATTACATTATCTCCAGGACGAACGGTGTGGAAAATCGCTTCTTTGAATCGGCTGAGTCGAATCCGGTCTTGAAGCATATTCTTCTGGACGTTTAGGGAAGAGAAAAGAAAGGGCGTCCGGGGAAACAAAGCATATGGTCCAATTGACATAATGTCTCAGCCTCGTAGTCGGGCCCAAGAACCGTAGAAGACACCCTGCTCTGTTGACATGTCTATCGTGCGGTCACATGATATCCCTACCTTCGACTCTCATCAAGCCAACTACTCAAATTCTCATTTTTGCGAAGGCTGTGTCCGTTATGGATACCGCCTAAAAGCAGGAAATCGAAGTTCCCCATTCTAACCAAACGTTAGACAGCCAATTACAATAATTGGGTACTATGCAGGTCATTAGCCATACTAAACTAGGGCTCCGTTGGTACCCTCCCGTGACCGAAGATTCGGTCGTGTCGTGAGCGGAAGGGCGGGAAAACCTGCACCGATGACCAGGCGTCTGCGAACCCTAATCGGCGCGCTGCTGCAACGCGCGTTCTCCAGATCTTTTGGTATGCTATCGCCAGTTAGAGGATAGCCCTTATGTCGACTACAGGAGAGGTGCCTGCTTTCTCTGCGGTTGAGGCCCAAACACGGTTCCTCTACCCCTTCACCTTCGCGAGTCGGGCACATACAGCGATTCGCAAAGAGCTGCTGACTCGTGAGGTCTGTGATCATCAAAAGCGCCCAATCTGGCGCGAGGCTGGTGAGAGCTACTTGTATGCCCACGAACTAATGCCTCAGGTACACGACATAATCTTCGGAACAACCGATACCTCATGGGCTCGACTAGAAGTGACACCAGATGTAAGCAGCAACTGGTTTCGCAAGGGGACGGACATCACAACCGGCAATCACGATACTGGTCTGCGTGCCGTCGCCAACAAGATGCCCGCTGTGGAACTCTTCCTGAACTCCTTCGGCGCCGGTGTCCTTTCGGTTCGATTCTCTTGCCGCTGTTCCACCCAGAACTCAGGCAACCCGGACCCCCCGGGGATTCAGCGTTTCAACTATCTTCTTTCACAGCTTCAAGCGCAACGCAGTCCGAGACTGTCATTACCCGGTCAGATAGGGCAAGCGCCAACGACAGTATCGACTTCGATTCTTGAAAGAATGGGGACCGCAGGCCAAAGCTTCAGTCTGCCAGAGTTGGTTGCTCTTTTACTTGAACCGTTGTTGCACCACGAATTGAAGTCTCTACAGGGTCAAACTTCACTCTATACGGTCGTTCGACTCGGCTCACAATTCTCGCTTGACCACCCGAGGGACCGACAGCTGTTGGGCCCGCTTGTTTCGGCACTCGCGCAGGCTGAAGAACCTGGCCATGCTGGAGCCGTGCCTGGAGAGATCCCAGTTCCATATAAAGTCTTCAATCGTTGCCACATGGCAGCCGTCAGCACACTTGGCGTAGCCCACATTGTTATGGATCAGCCACCCGACATAGATGGCAAAGAGTCCGGGTTCAACCCTCAAAGAGTGTCAGTGATGCAACAGCGATACTTTCTTGTTTACCTCTGGGCGTTGATGCAGCGGGTGACACTCTCTCGGTTCGTTGCGAGCGCAGCGACACTCGTGCCAATAACAGACTGCAATTCGTCGTTTCTCGATTCCTTCAGCAAGCTTCGGCAGGACAGCCTCAGCTTTGCGGTTCAAGCAAGCCTCCATGCTGTCAGTTCGCGTGATGCCCTCAATCGCTTTTACGAGCTTTGTAGCGAGGGATTAAGGATCGGCCAGGCATTAAGCGATACAACGGGGATCATCGAACAGGTCGATCATTCTCGGGAGGCAATACAAGAC
>Ga0075017_100000665_pt1 | contig 19638 bp, 21 predicted proteins | sample AleBraG_ABR_2012_FD_71475 | JGI IMG/M metagenome (GOLD analysis project Ga0075017, IMG submission 71475) | Freshwater sediment microbial communities in response to fracking from Pennsylvania, USA - Alex Branch Run_MetaG_ABR_2012 | ecosystem: Environmental > Aquatic > Freshwater > Creek >... | reverse complement strand
AGCGTGAACTCGAAGGTGAGCTCTCCCGCGTCCGCGCCCTTATCCTTCCGGCGCTCGGCGGCGAGGGGCCGCCCGGCACACGATGAGCCCGAGCCGGACCCACCCGCGGACGAAAGGCGACACATGAGCACCGACCCCGACCACCACCGATGAGCCGGACCGAACGCCGTATCGCGGTCATCGGCAGCGCGGCCTTCTACGTCGGGCCCTCCCTTGCCAGAGGCCTCGCGGCCCGCGGGCACGACCTCGTGATCGGAGATCCCCCCGAGTCGCTGCTCGCCGAGCTCGAAGAGCTGGGCGCCGCGGTCGAGCCGGTGGCGGGCGTCTCGGACCTGGCCGACCCGCAGGCCGCCCCGGCGCTCGCCCGGGCCGCGTTGGAGCGCTTCGGTCGAATCGACTCGGCCGCGGCCTTCTCGGGGGCGATCGTGACCGGGCGGTTCCTGAACTCGAGCCTCGAGCAGCTGCGCGCGGTCATGCACAGCTGCCTGGAGGCGCCCTACCACTTCCTGAAGGCGATGGCCGCCCCGATGGTCGAGCGCGGCGACGGCCAGATCCTGCTCATTACGAGCGCCTCGGGGGCCCGCCCGACACCCGGCGCGCCGCTCTACTCCGCGGCCCGCGCCGGGGCGACGATGCTGGCCCGCAACGTGGCCGGCGAGGTCGCCCGCAGCGGCGTTCAGGTCAACGCGGTCGGCACGAACTTCATGGACTTCCCCGAGTTCATCCGCGCCAGCGGTGCGGAGGACCCGGAGGTGCGGGCGAAGCTCGAGGCGATGGTCCCGCTGGGGCGCCTCGGGACGATGGAGGAGTTCGCCTCCTTCTGCATGCCCTTCATCGACGGCTCGAGCCGCTTCACGACGGGACAGTTCGTCGCCTACGCCGGCGGCTGGGCATGAGCGCTCCGGTGGCCGTCGAGCGCAACGGTCCGATCGCCAGGATCACGATGGATGACGGCAAGGTCAACGCCCTCTCGATCGACATGCTGAGAGCCCTCCACGCGGCCTTCGACGAGACCGAAGGCGAGGGCGCCGCCGTCCTGCTGAGCGGCCGTGACGGCTACCTGTCGGCCGGTTTCGACCTGAAGGTCTTCGCAGCCGGCGGGCCGGAGGTGATCGAGATGCTGAAGCTGGGCGCGACGCTCTATGAGCGGATGCTGTCCTTCCCCGCACCGGTCGTCCTCGCCTGCACCGGCCACGCGGTGGCCGCCGGGGCCTTCCTGACGCTGTCGGCGGACGCCCGGATCGGCGCCGACGGGCCCTTCCAGATCTGTATGAACGAGGTCAGGATCGGCCTGACCATGCCCTGGTTCGCGATCGAGCTGGCCCGCCACCGCCTGCACCCGGCCCACTTCGACCGGGGCGTCATCGGCGCCGCCATGTATGGCCCTCGCGAGGCCGTCGAGCCGGGCTTCCTCGATGAGGTCGTTGCGCCGGGAGAGGTCCTCGAGCGGGCCGGACAGGTGGCCGAGGGAATGGCCGGGCTGAACGCGGCGGCCCACGCGGCCACCAAGCTGCGCGCCCGCGAAGGGCTGCTGAAGGCGCTGCGCGCCGCGATCGAGACGGAGCTGACGCCCGCGAGCCTCGACAGCGCCCAGGTGAAGGCCCGCCCGCCCGGCCACCAATAGGCTGTCGCGATGGCCTCGATCCCGATCGGCGCTCTCGTCACGATCAAGGGCGAGCGCGGCGAGACCGACGGAATCGTCTTCGACAAGCCCAGCCGGTCGAAGACGGTCGTCGCCGTGATCGATCCGGGCCGCGGGCCGCTGCTCCGCTCGGTTCATCCCGGCACGCTCGCCGAGCGCACCAGCGAGGGCCCGGGCGACCGTGCCCTGCGCCTGCTGATCCGGCGCACGCCCGCCCCCCGCGCCGCCGGAGCCGAGGGCGGGAGCGCCCAGCGGCGCGACAACCCCGGTCACACCCGGGCCGCGACGCACCGGACGACCGGCAGGTGAGGCGCCCTCGCCCCGTCGGCGTCCAGGCACATTTCGCGCCGGCGCGGGCTCGCTGAGCTATCCCCCCGGCCCGCGGCGGAGCATCTGCGAGCGCTCGACGCCGCTGGAGCCGGCCCGCAGGCCGTACAGGTCGCCGTCGCGGGCGAGCCACATCGGCCCGCCGTAGCGCTCGGCGGCATCGGACATGAAGATCTCCTCCAGGCCCTTGAGCGGCAGCGGCGGGATCACGTGGGTGATCGCAAGCGCCGCCACCCCCGCGTCGCGAGCCGCGTCGGCCGCCTGCGGCGCGCTGGCGTGGTAGTCGGGCACGTCGTCCAGGATCCGCTTGCGCATCTGCAGCCCGGCCCTCCCGGCGGCGGCGGCGACCATGCCCAGCAGCTCGGGCGAGAGGGCGTCGTGGAGCAGCAGGTCGGCGCCACGGGAGACGCGCACCAGCGTCGGCGAGTAGACCGTGTCCCCGCTGATCACGGCGCTGCGCCCGCCGTAGTCGAAGCGGTAGCCGACGGCCGGCACGACAGGCGTGTGATCGACGACGAATGCCGTGACCTTCAGGCCTCCCTCCTCGAGGACCACCATGGAGTCCTCGCCGGCGGCGAAATCGAACGGCTCGGCGTGCATCCCGGCACCCGAGGGCCGCACCACCTCGGGGCCGTGGTGGGCGATCCGGTAGCCGCTGTCGAGCGCGTAGGCCTCGTTGAACCCCGCCACGACCCGCTCGACGCCCGGCGGGCCGATCACCCGCAGCGGCTCCTCCGCGGCGTCGGCCACCCAGCGCTGCAGGTTGACCGTTCCCAGGCCCCCGATGTGGTCGGAGTGGAAGTGGGTCAGCAGCACGGCGGCGATCCGGTTGGCCGCAAGCTGCATGCGGCCCATCGTCTCCGCCGAACGCTCGCCCGCATCGATCACGTAGATCCGCCCGGCCACGATCACGGCCGCGCAGGGGTTGCCGCGCCTGGCATCGGTGAGCGGGGATCCCGAGCCGACCACGGCGACGTGCAGCCCGTCGCCGAGTTGCGCGACCGGGTCGCCGGCCACGAGTGCCGGCAGTCGCCGCCTGACGATCGCGAGCGACAGGCGGGCGCGAAGCGAGTTGGCCATTGGCCGATCCTATCCGCGGGGCCGGGGCCGGGCGCGGACCGGGTTCAGCTCGAGAGGGCCGGCGGCGTGATCCGCGCGGGGCCGGCGGCGCGTGCCACGGGCCGCCTGCGGCCCGGACCGGCGGGCGGCCCGGCCCGGGGGCCGGCCAGCGCACGCGCCACCTCGACGAAGTCGGCGACCACCGAACTGCGCCGCGAGCTGTGCCAGACGAGCGCGTAGGCGGCCGGTGCGGCGTCGGTCAGCTCCCGGGCGACGAGGTGGGGCGCGAGCTGGACCATGACCGCGGCGACGGGCGCCGGGACGGTGGTGATGGCGCTGCCCGAGGTCATCGCGGCGACCAGCTCCAGGGTGTTCCCGGCCCGGTCGCCCGTCAGCGAGGCCGGCGGCCCGCCGCGGTGGTCATCGAGGCTCCAGAACCCGCTCCAGTCCGGCTCGATCGCGGGGTGCAAGCCGTAGAAGGTCTCGCCGAGAACGTCGGCGACCCGGAGCTCGGTCCGCCCGGCCAGGGGGTGGTTCTCGCGCATCACGACCGCCCGGGCGTCCCGGTGCAGGATCAGCGTCTCGACATCGGCGTCGGGGACGGGCGAATGGCACAGCGCGACATCCACGTCGGCGAGCCAGCTCGCCGAAGAAGAGGTCGGAAAGCGCAGCTCCCGTGCGGAGATCGCGATCTGCGGGTGGGCGGCGCTGAAGGCCTCCATCAGCCTCGGCGCGATCAGGAACGGCGGCGCGCTGAGAAAGCCGATCTGGATCGCTCCGCGCTCCTGCCGTGCGAGCGACGCGGCGGTGGCCGCCGCGTCGGCCTGTGCGTCGAGTGCCCTGCACGCCTTCTCGAGGAGGATCCGACCGGCCGCCGTCACCCTCACCCCATGGGAATGGCGTTCGAGGAGCCTCACGCCGAGCTGTGATTCGAGCTGCGCGACCGCCTGCGAGACGGCCGGCTCGGCGACGTCGAGGATCGTAGCGGCAGCCGCTATCTGGCCCGCCTCGGCGACCGTCACGAAGTAGCTCAGCTGGGTCTGGCTGAGGTTCACCGCCCACCCCCGGGCGCCCCGTCCCCGAGGACCGACGGCGCAACGGGCGGCTCGGACCGGTCTGAGCGTGCGACGGGTACCTCCTGCATGGCGGCTCCTTCTCTCGTGCCCATCGTACTACCGTTCGGGGCCCCGCCACCCCCGATCTTGGGGTGGATCGTCCTCCTCGGGGGACATGGCCCAACGGCCCGCCCGGGAGCGAGTCGCCACGGCGTCGAGATCGCGAGGGTGCCGGCCTGCGGAGTCAGCGAGCGCGAGCCAGACCGGCGTCGGTGAGGGCGACTTCGAGGTCCTCGATCCGGTCCTGCCCCCAGAACAGCTGACCGGCGAAGCTGAAGACCGGGACGCCCCAGTGCCCGAGCTCGCCGAGCGCAGCCGTGTTGGCCTCGACCCTTGCCATCATCGCCGGGTCGGCGATCGCGGCCAGGCACTCGGCCCAGCTCAGGCCGGCCCGCTCGCAGACGGGCCGCAGCCCGGCATCGGTCGAGACGTCGACCGCTTCGCCCCAGATCGCGCGGCTTGCGGCGAGGACGAACCGGCGCTCGGCGCCGACGTCGACGGCGTGCTCGGAGACGATCAGGCAGCGGATCGCCCCCTGGCCCAGCGGATCGTGGATCCGCCCGAATGCCATCCCCAGGCGGTCGGCCTCGCGGGCCACGTCACGGAGCGTGTGCAGGCCCTTTTCGCGCGGCACCTTCTGCCCGCGCATGACCATCGGGATCACCCCGCGGAAGCGCAGCTCGATGTCGAAGCGCTCCGGCAGGGCGAAGGCCCGCGGGCCCGCGAGGTACGAGTAGGGGCTGCGGAACGAGAAGAAGAACTCGACGGGCGCGGCCATCAGCCGGCTCTCCAGCCGAGCTCGTCGAGCCATTCGGCGATCTGGGCCGGACGGTCATGGGCGAAGTACCAGCGGCCGTGGACCCAGGCGGCGGGGACGTCGTAGGGGCCGCGGCGCCTCATGAGACGCTCGTTGGCGGCCACGGCCTGCGCACCGGAGGCGGCCGGCGCCGCAGCGAGATGCTCCCCCCGGAGCTCCTCGAGGGGGCCCCGCTCGAGCGGGCCCTGACCGCCGAACCACAGCAGCCGCATGGCCGCCACGCAGAAGCGCTCGAGCGCCGGCCCCTGCGGGGCACCCGCCGCCCACTCGGCCAGAAAGCGGGTCTGCTCGGCCGCCAGGGGCTCTGTGCGGGCGAGCACGAGGCCCGTCCGGCGCGCCAGCCGCCGCGCGTCATCGATCGCGTAGCGGCGCTTCTGCTCGACGGCCGGGTCGTCGGGGATCCCGCGCTCCACGACGGGGCGCAGCAGGATCTGGACCTCGCGACCGGCCAGGCGCGCGCTGAGGTCGATCACTGCGACGGCGCTGCACGGGTCGTCGAAGGCGAAGAAGAGTTCGACCTCCCCCCTGCCGCCGCGGCGCCGCCGCCGCGCGGCGTCCAGCCGTGCCGGCCAGCTGACGCGCGAGAGCGCGACCACGACGCCCGGCCCGACGCGCCGTTTGAGCAGATCCCCGATCGAGCTCATGCGGTCCGGGGCAGCGTCGGCGTCAGGGTGCCGCTGTCGCGGCACAGCTCGGCCAGGAGCTCGGCGAGACGTCGGCGCTCCGGCTCGTGGGCGGCGCTGCGCGGGCGCCCGCCGTTGCGCTCGAGCAGGTTACGGACCTCCAGCGGGTCGCTCTCGAGGTCGTACATCTCGTATTCGGGCGCGGCCCGCCGGGCCGGGTCGAGGTAGACGGCGTACTTCCAGCGCCGATCGCGCACGGCCCGGATGCGGTTGGGCTGCCCGGCGCCGTCCTGCAGGGCCGTTCCGGCCTGGTGGTCGTCGTAGGTGAACAGGACCGCCTCGCGAACCTCCTCGCGCTCCCCGCGCAGCACCGGCCCGAGGTCGTGTCCGTCCATGGGCTCGTGGCCCCCATCCCCTCCCGCCAGGCCGAGGAACGTCGGCACGACGTCCAACAGCGAGCTCAGCGCGTCGCTGCTCGCCGCCTCCGGGAACAGCCGCGGGTTGGAGATGACCATCGGGACGCGGATCGTCTCCTCGTATGCGTTGAAGATCTTCTGGCGCAGGCCGCCGTGGGAGAGGCCCATCTCGCCGTGGTCGGAGGTCCGCAGGATCACGGTCCGCGAACGCAGCGAGGCGGGGTCCTCGGGCGAGCCGAGGGCGCTCAGCAGGCGCCCGATCTTCTGATCGACGACACCGTGCAGGTAGGCGTAGAAGTCGACGTAGTCCTGTTGGGCGGCCCGGTCGGGAAGCGCCCCGAGGTAGTTGTCCATCCCGAGCTTCGACAGGGCCTGGACGGCCGGCTTCTCGCGCAGGTCCTCGTCGATCGTCGGCGGCAGCGGAACGCCCATGCCGCGGAACTCCTCGAGGGCGAAGCCGCCGCGGAGATAGGACGCCGGGAAGCCCAGGACATCATGGGGGTTGACCAGCGAGAAGACCAGGCAGAAGGGCTCGGGCAGCTCGGCGCGCCCGAGCCACGCCTCCATCTGGCGCGTGTAGTCCTCGTCGAAGCCCTGTCCGCTGCGCCCGGCGATGCCCCCGCCGAAGTTCTCGGGTTTCGTGTCCCCGCCCGCATCCGGTGGCTCCCAGTCGGCGAAGCCGTAGTCGCGCTCGACGCGCTCGGGGTCCCCGGCGCCCCAGCGCTCGCCGCTGATCGGCTTTGAGAGATGCCACTTGCCCTTCATCGCGACGTGGTAGCCCCGGCGGCGCAGCAGCGTCGCCAGCGTCGCGATCCCGGGCGGCAGTTCGGGCTCGTTGCCGCTCTTGGGGCCCAGGCGCAGGACGTTGCGCGTGACGCTCCGGGCCAGCCTCGCGCGCGGGACCTCGCCGCTGCGCAGGAGCTCGGCGACGGCTCGCATGGCCGCCGGCGCGTGCGAGCGGTCGGGCCACAGATCGCCCTCGGTCATCGTCAGCGTGACGCCGTGACGGGAGGGCCGTTTGCCGGTCATCAGCGAGGCCCGGCTGGGCGAGCACATCGCCGAGGCCGTGAAGGCGTGGGTGAACGTCATCCCCGTCCGGCGCAGCTCGGCGTCGTTGGGCGTGAGCCGCTCGAGCCAGGCGGGGTCCTTGGGCCAGTGCTGGGGCTGGCGCTGCTGGTCGGTCAGCAGCAGGATCAGGTTCGGTCGCTCAGCGGTCCCCTCCACCGGCAGTGAAGCTACACGAACCAGCCCTCGAGCTCCGCCGAGGACGCCGGCTGCGGGCGCCCGCAGCCGGCATCAGCTGTTCAGGCGATCGGCGAAGAAGGCGAGTATCTCGTCGCGGGCGGCGAGCGTCGGCTGGCCGGCCTCGTCGATCAGGTGCGCCGTGAGGACGCTGTGGGGGCCACCGACGACATGCTCGAAGAACGGTGGGGCCTTCGGGTTGGCGGCGGCGTCCTCGAGGACGCGCCCGAGGAAGCGCTCGCCGAGAGCCTCCCGGTAGGCGGCAAACCGTTGCGCGGTGCAGAACCTGTCGCCGGCGAAGCGGTAGGCCATCACGGTGAGGTCCTCGCGCTCGAGTCGCTCGCGGACGGCGGTCAGCTCGGCCGGCGAGATCTCGAGGCCTGCGGGATCGTCCAGCGGCAGCGATGGCTGGGAGAGGACCGGGGCCAAGACCGCCCGCTCGAGCATCATCGTCAGGGCGAAGTTGCCCGTGAAGCACATCCCGATCGCCCCCACACCGGGACCGCCGCACTCGGCGTGGGCGAGCGCGGCCAGCGAGCGCAGCCACTGCGTCACGGGGCTCGAGGAGTTCGCGCCCAGGGCGCGGAACTCGGCGCTGATGCAGGCCCGGCGGAAGACCTCGGTGCCCTCCTCGACCTGCGCCACGGCGCCGTCGCGGCCGAACAGCGAGGGCATGTAGACGGTGAAGCCCCCCTCCCGGACCCAGCGGGCGAAGCGGGCCACGTGCGGGCTGATCCCCGGCATCTCGGCCATCACGATCACGGCCGGCCCCTCGCCGGCGACGTGGACCGGCTTGCTCACCCCTTCGAGCTCGATCTGCCGCTGCTCGAAGTCCTCCAGACGATCGTCCCGGTCCAACTCTGCCCGCGCCATCGGACTGCTCCTCTCGCTTGCTTGGATCAGGAAGATAGACGATCGTCTAGTCAGATTGCCTCGCCGGCAACGCGGGCCCCTGGTCCTCGAGCACCTCGATGCCCAGCGTCCGGGCCCACAGGCCGGCCTGCTCGACGATCTCCGGCCACTCGAAGGCCGCGCCGCGCAGGCTCTCCGCGCCGCGCAGGCCGGTCAGGGTGCAGCGGCGGAACTCACAGCGCTCCATGCGGGCGCCGCGCAGATCGGCGCCGTCGAGCCGGCAGCCGGTGAAGCGGACCGATTGAAGCTCGGCGTCGAGGAAGTCGCTCTGCGCGAGGTTGCAGTCCTCGAAGCCGACCCGCTCGAGCCGTGCCGAGCCGAACGAGGCGAGATCGATGCGGCAGGCGGAGAAGGATACGTCGCTGAGGCGCGCACCGGGGAACGCGATCCCGGTCAGCCGGCAGCGCTCCACCGATACCCGCGAGAGCCTGCCCGAGCGGGCATGGACGTTTGCGAGGTTGCAGTCGCACAGGATTGCCGAGGCGATCCGCAGATGCTCCAGGCGCGAGCTCGACAGATCGACGCCGCCCAGACGGGAGGCGGTTATCGAAACCCCGCGGGCCGTCTGCTCGGCCAGCCCGGCGCCCGCCAGCTCGGCATCCTCGAGACTGTCGTCGTGGCTCAGCCCGGCGAGCTCGATTGCCTCCAGCAGGGCGGGCAGCTCGGGTCCGGCGGGGAGCTCCGCGGCCGCTCGGCGCATCGGCGGGACTAGCGGCGCGCCGCGGCTTTCCGCTTCCCCATCAGGACCTCCGTCAGCTGCTCGAGTGCCTCGCCGAGATAGATCGCCAGGCGCTGCAGATGAGGCAGCGTGTCGCGGGCGCCGATCAGGCCGAAGTTGAGCGTCCCGGCGTAGCTGACGCAGGTGATGTTCAGGGCGGTCCCGTGCAGCAGCAGCGACACCGGGTAGATCGCGTCCAGCCGGGCGCCGTTGAAGTAGAGCGGCTCGGCCGGCCCGGGAACGTTCGAGATGGCGACGCTGGTGGGTGTCGGCGCGCGGCCCTCGAGACCGGCCAACAGGCCGATGATGTACGGGGCGTTGATGACCACCGCCTGCAGCGCCAGCGCCTCGTGCGGGAACGTCGCCAGCTGGGCCTTGGCGGCGACGGTCGAGCGCTTGATCGCCTCGAGGCGCTCCAGCGGATCGGCCACGTTCGTCGCCAGGTCGGCGATCATGATCCCCACGGCCGTGCCCGTCCGGTTGTCCTCGGCCGTGCGCAGGCTGACGGGGATCGAGGCCGTGAGCGACCGGGCAGGCAGCCGGGCGTGCTCGGTGAGGTAGCGCCGCAGGGCCGTGCTGCAGAGGTACAGGACGACGTCGTTGAGCGTTCCGTGAGCCGCCTTTGCGAGCGCTTTGATCTGCTTCAGCTCGTACTGCTGGGTCGCGAAGCGCCGCTGGCCCTCGATGGTCCCGCCCAGCGCCGACGCCGGTGCGGTGAAGGGCGCCCGCAGGGGCCCCTCGCCGAGGACCGCCCCGGCCATGTCGAGGGCCGTCCGGCCCAGACCCTCGGCGGTGGCCACCCCGCCGCGCAGGGCGCCGAGCAGGCCCTTCAGGGCTCCGCTCGGGGCGGGGCCCTCGCGGCTGCGCTCGGGCCCCACCGTCCAGAAGGCCGGCGTCTCGCGGTCGGTCGGATCGCTCGAGAGGGCGCGCAGGAGCAGGCGCATGCCGCTGACGCCGTCGACGAGGCTGTGGTGGATCTTCAGGTAGATCGCGAAGCGGTCCTTTTCCAGGCCCTCGATCACGTGGACCTCCCACAGCGGCCGGTGCAGGTCCAGCTGGTGGCCGTGGAGGCGCGAGACGAGGATGCCGAGCTCACGCTGCCCGCCGGGGGCCGGCAGCGCCGAATGACGGACATGGAGGTCGAGATCGACGTCGGCGACCGTCTGCATCAGGGGCAGGCGCTCGCCGAGCAGCGGGGCGCCGACCAGGCGCAGATTCCACGGCGCCGGCAGCGTCCGCGAGGCACGCATCCGCTCGAGCTCCCGTCCGAGATAGTCGGGCGGGGCGCCCTGGGGGCGCGTGAATTCCATCAGCGCCCCGACGTGCATCGGCGTGTCGCGCGACTCGAGCAGGAGCCACGCCTCATCGACCGGCGAGACCCGAACGATGGACACAGCTCCCACCTCCCCTGCCGACTGGACAAAGACCGCGGCCCGGCGCCGGCGCCGGCCCGCTCCGACGGGCTCGGAGCCTACCAGCGGCGGGACATCGCCGGTGCTCGCCCTGCGCCTCGCCGCCGTGAGCGACCACGGCCGCCGTGACCCTCGTCGCCGCGGACCGCCCGCCGGGCGCCGCACGGGCCGGACCCTCAGCCCGAGGGGATCTCCGAGCGGCGGCCGGCCGGCGCGCGGGGCGCCGGTGGGTGTCGGGCCGACCCGGCCGCGAACCCGGGCAGGGTCAGGACGAGACGGGCCCCCCCGTCGCTCGACGCGCCGGCTGCCACGCTGCCGCCGTGGGCCCTCGCGATCGCCTGCACGATCGCGAGGCCGAGGCCGGCCCCGCCGGAGTCCCGGTCACGGGCCCGGTCGGTGCGGTGGAAGCGGTCGAAGATCCGGTCGCGCTCCTCGGGCGGGATCCCCGGGCCGTCGTCCTCGACCACGAAGCGCAGGCGCCCGGGCGCCGCGGGCTCGACGCGCAGGCGCACCAGTCCCTCCGGCTCGAGCGTGTGCTTGATGGCGTTCGTAAGCAGGTTGCGCAGGGCCTGGGCAAGCCTGTCGGGGTCGGCCAGGAGCACCCCCGAGGGGATCTCGCCGAGCTCGAAGCGACGCTCGGCAAGCATCGTCGTGGTCTGCCACAGCTCGGTCAGGAAGGCGCGCAGGGGAACCTCCTCGGGCTGCAGGAAGTCCGACTGTTCGAGCTGGGCCAGCACCAGCAGGTCATCGACCAGCCGGTCGATCCGGGTGACCTCGGCCAGCAGCAGACGCTGGACGCGGCGGACCTCCTCGCCGGTGGGCGCGGGGCCTTCGGCGAGCACTTCGAGCTGCCCGCGGATCACGGTCAGCGGCGTGCGCAGCTCGTGCGAGGCGTCGGCCACGAACTCGCGCTGGCTCGCGAAGGCCACCCTCAGGCGGTCGAGCATGTGGTTGAAGGCGAGCGCCAGGACGGTGACCTCCGCTGCGGCCCCGCCGGGCAGGTGGATGCGGGGCTGCAGGTCGCCCGCGTCGACCCGTTCGGCGACGGCGGCCATCCGCCGCAGCGGCCGCGAGGTCCGGCTGCCCAGCACGAGCCCGCCGAGCAGGGCCCCGACAATCGCGAGCACCCCGCCGAGGATGAACGCCCGGGCGACCCCGTCCTGAGCGCGGCTGACGCTCGCGAGCGGCTCCCCGACGCCGGTCCTGACGGCGACCGGGACCCCCCGGCCCCCGCGCACGACGAACCTGCGGGTGAGAACGCGCAGGTTGCCGACATCCGGCAGCAGCAGCGTGGAGAGCCCCGCCGGCGCCGTCAGCAGGGCCGCCGAGAGGTGGTTCTCCCGTTCCTGCTGGGAGATGTTCTCGCCGTTGTCCGGCACGTCGGCGCGGAACAGCTCGGGCCGGTTGGTGGTCGTGGCGCGGCCGGCCACGGTCACGAACATCAGCGTCGAGCTCGAGCTGAAGGGCCGGCCGCGGATGTAGGCCCCGGCGACAGCCGACAGCTTCGTCGCGGAGCCCGCTCCCGAGGCGTTCAGCGCGTGGGCGAGGTCTGCCGAGTCGCCCGCGATCTCGCTGTCGATCTGGCCGCGCAGCTGGCTGCCGGTGCCGCGGTAGACGGCGACGAAGGCGATCCCCAGGCAGAGCAGGATGACGACCACCGCCCAGGCCGCGACCCGCCAGCGCAGGCCGACTGAGGCGAGTCGCCGTCCCATCGTCCCGCGCTCAGCCCGCGTCGCCGAGGCGGTAGCCGACACCCCGGACCGTGTGGATCGGCGCCGGATTGTCGGGCAGGGCGAGCTTCCGGCGCAGGTAGCCGATGTAGACGTCGACGTTGTTGGTCGCCGTGTCATGCCGGTAGCCCCAGACCGAGCTGAGGATCTGCTGGCGGGTCAGCACGCGGCCACGGTGGCGCAGCAGGTAGAGGATCAGGTCGAACTCGGTGCCCGAGAGGTTCACCGGCTCGCCCTCGCGCAGCACCCGTCGGGTCACCAGGTTGGCCTCGATGCCGGCGCCGCTGACCACGGTTTCCGAGACCCGCGCCGAGGCGCGCAGCTGGGCGCGAAGGCGGGCCACCAGCTCCGGCATGGCGAACGGCTTCACGAGGTAGTCGATAGCGCCGGCGTCAAGGGCCCCGACGCGGTCGGCGACGCTGCCCCGGGCCGTGAGAACCAGGACCGGGACATTCGGTTTGGACTCCCGCACGGTGGCCAGGATCTCCATGCCGCTGCGCCCCGGGAGCATCAGGTCGAGGACGATCGCATCGAAGGTCTCGGCGAGCGCGAGCTGCTCGCCGATCACACCGTCGGCGGCCATCGTCGGGCGGAAGCCCGCGTTCTCGAGGCCCCGCGAGAGGAAGTCGCGGATCCCCGGCTCGTCCTCGACGACGAGCACGCGCAGCTCGCCCAGCGCCCCCGCCTCGCCGTCGCGGGGCTCCGGGGCCGGGTGGCCGTTGCCGGGTTCGGTGCCGTCCAGGGTCTCGATCATCCCACCTTAGGGGTCGCGGAGGTCGCAAACAGCGGGGGTTTCATTCCGTGAGGTTTCTCACGTGGGGGTTAGCGACTGCTTAAGGCTCGAACCGACACTGATCCTCGTGCAGAGTTCCCAATCAGCGGCCCTGGAAGCGACCAGGCCCAGGACGCGCGGCTCCAGCCTGCGCACCGGCGGCGCCGACGGCAACGAGCTGCTGACCACCCTGACGGGAGGCCTGCTGCTCGTGCTGTTGGCGGTCATCGGCCTGACGATCATCGCGCTGCACCAGCTGCTTTCGGTGCACCTGTTCGTCGGCCTCGTCCTGGTCGGGCCGCTGGCGCTGAAGGTGGCCACAACGGGCTACCGCTTCCTCCGCTACTACACGGGCAGCGCCCCCTATGTGGAGAAGGGCCCGCCGCCGACCCTCCTGCGCCTGATCGCGCCGATGGTCGTCCTCTCCACCGTCGCCGTGATGCTCAGCGGCGTCTGGCTGCTGCTGGCCGGCCCCTCCTCGCGCGACTCGATGCTGCCGATCCACAAGGCCAGCTTCATCGTCTGGATAGCCTTCACCTCGATCCACGTCCTCGGGCACCTGCCGGGCCTGGCGAGCACCCTGCGCATCGACGTGGCCGGCATCGCGCCGGCGCCCGCCGTCCGCGGCGGAGGCACGGGAAGGACTCTCTCGCTGCTGGGTGTACTGGTAGGGGGAATCGTGCTGGCGATCCTCCTGATCCCCGAATATGGAGCCTGGCTGAACCATGTCCAGGACTTCAGTCACTAGATGTCGCTCCGCTCACACCTTCACCTCCGCCACTCGAGCTCGGGACGGGATGCCGCGCTCGAGCGGCTGCGCGTGATCAACCGCTCGGTCATCGCCGGCAGCGTGGCCCTGACGGCGATCTTCGCCGACACGGCCGCCAACACGTTCGCGGGCGCCACCTCCCACACCCACGCAGCAAGGGCGCGGCTGGCCAAGGCGCCCTCCGCGGCCCAGCCGTCGGCGACCACGACCACGGAAGCGGGAGCGCCGCTGACGCCGCCGAGGGAAGCGCCCCGGCAGGCACAGAGCGAACCGCAGCCCGAATCGACACCGGCCCAGGAAGCCGCGCCCCAGTCGAGCGAATCGGCGCCGCGCAGCGAACCGGCGCCGAGCAGCGAAAGGCCGGCCGAAGCGTCGAGCGGCGAACAGCCGAGCGCTCCCGCCGAATCGACTCCCGCTCCCGCCGAATCGACGCCCGCTCCGGCTCAGGAAGAAGCGCCGGTCGTCTCCGGAGCGTCCTGATGCGCACGACGGCGCGCAGCAGTTGGGGCGCGTTCGCCAGCACCGTCGTGCTCGAGGTGACGGGACCCGGTTCGCTGGCGCCGGCCGAGGAAGCCGTCCGGGCCGAGCTCGAGGCGATCGACGAGGCCTGCAGCCGCTTCCGCGAGGACTCCGAGCTCTCGCGCCTGAACGCGCTGGCCGGCCGTCCGATGCCGGTGGGGCCGCTGCTGCTCGAGGCCCTCGAGCTGGCGCTCCGCGCGGCGGCCCTGACCGACGGCGCCGTCGACCCGACGGTCGGCGAGAGCCTGCGGCTCGCGGGCTATGACCGCGACTGGGCGCAGCTCGCCGGGCAGGATGACGCGGGCGGGTCACCGATCGCGCAGCTGCGCCTGCGGCGGGTCGCCGGCTGGCGCACGGTGCGGCTGGACCCCGAGTCGGGGACGGTCCTGATCCCGGGCGGGGTCAGCATCGACCTCGGTGCGACCGCAAAAGCATGGGCCGCGGACCGTGCGGCGGCCGCGGCGGGGTCGGCCGGTGCGCGGGGCGCGCTGGTTGCGATCGGCGGCGACATCGCGCTATCGGGCGAGCCACCGGCCGGCGGCTGGCGGGTGCGGGTCACCGACGACCACCGCGGACCGATCGACGCGCCCGGCCAGACGATCACGCTGCGCGACGGCGGCCTCGCCACATCGAGCACGGCCGTCCGGCGTTGGCGCCACGGCGGCGAGGAGATGCACCACATCATCGATCCGGCGACCGGCCGGCCGGCCCGCTCGCCGTGGCGCACTGCCAGCGTGGCGGCCGCGAGCTGCGCCGAGGCGAACATCGCGGCCACCGCGACACTCGTCAGACACAGCGGTGCCCCCGAGTGGCTGAGCGGACAGCGGCTGCCGGCGCGGCTGGTCGCCCATGACGGGCGCGTCCTCTGCCTTGCCGGCTGGCCCGAGGCCGAGAAGGCCGCCGCATGATCCTGCCACTCGCCAGCGGGAGCCTGAGCTGGTACCTGACGCGTTCGACCGGAGCCGTCGCGCTGATCCTGCTCAGCGCCTCCGTCGCGCTCGGCGTCGCCGACGTGCGGCGCTTCGCCAGCCAGCGCTGGCCCCGCTTTGTGATCGACGCGCTGCACCGCAACGTCGCGCTGCTGTCGATCTGCTTCCTGGCCCTGCACATCATCACCTCGGTCCTCGACAGCTTCACCTCGATCAGCCTGCTCGACGCGGTGATCCCGTTCATCGGCTCCTACAGGCCCTTCTGGCTGGGCCTCGGCGCCGTCTCGTTCGACCTGCTGATCGCCGTGACGATCACGAGCCTGCTGCGTCAACGCCTCGGCTACGCCACCTGGCGGGCCGTGCACTGGCTCTCCTACGCGAGCTGGCCGATCGCGCTCGTGCACGGGCTCGGCACCGGCAGCGACACGAAAGGCACCTGGATGCTGACGCTCGACCTGCTCTGCCTGGTGGCCGTCCTCGCCGCGATCGGTACCCGCCTGGGGCCGATCTGGCCGGAGCACCCCGAGCGGGGGCGTCTGACGCTGGGCGGTGCCGGCGCCTTCCTCGTGTTCCTCGCCTTCTGGGTCCCGAGCGGTCCCCTGGCCACAGATTGGGCCAAGCGATCGGGCACGCCCAGCTCGAACCTCCACCATCGCCCGATCGGAGCCACGCGATGATCCCCGCCGCGATGCTGGCCGCCGAACCGCAGCCCACCCACGCGACCGCCGGCGCCGAACTCCCGCGCCTGCTGAGCTCGAGCGCCCCCGACCGCGCCACGACGCTCGAGGAGCACCTCGCTGCCCACGGCGAACTGGCGCCGCCCCGGCGCAGGGGGCGCGAGACGGGGCTGATCGCCGAGATCGACCACGCCGGTCTGCGCGGCCGGGGCGGGGCCGGCTTCCCGACCGCGCGCAAGCTGCGCGCCGTGGCGGCCTCGCGCAAGAAGCCGGTCGTCGTGCTCAACGCGACCGAGGGCGAGCCGGCGAGCCGCAAGGACGCGACGCTCGTGACCAGCGTCCCGCACCTGGGCCTCGACGGGGCCGTGCTCGCCGCCCGCGCCCTCGGCGCCGACGAGGTCATCGTCGCCGTCTGCGAAACGGCCGGCGAGAGCATCGACGCGCTCGCCAGGGCGATCGCCGAACGGGGCACCGAACGCCACGGGCCACGTATCGAGCTTCGCCCGACCCCGCCCGGTTACCTGGCGGGACAGGAGTCGGCCCTGATCAGCCACCTGAACGGCGGCCCGGGGCTCCCCCGCTTCCTGGGGCCGATGCCCTTCGAACGCGGGGTCGGCGGGCGCCCGACGATGCTCTCCAACGTCGAGACCTACAGCCACATCGGGCTGATCGGCCGCCACGGCGCCGACTGGTTCCGCGAACTCGGAACCGACACCGAGCCGGGCTCGGCCCTGGTCACGATCTCGGGTGTCGTCGCGGACGAGGGCGTCTATGAGATCGAGTGGGGCACTCGACTGCGCGCCCTGGTGCAGGCCGCCGGCGGGATGACGGCGGCGCCCCGGGCGGCGCTGCTGGGCGGCTACGGAGGCACCTGGGTCGGAGCCGAGCACCTCGCCGAGCTCTCGCTCTCAGACGCGGCCCTGGCGCGGCACGGAGCCTCGCTGGGCGCCGGCGTGATCTTCCTGCTCGACGGGGCCGCCTGCCCGGTCGCCGAGACGGCCCGCATCGTGCGCTGGATGGCCGACCAGAGCGCCCACCAGTGCGGCCCCTGCGCCAACGGGCTGCCCGCCCTGGCGGGCGAGCTCGAGCAGCTCACCCACGGCGTCCCGGCTCCGGCGGCGCCGCAGCGGATCGAGGCGCTGGCCGCACTGGTCCGCCGCCGCGGCGCCTGCGGTCACCCCGACGGCGTCAGCCGCATGGCCCTGAGCGCGATCGCGACCTTCCCGGACGAGTTCCACGACCACGCGGCCCGCGGCCGCTGCGAGGCCTGCTCGGCGCCCTCGCGGCTGCCGCTGGGAGCGATCAGGCGATGAGCCACCACCTGCGCGTCAACCCGATCACCTGCGAGGCACACGGGATGTGCCACGAGCTGCTGCCCGAGCGGATCGACCTCGACGAGTGGGGCTACCCGCTGTTCGACTCGCGCCCGCTCGAGCCCGAGCTCCTCGACCACGCCCGGCGGGCCGCCCAGGCCTGCCCCACCTTTGCGCTGCTGATCGAGCGCGAGAAGAAGCCCGGCCGGGCCTGAGGCGGACCCGGCCGCGAAGGACGGTGGACGCGGATCGAGCCACCCGAGCAGCGCGGGCGGCTCGGCACAGCCGCTCGCAGGCGACCGTCTACTCCCTGCCGGCGGTCGGACCGATCAGGCCCCGCTCGAGCGCGTAGCCGACCAGCTCGGCGCGGGTCGAGAGCCGCAGCTTCTGCTGGATGTGGGAGCGGTGGGTCTCGACGGTCCGCACCGAGAGGAAGAGCTGCTCGGCGATCTCCGCGTTCGTGTGACCCAGCGCGATCAGCCTCAGCACCTCGACCTCGCGCTGGGAGAGTTCGTCCGGGGGCCCCGGCGGCGGCTCGGAGGCGATCCTCGCACCGAGCCGCGGGTTGAGATAGCTCTCGCCGGCGGCCGCATTGCGCACGGCCTCGACGAGCTCGTCGTCGGCCGCCTCCTTCAGCACGTAGCCGAGCGCGCCGGCGCCCAGGGCCTCGCGGGCGAAGGCCGGCTCCTGCTGCATCGTCAACACGACGATCTGCGTCTCGGGCGATTCGCTGCGGATCAGGGGGATCGCCTCGAGGCTCGAGGCTCCGGGCATGTTCAGATCGAGCACCAGCACCGCCGGATGGTGGCCGCGGACGTAGCGGCGGGCGGTTTCGACGTCGCTGGCCTCGGCGACGACCTCCAGCCCCTCCTCGCTGTCCAGCAGCATCCGTAGGCCGCTGCGGACGACCTGGTGGTCATCGGCGAGCACGATCCGGATCGTCGCCTCGGCGGAGGGCTGCTCGGGCGTCGGGTCGTCTGGGTCGTGGCGGTCCATCTCTTTGGACGCTACCGCCTGGCGCGGTCGCCCGCTCAAGCCGACACCGGCGCCTGCGCGGAGGCCGCCTCGGCGTCGCCCGAGGGCGTCGCGTGGGCGGCGCCGCGCGGCAGGATCAACAGCGGGCCGCGGGCGTGGCGCTGGAGGTGGTTGGAGGTGCTGCCGACCATCAGCCTGCGGAGGGGCCCGTAGTTGCGCGAGCCGATCACGAGCAGGTCGACTTCGCCGCTGAAGACCGCCAGCTCCTCGCCGGCGAGGCCGTATTCAGCGCGGCCCTGGACCCCGGGCAGCGATTTCATCTGGCCATCGGCCGCTTTGACCAGCTCGTCGATGCCTCCGCCGGACGGGGCCATCATGCCCATGTACTCGTAGTAGGAGACCGAGACGACCTGCAGTGCGCGGATCTCGGCGTGCGTCCGCGCCGCCAGCTCGCGAGCCGCCGCGAGTGCCGTCTCGCTCTCGGGTGAGCCGTCGTAGGCGACGCCGATCGTCGCGAACGGGCCGGCCTTCTCGCTGTAGCCGGACGGCGCCACGGCGACGGCACACGGGGCGCCGTTCAGCGAGGCGCGGGTGTCGTCGCCGAGCAGGACCCGCTTGAAGGGCCCGCGTCGGGATGAGCCGACGACGAGCAGATCGGCCTCGAGGCGCTCGGCGGCCAGGTGCAGCCCTTCGCCGGCCGTCATCGCATCGACGTCCAGCACCTGGCTGCCGGCCGGGGCACCCTCGAGCTCGCGCTCCAGCACCGCCCGGGCCCGCGCCCGGTCCTCGGCGACCATGCCGGGGGTCACGGCATCGATCGGCCTCGTCGAGCCGCTGAAGACGTTGACCAGCGTCAGCTTGCCCCCCTCCTGCACGAGGCGGGAGGCGAGGGCGAGGGCGTCGCGACCGTGAGGCCCGCCTTCGACGCCCACCAGAACGTTCTTGAACATGCCTGCTCTCCTTTGGCTCGTGCCGATGCAGCTACCAGGCTACATCGCGGCGATGGCCGAGCGATCCGGGGAACCCGCCCGCCGGATTGCGTGGTTTTCACGGACCACGGACCCCGGCAGCTCGACGACCCGGTCGCAGGCCTCGGCGAGCGAGCGGTCGTGGGTGATCAGGAGCAGCCCCTGCCCACGTCCGGCGCCGTCGATCGACGAAGCGGGCCAGCAGCTCGCCCCGGTGGTGGCGCAGTCGTCCCGGCACGAACGGTGCCAGCCGCTCGTCGAAGCGGACCCGCAGCCGGGCCGGCTGGCGCAGGGCGGGATCGTGCTTGGCCAGACGCTCGAGGTAGCGCGCCAGCGCCCGACGATGCCCCGATCAGTGGCCGGCCAGGTCCCGGCGGGCGAAGGCGCCCAGCGCCGCCAGGGCGCCGGCGAGGGCCACGGCGAGCATCACCGCGGCGGCGGCGAGGTTGAACGGCTGGGCGGGCACGAAGGCGACGTGGCGGAAGGGCGTGGCCTGCACGAGCCAGTGGGGGGCGCCGAGCAGCGACCCGAACAGCTCCCAGACGAAGGCGACGGCCACCATCCCGTAGGCCAGGGCGCCGGCGGCGCGGGGCACCACGGCGAAGGCGAGAAAGCCGAGGCCGGCGAACATCAGCGCCAGCGGCATGCAGTTGGCGGCCGCTTCGAGGAGCTTCGCGAGCCCCACCCCTGCGTCCTGTGTGGC
>Ga0075017_100000663_pt1 | contig 19649 bp, 19 predicted proteins | sample AleBraG_ABR_2012_FD_71475 | JGI IMG/M metagenome (GOLD analysis project Ga0075017, IMG submission 71475) | Freshwater sediment microbial communities in response to fracking from Pennsylvania, USA - Alex Branch Run_MetaG_ABR_2012 | ecosystem: Environmental > Aquatic > Freshwater > Creek >... | reverse complement strand
GGAGGTCACCATGAACGTCGGCATCTACTTCGACCTGCGCAACCCGCCGTCGTGGCCGGCGGACTGGCGGCATCTCTACGGCTTCACCCTGGAGCTGTGCGAGGAGGCCGAGGCGCTCGGTTGCCACTCCATCTGGCTCAGCGAGCACCATCTCTTCGACGACGGCTACCTCCCGCAGCCCCTCACGTTCGCCGCCGCCGTGGCCGCCCGAACCCGCCGGGCCCGGATCGGCACAGCCATCGTCATCGCCCCCCTGCACCATCCGGCCGAGCTGGCCGAGCAGGCCGCGGTCATCGACGTGCTGAGCGGGGGACGCCTCGACCTCGGCCTCGGGGCCGGGTACCGGGTCCCGGAGTTCGCCCTCTTCGGCGCCGACATCACCCGCCGCTACACCGCCACCGACCACTGTGCCGCCGAGCTGCGCCGCCTGTGGGACGTGGTCACCCCCGGACCGGTCCAGGAGCGCCTGCCCATCTGGCTCGGCTACCAGGGTCCCAAGGGGGCCCGCCGGGCCGGTCGGATGGGCGAGGGCCTGCTCAGCCTGGACGGACGGCTGTGGCCGGCGTATCGCGACGGGCTGCTCGAGGGCGGTCATGCCCCCGAGGTGGGGCGCATGGCCGGCGCCGTCAACGGTTGGGTCAGCCTCGACCCCGAGCGGGACTGGCCGCTCGTGTCGGCCCACGTGGCCGCCCAGTTCGACTCCTACCGGCGCCACATGGTCGAGGGCACCGACCAGCCGGTGCCCCGGCCCGTCGATCCCGACAAGCTCCGGAGCCGCACGGAGGCCCGGGGCCCGCTCGACCGCATCGTCTACGGCACCCCCGAGGAGATGGCCGAGCACATCCGGACCTCGACCGCCGGGGCGCCGGTCGACACCGTGTTCCTGTGGGCCTCCATCGCCGGGATGCCCGACGACGTGGTGGCGGCCAACGTACGCACCATCTGCACCGAACTGGCTCCCCGGCTGGCCGGGTTCGACGCCCGGGCGGCCGCCGGTTGAGCGGCCCGCCGTGATCGGCCCCCTGGCCCACTGGCCCGCCGACACCTCGGTGGCCCTCGATGAGCGGCCCGTGGGACGGGTGCTGGCCGACCACGCCGCCGCCACCCCCGACCATCCGGCTGTCCGCTGGCTCGAGCACGGCCAGGTGGCGGCGCTCAGCTATCGGGGCCTGACCGACGGTGCGCTGGGGATGGCCGCCCGGCTGTTGGCCCGGCTCGATCCCGGCCAGCGGGTGGCCGTGGCCGCCACCACCAGCGTCGACTGGCTGCTGCTCGAGTACGGCGCCGCTCTCGCCGGCACGCCCCTCGTGCCGGTCAACCCGGCCCTGACCGACCCGGAGATCGAGCACATCCTGGTCACCTCGGAGGCCCGGTTCCTCCTGGCCGACGAGACCTACCGGGGCAGCCCCGTGCGGGCCCGTCTGGCCGGGCTGGTCGGGCGCCTCGGTCTCGGCCCCGTGGTCCGCCTGGGCGACTGGCGGGAGTTGCCGGGTCGCTCCGGGGAGCTGGCACCGGTGGACCCGGCCGGGCCCTTCCTGGTCCAGTACACCTCGGGCACGACCGGCCGGCCCAAAGGGGCGGTGCTGAGTCACCGGGCCGCGCTCAACTGCGCGGCCCTGTCCATGGCCCGCCTCGGCGCCACCTCGGCCGACAACTGGCTCAACGTGATGCCCATGCACCACGTCGGCGGCTCGGTGTCGGTGGCCCTGGCCGTGCTGGCCGTCGGGGCCACCATCACGCTGGTGCCGGCCTTCGAGCCGGGGCCGGTCCTCGAGCTGTTGGAGCGCACCCGGGCGACCATCCTCGGGGCGGTGCCCACCATGCAGCTGGCCCTGCTCGACCACCCCGCCTTCCCGAGCACCGACCTGTCCTCGTTGCGGCTCCTGCAATCGGGCGGCACGGTCGTGCCCACCTCGCTCATCCGCCGGGCCGAGGCGGCTTTCGGCGTCACGGTGGTCAACGCCTACGGCCAGTCCGAGTCGCCCAATGCCCTGATGACCAGCCCGGACGACGACGAAGTCACCAAGGCCGAGACCATCGGGACCCCGCTGCCCCAGCGCGAGGTCCGGATCGTCGGGCCCGACGGAACCACCCTGGCCGTCGGTCAGCGGGGCGAAATGGTCATGCGCTCGCCGATGGTCATGGACGGCTACGTCGGGGTCGACGGCGAGACGGCGGCGCGCACCTTGACCCCGGACGGCTGGTTGCACACCGGCGACCTGTGCTCCATGGACGAGCGGGGCGTGATCCGCATCCACGGCCGGCTCCGCGATGTCATCATCCGCGGCGGCGAGAACATCTACCCGGCCGAGGTGGAGGAGGTCATGCTCGGGCACCCCGGGGTGGCGGAGATCGCCGTGGTCGGCGTGGACGACGACCACTGGGGCGAGGTCCCGGTGGCGGTGTACCGGGCCACCCCCGGCGCCGACCCCGCGGCTCGGGACCTCCAAGCCCACGCCCGGGCCAGCCTGGCCTCCTTCAAGGTGCCCCGCCGGTGGATCCGCGTCGAGGCGTTCCCCCTCACCGCCTCCGGCAAGATCAAGAAGTTCGAGCTGCGGGCCGGCCTGGGCGGGTCGACCCGGTCCGAGTCGGCTCCGGCCGGGCCGAGCGGCAACGAAGCAGCCAGCAGCTGAGGTTCACCCGCTGCTCGCTCGGGGCTCGCGGGGCAGGCCGAGGACGGTTTCGCCGAGGATGTTGCGTTGGACCTCCGACGTGCCCGCATAGATCGTCCCCGCCACCGCGTTGTAGAACGTGCCGACCCAGGAACCGGTGGTGTTGGCGGCGCCGGGGTCGTCGGTGCGGTAGGCCCGCAGCGGGCCGCGCCCGGTCACGGTCATCCCCTCGGCCCCCAGGATCTCGAGGGCCACCCGGGTGACCCGCTGGTGGTACTCGCTCCAGTACAGCTTCGAAATCGACGCCTCCGGGCCGAGCGCCCCGTCGCGCAGGACGCCGGTCAGGATGCGCAAGCCGAGGTAGCGCATCACCTCGCAGCGGGCATAGAGATCAGCGAGCTTCTGGCGGACGACGGGGTCTCGGTCGGCACCCCGCGAGCGGGCCAGGGCCAGGAGCCGGTCGAGTTCGGCCCGGAACAGGATCGGGTTGGTGGACGCCTCCTCGCCCCGCTCGAGTCCGAGCAGGGTGGTGGCCACCGCCCACCCCCCGTTCACCGCCCCGACCACGTGGTCGGCCGGTGTGGTGACCCCGGAGAAGAACACCTCGTTGAACTCGCTCTCCCCCGACAGGGCGCGGACGGGACGGATCTCGATGCCGGACTGGTCCAGGTCGACCAGCAGGAAGGTGATCCCGCGGTTGGCCGAGGCAGCCGGATCGGTGCGGGCCAGCACGAAGATCCGGTTGGCCTCCCGGGCGCGGGATGTCCACAACTTCTGACCGTCGATCACCCAGCGGTCGCCGTCGCGCACGGCCCGGGTCGACAGTGACGCCAGGTCCGAGCCTGAGCCCGGCTCGGAGAAGCCCTGGCACCAGCGGTCCTCGCCGCTCAGAATGCGGGGCAGGAAGTGGAGCTTCTGGTCCTCCGTCCCCCAGCGCAGCAAGGTGCCGCCCAGCATCTTGATCCCGAACGTGTCGTTGTAGCCCATGGCCGGCACGCCCGCCCGGGCCAGCTCCTCGACCAGCACCACCTGCTCGAGCCGGGTCAGCCCGGCCCCGCCGTAGGCCCGCGGCCAGGCCACGCCGAGCAGGCCGTTGGCCGCCAGCACCGACCGCCACCGTTCGACGAACCGGTCGGCCTCATCCCGCTCCTCGATCGCCCCGATGCCCTGCCACCCCTCCGGCAGGTTGGCGGCCAGGACGGCCCGGATCCGGACCCGGAAGGTCTCAGCGTCGGCGTGGTGACGCGGGTCCATGGGGAGATCAGACTACTCATCTGACTCTCGATGGTGTAGAACGGGCCGATGACCGCCCTGTCGTACGAACTCGCCAGCCCCCAGGAGGCGGGCGTCGACCCGACCCGGCTCGAGCTGCTCCTCCGCCGGGTCCGCCTCGAGGTCGAGGAGGGCCCGCTTTGCTCGGCGCAGGTGGCCGTGGCCCGCGGTGGCCGTCTGGTGGCCTTCGAGACCTACGGCCGCTCGACGCCGACCAAGCGCTACATCCTCCAGTCGGTCGGGCGCACGGTGGTGGCGGCCGCCGTCTGGAAACTGCTGGGCGAGGGCCTGTTGTCGATCGACGAGCGGGTCGGCGACGTCATCCCCGAGTTCGCCACCAACGGCAAGGAGGTGGTCACGGTGGGGCAGGTGCTGACCCACACCGCCGGCTTCCCGTTCGCGCCGCTCGGCTACCCCAAGATGCTGGACCGGGCCAAGCGCCTCGAAGCCTTCGCCAAGTGGCGTCTCGACTGGGAGCCGGGCAGCCGACTGCAGTTCCATCTCACCGGAGCGGCCTGGCTCATCGCCGAGCTGGTTGAACGCCGTACCGGCCTGGACTTCGCCAGCTACCTGCGCCAGGAGATCGTCGACCCCCTCGGCTTGGGCATCATGCTGCCCGTTCCGGCCGATCGCTTCGACGAGCTGGTGGCCGTCCCCGAAGCCATCGACCGGGTCAGCGACGACCAGCCGGTCGACCCCTGGGGACCGTGGTACCTGGCCAACGCCGAGGTGCTGGCGGCCGGCGAGCCGAGCCACTCCATCGCCGCCACCGCGGCCGACATGGCCCTGTTCTTCCAGGCCATCGTCCACTCCGGTCTGTGGACCTCGGAGGCGGTGGCCGAGGGGACCCGGATCCACGTGTCGGCCGCACCCTGGGGCGACAAGCTCTACGGCGGCAGCTCCGAGATCGCCAACCTCGGGCTGTTCTGCCAGGTCAGCGGGGAGGTCGGCGGAACGTGGACTCCGAGGACCGGCTCGGCGCGGACGTTCGGCAACGGCGGGGCACCCTGTCAACTGGCCTTCATGGACCCTGAAACCGACACCTCGTTCGCCTTTTTGACCAACGGCTATCCCCTGTCGGGGTATGACTACAGCCGCGTCGGCGTCAACCGGATCATCAACATCGGCAACCTCGGCAACGACCTGGTGGCCTGACGTCGGCCGGGGCGGCCGGCGGGGTCGATCGGGCCGCTGGCCGGCGGGAGGGCCGGCTCAGTGCTGCTCGTAGTCTCGGCCCCTGATGAGGCGGACCGGGGTGAACACCAGGACCACCTCGTCGTCCTGGTTGTAGACGGTGACCCGGGTGGTCACCACGCCCCGGGCGCCTGACGAGGCCCGGCGCGATTCGAGGACCTCGCACTCGGCGAAGATGGTGTCACCGACGAACACCGGCTTGCGCACGTCGAGCTGCATGCCCATGAAGGCCAGGCCGGTGCCGTGCAGGACATGGGTCTGCAACAGCAGGCCCTCGGCCATGCAGTAGGTCAGCGCCCCGGGCACCAGCCGGCCGCGGTAGCCGGCGCTGGCCGCGTGACGGGCATCCCAGAACAACGGCTCGTTGAACCCGAACAGGGTGATGAAGTTGACCAGATCGGTCTCGGTCACCGTGCGCGCTGCGGTCCGGAACCGGCTCCCGACGACCATCTCCTCGTAGGTGTTGCCGCGGACGAGCGGCTCGGCGTCGGGCATGGCGGGGACTCCGGTCGGTTGCGGTTCCCTTGCGACGAAGGGCATGATGATCGATCGAAGTTAGACCATTGAACGGTGAGGTGTCGGTGGCGGGAGCCGAGGATGGCTACGTCCATCGCCACCTGACCAACGTGCCGGTGCGCGAGAGCACCGGCCTACGCACGGTGGCGACGGCGGCCCGCTACGCCCTCCACGAGATGGACGTGGCGCCGTGGTTGACCGACGAACGGGGGGCGGTGGTGCCGGGCGCGCTGGGCATCCTGGCCGATTCCGTGCTCGGCGCGGCCGTGATGACGACGGTGCCCATCGAACGGGGCATGGTCACCTCGCACCTGCACCTCGAGCTGCTGCAACCGCTCCCCCCGGGCATCACGCGGCTGCGGGCCGAGGGGCGCCAACGGTGGCTGCGGGGACGCTTCGGTCTCGGGGAAGGCGAGATCACCACCGAGGACGGCGAGGCGGTGGCCCGGGCCACCATCGGGGCGCTGCTCCTCGACGGCGGCGCCCCCGGCCGACCGCGGGGCCCGGACGAGGGCGCGGCCCCCACCGCGACGGACCGTGACGCAACCCCGGCGCCGACCGATGCTGGGGCGGGCGCCGCCCATCCGCTGCTCGTCGGCGCACCGGTTCACGCCGCCCTTGGCACCACCGTGGTCGACCTGGACGGCCGTCGCGCCCTGGTCGAGGTGACGGCCGGGCGCTTTCTGGCCAACCGGCGCGGCGGGCTGCACGGCGGCGCGGGTGTGCTGATCGGCGAGCGGATCCTCGAGCTGGTGCTCCGTGCCGCTCTGGCCGGGGACCGGGTGATGCGGCCGGTGGAGCTGCGCGCCGCCTTCCTGCGGGGCATCCCGGCCGACGACGGGCGCATCGCCTGCCAGGCCACCATCGCCCATCTCGGTCGACGCCTGGCTGCGGCGCGCGGCGAGTTGATGGACCACGAGGGACGGCCGGCCGTCCTCATCGACGCCACCTACATCACCGACTGATCCACCCGGATGGACGACCGACACCGCTCATGACCGCCTCTCCGGACCTTCCCGGCCACCTCATCCAAGCAGCCAGCTGGTCGGCCATGCTCGGCGTGTGGCGCAACGACGACGGGCCGGCCGTGGTCAGCGCCGGGGCGCGGTGGTCGGGGGCCGAGCTGCTCGAGCGGGCGGCCGGGGCGGCCCGGCACCTCCGTTCGCTCACCGACCACGAGGGACCGGTCCCCGCCCTGCTGGCCTCGAGCGGACCGGCCGTGGCCTACATGGTGGGAGGCGCCGGCTGCGGGCGACCCCTGGCTCCCCTCGGCCCACGCCTGACGGTCGCCGAGCTCGGCCCGTGTCTCGACGGCCTGGGCGGCGACCTGCTGCTCACCGAGGCCGACTTCCTGCCCCTGGCCGAGGAGCTGGCGGAGCGATGCCGGATGCGCCTCGCCGTCATCGACGACCCGGTGTACCGGAGCGGTCCACCCCTCGACCTGACCGCCGACCCGGCCGCCACCGCCTTCGTCCTCCACACCTCCGGCACCACCGGCCGGCCCAAGGCCGTGCCCTACCAGCAGGGCCGCCTGGCCCTGCGCACCCGCCTCAACGCCGGCCTGTGCCAGCTCGGACCCGGTTGCGTGTACGCCACCGCCTCGCCCTTCCACCACATCGCCGGCTTCGGCAACTACGCCGTGGCACTGGCCGCGGGGGCCGCCCTGGCCCCCCTGCCCCGCTTCACCGTCGAGGCGTGGACGGCGCTGGCCGGGTTGCACGTGACCCACGCCCTGACCGTGCCGACCGTGCTGGAGATGCTCCTCGACGCCGGCGTGGCCCGGCTGCCCGAGCTGCGGGTCCTGCAGTACGGCGCCGCCCCGATCCACCCCGACACCCTCCGGCGCACGCTCGACAGCCTCCCCGGGGTCGGCCTGGTCAATCTGTTCGGTCAGACCGAGGGCAGTCCGATCACCTGCCTCGGGCCGGCCGACCACCGGCGCATCGCCATCGACGGGCGGCTCGAGCTGCTCCGCTCGGTGGGGCGGGCCGCCCCCGGCGTCGAGGTCCGCATCGACGGCCCCGACGAGCACGGCGTCGGGGAGGTCCTGGCCCGGGCCGACCACTTCTTCCTGCCGGCCGCCGATGGGTGGCTGCACACCGGCGACCTCGGCCGCCTGGACGGCGCCGGCTACCTCTTCCTGTCGGGACGGCGGGGCGACAAGATCATCCGGGGCGGCGAGAACATCTATCCCGTCGAGGTCGAGCAGGTGCTCGAGCAGCATCCCGGCGTTCGGGAGGCCGCCGTGATCGGCATCCCCGACCGGCGCTGGGGCGAGCTCGTCGAGGCGGTCGTCGTGCCCGCCCGACCGGCGCAGCCGCCCGACCCCGAAGAGCTGCGGGCCTTCGCCCGGTCCCGCCTGGCCGGGTTCAAGGTGCCGAGCCGCTGGCGGATGGTCGACGAGCTGCCCCGCAACGCCAGCGGCAAACTGCTCCGTCGCCGACTGCTCCCGTCCTCCGAGGACGAAAATGCGTAAGATGAGGATATGGATTTTGGCCTCACGGTCGAGCAGGAACTGCTCCAGGCCACGGTCCGTCGCTTCGTCGCCGAGGTGTGCCCACCGGAACGGGCCAAGGAGTGGGACGACAGCCACCACTATCCCGCCGAGCTGTTCCGGGGTTTCGCCGAGCTCGGCTGGACCGGGCTCGGATTTCCCGAGGCCGATGGCGGATCGGGGGGCGACGCCGCCGACCTGGCGCTGATCACCGAGGAGCTCGGGCGGGCCAGCCTGGACATCGCCCAGTGCTTCTGCCTGACCCTCCAGGCCGGGTTGGTGCTCAGCGCCCACGCCCCCGACGCCCTCCGCCGGCGCCTGCTGCCGGAGGTCATCGCCGGCGGGTCCCGCCTGTCCATCGCCATCAGTGAGCCCGACGCCGGCTCGGACGCCGCCGCCCTGCGCACCTTCGCGGCCGACGCCGGTGACCACTTCGTGGTCACCGGCCAGAAGATGTGGTGCACCGGTGCCGGCCTGCCCGGCACGCAGATCGTGTGCTACGTGCGCACCGACCGCGACGCACCCAAGCACAAGGGTCTGTCCGTCCTGCTCATCGACCCGACGAGCCCGGGGGTCGAGCTGCGGAAGATCGATACCCTGGCGCGCCACATCCTCGGCACCTACGAGGTGTTCCTCGATGGCGTCGAGGTACCCAAGGTGCAGCTCATCGGCCCGCTGCACGGCGGGTGGGACGTGTTGCTGTCCGGGTTGTCACTCGAGCGGGTGCTGATCAGCGGCGGCTACGTGGGGGCCGCCCAGGCCACGCTGGACGAGGCGCTGGCCTACGCCCGGCAGCGCCACCAGTTCGGCCGGCCGATCGGGGAGTTCCAGGCCCTGACCCATGCCCTGGCCGACCTGCAGACCGAGATCGACGCCGCCCGTCTCCTCGTGCAGCGGGCCGCCTGGCTCCAGGACCGGGGCGCGGACGCCTCAACGGCGGGGGCGATGGCCAAGCTCAAGGGCTCGGAGACCTATGTGGCCGCGGCCCGCCTGGGCATGCAGATCTGCGCCGGGCACGGCTTCGCCACCGACAGTGTGATGAGCTTCCGCTACCGCGAGTCGATCGTCGCCCCCATCTCGGGAGGCACCAGTCAGATCCAGCGCAACGCCATCGCCCGCTCGATGGGCCTGCGCGGCTACTGAGCCGGCGACCGCCGGAGCCGACCAGCGGAGACGGCGGCCGGTCCCTCCGGACCCCTCATCGTCCCGTGAAGCTCGGCGGCCGCTTCTCCAGGAAGGCGCGCATGCCCTCGACCCGGTCGGCCGTGCCGAACAGCATCGACACGGTTTCGCGCTCGTAGCCGATGGCCACGTCGAGGGGCACGGCAGAGCCGGTGTCGACCAGCCGTTTGGCCGCGGCCAGGGCCAGCGGGGCCAGGGCGGCCAGGCGTGCGGCCAGGCGCCCGGCGGCGGCCACCGCCTCGCCGGTCGCCACCACCTGGTTGATAAGTCCGAGCCGGTAGGCCTCGTCGGCCGACAGCGGCTCGCCGGTGAGCAGCAACTGCTTGGCCACGGCCGTGGGCAACAGGCGGGGCAGCCGGGCCGTGCCCGCGGCGCCGGGCAGCACCCCGAGGGTGATCTCCGGCAAACCCAGCCTCGTGCCCTCCTCCACCACCCGCAGATCGCAGGCCAGCGCCAGCTCGAGGCCGCCGCCCAGCGCCGCCCCGTGCACGGCGGCCACCGACGGCTTGGAGCAACGGGCCAGGGCGTCGAAGGTGCCGCTCAACGCCCGGATGAAGCGGTGGAAGTCGGCCGGCCCGGCGAAGCCGTCCATCTCCGCGATATCGGCGCCGGCGCAGAACACGCGACCCTGTCCGGCCACCACGATGGCCCGGACGGTGGGATCCGCCGCGACGTCGTCGACCGCGGCCGCCAGAGCGGCGACCAGGGCCGACGAGAAGGCGTTCAGCCGCTCCGGGCGGGCCAGGGTCAGCGTCGCCACACCTCCGACCCGTTCCACCCCTATCAGGGCGTCGTGGCTACTCATGCCATCGTCAGGCCGCCGGAGACCGACAGGGTCTGGCCGGTGATGTAACGGGCCCCTTCCGAGGCCAGGAACACCACCGCCGGAGCCACGTCATCGGGCTGACCGATCCGGCGCATCGGGACAGCCTTGGCCAGGCCGTCGTAGAGCTTCTGGCTGGCCTCGGCCACCTGGTCGAGCAGCGGCGTGTCGGTCGGCCCCGGGCAGACCACGTTCACCGTCACGCCCCGGGCCGCCACCTCCCGGGCCAGGGCCTTGGCGAAGGCGATCACCGCGCCCTTGGTGCCGGAGTACACGACCTCGCCCGAGGACCCCACCCGGCCGGCATCGGAGGCGATGCACACCACCCGGCCGGCGCCCCGCTCCACCATGGCGGGCACGACCACGTGACAGCAGCGCACCGTGCCGAGATAGTTGACGGCCACGATCCGCTCCCACGTGGCCTCCTGGCTGTCGAGGAACGGCTCGATCTTGTCGATGCCGGCGTTGTTGACCAGCACCCCGACCGGACCGAGGGCCGTCTCCGTGGCGGCCAGCGCGGCCACGACGCTCGAGCGGTCGGTGATGTCGACGGCGACGCCCAGGGCGGGCCCGCCCAGACGTCCGGCCACCGCCTCGGCCCGCGCCGCGTCGAGGTCCCACACGGCCACCGCCACCCCGGCCGAGGCCAGCCCGGCGGCGATGGCTGAACCGATCCCGCCACCCCCGCCGGTGACCACCGCCACGGTGCCCTCCACCACGTTCACGTCCTCCTCCTCGTCACGGTCACACCAGCACCTGCAGGGTCTCGAGGTCCTCGGCCGCGGCCAGGCCGCGGCGGAGGTACTCGACCTGGGCCTCGTCGCTGTGCACGCCGTCGGGGGTGATGAGCCACATCATCACCCCGTAGAGGGCGTTCTGGCGATAGCGCAGCCAGGCCTCGTCGTCATCGGGCGCGACCGCCCCGGCGGCCCGCAGCCGGCCCAGGTAGCCGGCCAGCAGGTCCCGCTCGTGGCGCCGCCGGTCCTCCGGGGTGAGGGCACTGGTCAGCAGATAGGTCACGTCGAGGGCCCAGCAACCCCGTAACGTCAGCTGCCAATCGAGCAGCCCCCCGTCCGCTCCGCCGACGTAGTAGACGTTGCCGGCATGCACGTCGCCGTGCAGCAGCGTGGGCGGCCCGTCGCTGTCGGCCTCGAGGAGCCGGCCGAAGCCCTCCCAGAGCCGGTCGGCCGACCAGCGGCCCGGGTCGACGAGAGCGGCCCGGTGGCCGCTGGCCAGATGCCGGCGGACCAGGCGGGGGCCGATCTCCGACCAGAACCGCATGGCCGGATCGTCGACGGGCAGGCGGGCCCAACCCACCCGGCGGTCGAGTGGCCCGGCACCCCAGAAGGCGGCGTGGAGACGGGCCAGGGTGGCCAGCAGGCTGTCGACCTGGTCGGGGGTGGCCGGGTCGAGGACGAAGCCGATCCGCACGTCGGAGCGGGCCCCGAGGTCCTCCAGCAGGAGGGCGAAGACGAGGTCGTCCTCGGTGGCCTCGATGGCGTGCACCCTGGGCGCCTCGATGCCCGTGCCGGGCAGCACGTCGCGGTAGACGCGCACCTCGTTGGTGTACATCTCGCTCGGGAAGCTGAACTGGGCCAGGTTGCGCTTGAGGAACATGGTGGGCGGCAGGCCCACGTCGCCGCCCGCCGCGTAGGTGAGCCGGAGGCGGAGCCGGTTGGCCGAGCCCGAGGTCTCGTCGAGCACGTCGACGGCCTCCACCTGCACGCCGGGATGACGCCGTCGGAGGGCGGCGCTCAGCCACTCGGCGGTGACGGCCCGGTCCGGTCGGTCATCCATCGAAGGGCTCCTCGACGAACCACGGATAGAAGGGGGGGAGGTCGCCGGGAACCCGCAGGGGGAACTCGGCCGGGCGCTTCTCCTTGAAGGCGGCCACTCCCTCGGCGGCGTCGGCCATGGCGCCCAGGGCCAGCAGAGCCTGGGACTCGAGCCGGTTGGCCGCCATCGGTTCGGCCGATCCGAGCTGACGCCACAGCAGCTGGCGGGTCAGGGCCACCGACACGGCCGAGGTGGTGGCGGCGATCTCCCGGGCCACCTCCTGGGCCCGGCTGAGCACCCGCTCGGCCGGCACCAGCTCCCGGACCAGCCCGGCGGACAACGCCTCGGAGGCCGGGAAGATACGGCCGGTGACGGCCCAGTCGACGGCCGTGGCGATGCCGACGATGCGGGGCAGGAACCAGGTGGCACACGACTCGGGAACGATGCCCCGCCGGGTGAAGGGCAGGCCGAAGCGGGCGTCATCGGCGGCGATGCGCACGTCCATCGGCAGCACCATGGTCACCCCGATGCCCACGGCGGTGCCGTTGATGGCCGCGATCACCGGTTTGGTGGAGGCGAAGATGCGCAACGCCAGCTCCCCCCCGATATCGCGGGTACCGCCCCGCAGGGGCTTGAAGCCGGCCGAGTCGGCGTCGTAGCCGCCAGCCCCGGCCGACAGGTCGGTGCCGGCCGAGAACCACTCCCCTGCCCCGGTCACCACCACGACCCGCACCGCGGCGTCGCCGTCGGCCCGGGCGAACACCTCGAGGAGCTCATCGAGCACCGGATAGGTGATGGCGTTGCGGGCCGCGGGCCGGTCGATGGTCACCGTCAGAACCCGGCCATCCAGTTCGACCCCGACGTCACTCAACCAAACCACCCCCGTGCCGCCACTGGTTCTGGTCCCGAATCAGTTGTATTGTTATACCCTATCCGCCTCGATTGGAGGACGCACGTGAGTCATCTCGACTACGGCATGTTCGACTGCGACACGCACTGCTACGAGCCGCGGGACGCCTTCACCCGCTACCTGCCCGAGGCCTACCGGGACAAGGCCGTCACCCCGGTGCGCAACGCCGCCGGCCTCGAGGTGGTCCTGGCCGGGGGTCGGGTGGCCACCTTCAACAGCGAGCAGGGGCTCGGCTTCGACATGGCCTACCGTCCGGGCACCCTGAAGGAGATGCTCCGCCAGATGAGTTCGGGCAACCCCGAGGAGACCTACCAGCCCGAGCCGATGCGCGCCGAGTACCTCGAGCGGGAGCCCCGTCTGGAGCTCCTGGCGGCCCAGGGCGTCGACCGCTGTGTGCTGTTCCCGGCCGGGATGGCCCTCGCCGCCGAGCACTATGTGCACGACACCGACGCCCTCTACGTCAACCTCCAGTCGTTCAACCGGTGGTACGACGAGGCCTGGGGCTTCAACCACCAGGACCGGCTGTACGCCACGGCCCTGCTGTCGCTGCGGGACCGGGACCGGGCGGTGGCCCTGACCGACGAGATCCTGGCCCGCGGGGCCAAGGTGGTGCTCATCCCGACCGGACCGGCCTACGGGCGCTCGCCGTCGGACCCCTGGTTCGATCCGGTCTGGTCGCGGCTCAACGAGGCCGGCGTGACGGTGGCCTTCCACATCATGCCGTACTGGTATTTCGACGCCATCTCCCCGGCCTGGGGTCTGGAGAGCGACCCGGCCTCCTGGCACATGGCGGCCTGGCAGTGGATGAACATCTACGGTGAGCGACCGGTCATCGACACGATCTCGGCGTTGATCTTCGACAACATCTTCGGGCGGTTCCCGAACCTGCGTGTGCTGATCGCCGAGCACGGGGCCAGCTGGGTGCCCCACACCCTCAAGCACATGGACAAGAGCCGGGGCATGGGGCGCAACGGTCCGTGGATCGGCGGCCCGCTGGCCGACCGGCCGTCGAGGATCTTCAAGGAGTTCGTGCGGGTGGCCCCCTACCCGGAGGACGACATCCCCTGGATCGTCGAGAACCTCGACGGCGACGACGGTTGCCTCGTGGCCGGCTCCGACTTCCCCCACGCCGAGGGCCTGGCCCAACCGGCCGAGTTCGAGCGGCTGCTGGGACCGCTCCCGGCCGACGCCCGCCGCCGCATCATGCGCGGCAACGCCGAGACCCTCTTCGACCGCTGAGCTGCCCCCGGGGCTACCGCCGTGGGTCGGGCCCCTGCCCTATCCTGCCGCCGGTGGCTGACGAGACGGGCGGGCGGGCGCGGTGATGGCCGAGGGGTTCAACGTCCGGGTCCCCAAGACGGCCGAGTTGGTGGCCAACCACATCCGCCGTCGGATCGTCCTCGGTCAGCTCCGGGAGGGCGACGCCCTGCCGCCGGAGAACGCCCTGATCCAGGAGTTCACCATCTCCCGCCCGACGCTGCGCGAGGCCTTCCGCATCCTCGAGTCGGAGGGCCTGATCACGGTACGGCGCGGCGCCCGGGGTGGGGCACGGGTCCAAGAACCGTCGAGCGACGTGGTCGCCCGATACGCCGGCCTCGTCCTCCAGCACCGGGGGGCCACGGTGGTCGACGTCCTCGAGGCCCGGCTCATCGTGGAAGCGCCGGCCGCCCGGATGCTGGCCGTCCGCCGGGACCGGGCCGCCGTGGCGGCCCGGCTCCAGGAGCAGCTCGACGCCCTCGACCCCATGGAGACGGCCCGGTTCCACGAGTTCAACGCCCTGGTCGTCGAGCTCACCGGCAACCAGACGCTGATCCTGCTCACGGCCATGCTCGAGCACATCAGCCAGGCCGCCGCCCTCAGCTACAGCCGGGTGGGCCGTCCCGACGACGTGGCCCTGGCCCGCAAGGCGCACCGGACCCGTCAGAAGCTGATCGATCTGATCGCCGCCGGCGACGCGGCCGGCGCCGAACAGCTCTGGCGGGTCCACCTGACCGAGGCCGGCCGGGTCCTCGGCGAGGGGGCCGGGGCCACCGTCGTCGATCTCGACGTGTGACCGCCGGGTAGGCCGCCCATCCGCTCCGCCCGGCCGGTGGCCGCGCCCGTCAAGGCTCCGGTTCGAGGTCGCGTCGGCCGGAGACGCTGACCGTGACCAGGCCCTGGGCCAGCAGCTTTCCGGCATCGCTGTGCACGCTCACCTCGACGAAGGAGATCTGGCGGCCCCGTCGGGTACAGCGGGCCGCCGCCACCGCACCCCGCCCGGGATCGGCGCTCAGGTACTGGACGGCCAGAGCCACCGTGGTGATCCGGTTGCCGGTGTCGTAGTCGTGCCCGGCGGCCACCGCCCCACAGCCGGCGGTGTCGATCAGGGCCGAGACGACCCCGCCGTGGAACACGCCGGGGTGGGCGCTCAGGTCGTCGCGGAAGGGGAGGTGCATCTCGACCCCGCCGGCGTCCCAGCGGCGCACCGTCATGGCGCAGGCCTTGTTGAAGGCCACGCCCTCCGTCCAGTGTCGCCGGAAGCGCTCCCGCCACGCCTGCTGCTCGTCGTCGCTCAACACCGCTCAGCCCTGCAGCGGAGTCAGCGCAGCGGCGTCGAGGTACTCGTCGAGCCGGCTGATCAGCCCGGCCTCCGACAGGGTGACGACCATGCAGGTCGGCACCCGCAGTGGCCCACCCGGTGCGGTCCCGGTGAGGATGGCCCGCCACACGAACCCCTCCGGGGTGGGCAGCACGGCCACGTCGATCCAGTCCAGGCCGCGCACCACCTTGTGCAGCCAGCGCAGGGTCCGCCCCGTCTGGGCCAGGCTGACGACGGCGTCGTCGTGGTTGTGCCACACCACGGCCCCGGGTTCGCTGAGCGCGGCGAGGGCGTCGAGATCGCCGGCCCGGCTGGCCGCCGCATAGGACGCCTGAATGGCCAGCTTGGCCTGGTCGTCGAGGGCCATGACCTACTCCGCGGTCGGGCCGTCGAAGCGGGGGGCCCGCTTTTCGGTGTGGCTGCGCAGACCCTCCCGGGCGTCGGGCCCGCCGAAACCGAAGAACTCGTAGGCCAGGCTGGCGTCGAGGACGGCCGACTGGGCCCGGTACCAGTTGTTGAGGGTCTGCTTGGTCCAGCGGATGGCCGACTGGGCACCGCCGGCCAGCTGGACGGCCACCGCTTCGGCCCGAGCCTGGACCTGATCGTCGTCGACGCACAGCGAGACCAGCCCGATCCGTTCGGCCTCCTCCCCGGTGAGGGTGTCGCAGGTGAGCAGGTAGTACTTGGCCTTGGCCATGCCGCACAGCAGGGGCCAGCAGATGGCCGCGTGGTCGCCGGCCGTCACCCCCAGCCGGGTGTGCCCGTCGATCAGGCGGGCGCTGCGCCCGACCACCGACACGTCGGCCAGGATCCCGGCCACCAGGCCGGCCCCCACGGCCGGGCCGTGCATCGCCGACACGATCGGCTTGGAGCAGTTGATGACGTTGAACACCAGGTCACGGGCCTCGCGCATGACCCGTGTCCGCACGGCGTAGTCCGACATCAAGGTGTCGAGCAGCTCGAAGCTGCCCCCGGCCGAGAAGGCCTTGCCCGCCCCCCGCAACAGCGCCACCCGGGTGTCCGGGTCGCGGTCGACGGTCAGCCAGACGTCGGCCAGCTCCCGGTGCACGGCCGGGCTCACAGCATTCAGCCCGGGCCCGTCCATGGTGATGCGCAGCACCCCGTCGGAGGGCCGGTCGATGCTCAGCCCGGGGTACTCGTCATAGCGGTCGCTCACTGCATGGCTCCGCTCAGGCCGTGCTCGATGGGGCGGGCCAGCGGGGCGAACGACGGTGGGCGTCGCTCGACGTAGCTCACCACGCCCTCCCGGAAGTCGCCCGACTGCTCCCGCAGGGCCGCCACGAGGTGGCGGGCGTCGGCTCTCGACTCGGCCAGCGAGCGCTCCCAGTCGAGGTACACCTGCCGCTTGGCCGTGGCCATGGCCAGCGGCGAGCAGTTGGCCGCCACGTCGCGGGCGTAGGCCAGGGCCGTCGGGAGCAGCTCCTCGGCCGGGACGGCCCGGTGGACCAGACCGAGGACGGCCGCTTCCCGACCGAGCACGACCCGGGCCGATAGCAGCAGGTCGAGGGCGGTGGCGTGACCGACCACCCGGGGCAGGATCCACGAGACGGCCTCCTCGGCCGGCAGGCCCCGGCGGGCGAAGGCGGTGGTGATCTTGGCCCCCTCGGCCGCGAAACGGATGTCGCTCATCAAGGCGGTGATCAGCCCGAGCCCGGCGCAGCCGCCGTTGATGGCGCAGATCACCGGCTTGGGGACGAACGAAGGCAGTTGCATGGGCCGGCGGCCGTCCCGCTCGAAGGACTCGCCCGGCCGCGACACCCGGTCGAGGTCCTCGGTGTCGAGACCGGGGCAGAAGGACCGCCCGGCGCCGGTCAACACGATGGCCCGGACCTCGTCGCTCTCGGAGGCCTGCTCCAGCAGATCGTGGAGCGTCGATTCCAGCTCGGGGTTCCAGGCGTTGGCCCGCTCGGGTCGGTTGAGGGTCAGGACCAGGACCCCGGTGTCGTCGAGCTCATGGAGCACCGTGGTCGAGTCGACACCCTTCATACGGGCCCCCCGGGAGAATGAGATCGGTAAATGAGGTAACTTAACTTACCGATGGACCAGTCTAGTCGGCGGCACCGGGATGGCTGAGATCGAGCTCAGCCCCGAGGACCGGGCCTTCCGCGACGAGCTGCGCCAGTGGCTGGCCGAGCATCTCGTCGGCGAGTTCAAGGCGCTCGGGGGGGTCGGCGGGCCGGCCGACGATACCGGCTGGGAGGTCCGCCGGGCCTGGGAGAAGGAGCTGGCGGCGGCCCGCTGGCTCAACGTGTCGTGGCCGGTGGCCTACGGCGGCAGGGGCGGCACCCCCCGCCAGGAGCTGCTCTTCCACATCGAACACGCCGCGGCCGACGCCCCCTACTGGGTGGGGGTGCAGGGCCGTGACCTGTTCGGCCCGACCCTGCTCGAGTTCGGCACGGAGGCCCAGAAGCTGCGCTTCCTCCCGGCCATCGCCGCCGGCGACGAACTGTGGGGACAGGGGTTCAGCGAACCCGACGCCGGTTCCGACCTGGCCGGTCTGAGCACCCGGGCCGTGCTCGACGACGGCCACTGGGTGATCGACGGCCAGAAGGTGTGGACGACGTTCGGGGCCCACGCCGATTGGCTCTACGTCCTGTGCCGCACCAACCCGGAGGCCCCCCGCCACCAGGGCATCTCGATGCTGCTGGTGGCGGTCGACCAGCCCGGCGTGGACATCCGGCCGATCCGCAACATGGCCGGGGGCCTCGAGTTCTGCGAGGTGTTCCTGTCCGGGGCCCGCACCCCGGCCGACCATGTGGTCGGTGGCGTGGACCGGGGCTGGTCGGTGGTCATGGGAACGCTCGGCAACGAACGGGCCGGCGCCACCGTGCTGCCCTTCCAGGCCGGGTTCGAGCGGGAGATGGCCCAGCTCCTCGAGCTGGTCAAGGCCCGGCGCCTGTCCGAGGATCCCGTCGTCCGCCAACGGGTCAGCGAGGCGTGGGCCGGCCTGCAGATCCTCAAGCTCAACAATGACCGCCTGCTCACCACCGTGCTGGCCGGCCACCACCCGGGACCGGAGTCGTCGATCGGCAAGCTCTACTGGGCCAATTGGCACCGCCGCTTCGGCGAGCTGATGGTGGACGTGCTGGGGACCGAAGCCCTCGTCGGCCGACCGGACGGCTCGATGCATCCCATGGTGCGCAGCTTTCTCAACTCCCGGGCCGAGACGATCTATGGCGGGGCCAACGAGATCCAGCGCAACATCCTGGGCGAACGGGTGCTGGGGTTGCCCCGGTGAGGGGACGGCCGGAGCCCGATCGGCGGCGGGGGGCGGCGCCCGTCGCCCACCGGGCTCCGTGAGCGGACCCCTGGGGGGCCTGCGCGTCGTCGAGATGGCGGGGCTCGGACCGGGACCCTTCGCGGCCATGCTGCTGGCCGACCTGGGCGCCGAGGTGGTGCGGGTCGATCGGGCCGGCCCGAGTGACACCGAGGCGGCCCGACGCTACGTGCTGCACCGCGGTCGACGCTCCCTCGCCGTCGACCTGAAAACGGTCGACGGCCGCGACGTGGTGGCCCGGCTCATCGACCGGGCCGATGCCCTCGTCGAGGGTCACCGTCCCGGCGTGATGGAACGCCTCGGCCTCGGTCCCGAGACCTGCCTGGCCCGCAACCCCCGCCTGGTCTACGGCCGCATGACGGGGTGGGGCCAGGACGGCCCCCTGGCCGCCCGGGCCGGGCATGACATCGACTACATCGCCGTGTCAGGCGCCCTGGCCATCGCCGCCCGCCACGGGGAACGCCCCGTCCCCTCGGTCAACCTGGTGGGCGATTTCGGGGGCGGCGGGGCGCTGCTGGCCCTCGGCATCGTGGCCGCCGCGTGGGAGGCCGCCCGCTCCGGGCGGGGCCAGGTCATCGACGCGGCGATGATCGACGGCAGCGCCGTGCTGACCACCATGCTCCACGGGCTGCTGGCCCAGGGCCGCTGGCGGGACGAGGCGGGCACCAACTTCGCCGACACGGGGGCCCCCTACTACGAGGTCTACGAGTGCGCCGACGGACGCCACGTCGCCGTGGGCGCCCTGGAGCGGCCGTTCTACCTCGAGCTGCTGGCCGGGCTGGGCCTGACCGAGGAGGATCTGCCCGACCGCCGCGACGAGGCCTGCTGGCCGGAGCTGAAGGCCCGGTTCGCGTCCGTCTTCCGGACCCGCAGCCGCGACGAGTGGGCCTCCCTGTTCGGCGCCACCGACGCCTGCGTGGCCCCCGTGCTGACCCTCACCGAGGCACCGGGCCACCCCCACGCGGTGGCCCGGTGCCTCGGTGAGGGTCAGCAC
>Ga0075017_100000662_pt1 | contig 19665 bp, 18 predicted proteins | sample AleBraG_ABR_2012_FD_71475 | JGI IMG/M metagenome (GOLD analysis project Ga0075017, IMG submission 71475) | Freshwater sediment microbial communities in response to fracking from Pennsylvania, USA - Alex Branch Run_MetaG_ABR_2012 | ecosystem: Environmental > Aquatic > Freshwater > Creek >... | reverse complement strand
CGTCACCAGCATTGGTCCAATTCTGGCCGTGCCCGGCATTCGTGAAGCTTTGCTGCGCGCCCGGGGGAAGATTGCCGCCGTAAGCCCCATCGTGGAATGCTCCGGTCGCAGGCCCGGCGGGAATTCTTATGGCCGCGCAGGGGCTGCCGTGCTCGATTGCCGGGGTGGCCCAGGCTTACGAGGATTTCCTCGACATCCTCATCTGCGACACGCGCGATGCCCGCGCCGCTGAGCCACTGCGTAAGAACGGTTTGCGCGTGCAGTGCACCCAGACCATCATGCGCAGCGCCGACGACAAAGCCACGCTGGCGCGGGAGGTGCTCTCGTTCGTGGTCGGCGACCTGCTGAAAGATGAAGCGGGCGAGGCTGTACCGGGCACTCCCTTCCGGCGTCTGGACCAGCAGCCGTGATCTCAGCCGCGATTCTCGTTCCCGTCAAGAACACGTCTTCGGCGAAGCAACGCCTGGCCGCCGCGCTCGACCAGTCGTCGCGCACCGAGTTGGCTCAGGCCATGCTTTACGACGTGTTCACCATTCTGCATAACTGGCGAAATTGCCCGCAGGTCGCGGTCGTGACCAGCGATCCCTATGCGACGGATCTTGCGCAGCAATACCGCTTCGAAGTCATCCCCGACCCGGACAATCCCGGAGAGACCGGAGCCATCGAGATGGCCACTCGCATCTGCGTCGAGCGCGGCGCCGACAGCACGCTCGTGATTCCCGCCGATATCCCGCTCATTCAAGCCTGGGAGCTTGAAGAAATTCTGAAGCATGCTCCCGCAGAAGGCAGCGTGCTGGTTCCCGCTGCCGACGGACGCGGCACCAACGCTGCCTTTCGCCGGCCCGCGAACCTGTTTCCGTTGCGCTTCGGCAACGATAGTTTCAAGCCGCATCATGCTGCCGCGCAGGCTACCGGCAAGCCCTGTGTCGTGCTGAACCTGGCAGGAATTGCGCTCGACGTGGACAATCCCTCGGATTTGCAACAATTGATCTCGCTCCCCGGTGAAACCCGCGCCCAGTGCCTGGCGCGCGAATGGGATCTCACCGAGCGCCTTATCGCCACCGGATCGGACGGCCCATGAACAAACGACAGACGACCAAACGACGCACGACGAAACGACAGACAAAGAAGAAATCGCCGAGTCAACGCAAGCATGAAGAACTCGTCTCCGAACTTCGCGTAATCCCGATCCTGGTCGTGGAAGAAATTCGCCCCGGCCACTCCGTCGCCGAAAAGCTCCTTCATTCCATGCAAGAGCATGGCCTGCGATTCGAGGCCGGCGACGTCCTCGTCGTCAAACACAAGATCGTGTCCAAGTCCGAAGGCCGCCTTGTCGATCTCAGCACGATTCAACCCACGCCCGAATCCGAAGCCTGGGGCGAACAATTCAAGGTCGATCCTCGTGTGAACGAACTGGCCGTGCGCGAGTGCCGCGCCATCATTCGACGCGAGAACGGCGTGCTCATCACTGAGACCAGCCATGGCTTCCTGTGCGCGAACAATGGCGTCGACATTTCCAACGTCGATGGGGGACGCCACGCTCTGCTGCTTCCCCTCGATCCTGACCGCTCCGCTGCCAATCTGCGCCGGCAAATAAAGAAGCGCACTCGCATCGACGTTCCGGTCATTATTACGGACAGTTTTGGCCGTCCGTGGCGCGAGGGGCTCACGGACTTCGCCATCGGCATCTCGGGAATGAAACCGCTGCGGGACGACCGCGGCCACCGCGATCCCCATGGATACAAGTTGCAAGCCAGCGTCGAGGCGGTCGCCGACGAACTGGCGTGCGCCGCGGGACTGGTCTGCGGCAAACTCAACCGTGCCCCCGCCTGCATCGTTCGCGGATTCAAATACGACCCTGGTGCCGGCGGTGTGCGACACCTGCTCCGCCCCGCAGCCACCGACCTTTTCCGCTAGAACTTCCGCTACACTGTAGAGACGTTGCTCGCAACGTCTCTACGGAGAAGAGCATGCCCCGCCAACTCGCACCTGCAGAACTGGAGTCCTTTCCCGCGCTCGACTGGTCTGACATCGCTCCGCGCCTGACGCCCGCTCTTAGGGCGTCCCTTGAGAAGGTCCTCGAGACGCAGGACGGTGCGGACCTATCGCTGGAAGATTCGTATGCGCTGGCCGACTGCGAGGGCGACGACCTCCTCGGCCTGCTCGCGGCCGCGAACATCCTGCGCGCCGAACTCACAGGCAACATCGTGACCTACGTGGTCAACCGCAACATCAATTTCACGAACGTCTGTTTCGTCGGATGCAAGTTCTGCGCCTTCAGCCGCGGCCCGCGCGAGGCGGACACCTATTTCCTCACGCTCGATCAAATGGCGCAAAAAGCGGTCGAGGCCTGGCAACTCGGCGCCACCGAAGTCTGCATCCAGGGCGGCCTTCCCCGCGATCTCCCCAAGTTCCACTACCGCGACATTCTGCGCGCCGTGAAAAACGCCGTCCCGCGCATGCATATTCATGCTTTCTCTCCGATGGAAATCGTCTACGGCGTCGAACTCACCGGCATGCCGCTGGCCGACTATCTCTCGATGCTGCGCGACAATGGCCTCGGCACGTTGCCCGGAACGGCTGCCGAGATTCTCGACGACGAAATTCGTCACATCCTTTCGGCCAACAAGTTATCGACCGCGCAGTGGGTCGAAGTCATCCGCACGGCGCACAGATGCGGCATTCGCACCACGTCAACTCTCATGTACGGACACGCCGAAACGCCCGCCCACTGGGTCCGCCAGATGCGCCTGCTGCGCGACATTCAATCTGAAACTGGAGGCTTCACCGAGTTCGTCCCGCTCGGCTTCGTGCATCAGAACACGCTGCTCTTCCATCAGGGACTCGCGCGCACCGGCCCAACCCTGGCCGAGCATCTCAAGGTGCATGCGCTGGCGCGCCTGCTGCTCGCCGGCTCCATCAACAACATTCAGGTTTCGTGGGTAAAGCTGAACCGCCATCTCTCGCAACTCTGCCTGCACGCCGGGGCCAACGACTACGGCGGCACGCTGATGGAAGAAAACATTTCGCGCGAAGCGGGAGCCACCGCCGGACAATACACCAGCCCGGAAGACTTCCAAGCGTTGATTCTGGAAATCGGCCGAATCCCGGCCGAGCGCAACACGACCTACTCGCGCATCCACATCAAACTGCCCATGAATGAAGGCGAATCCACCACCGAACAATTGCTCGAGGCCGAATTCGCATGAGTACGAATCCCTCATCGCCGATCCCGGTCCGCCCCATCGCGATCATCGGTGGCACCGGCCCCGCCGGGATGGGACTCGCCCTGCGCTGGGCGCGCGCCGGGGAGGCCATCATCATCGGTTCCCGCGACGCACAACGCGCACAGCAGGCCGCCGCGGCCATTCAACAGAAAGTCGGGGCTCAAGCCAATGTCTCCGGCATGGAGAATAGTGCTGCCTGCGCCGCCGCCGACGTTCTGATGTTGACCGTCCCTTTTGAAGGCCAGGCCGCGCTCCTCAAACAACTCAAGCCCGCGATCACCGAGGGCAGCATCCTTATCGACGCCACCGTTCCTCTTGCAGCCAGCGTTGGCGGACGCGCGTCGCGGGCCCTGGGAGTGTGGCAAGGTTCCGCCGCCCAGCAGACCGCGGAGCTTGTGCCCAACGAAGTGAGCGTGGTCGCCGCATTCCACAACATTTCCGCCGACCTGCTCAACGGAGAGGCATCGCTCGACTGCGACGTCATTGTCTGCAGCGACGATCCAGACGCCGCGCAACTCACCCGCGAACTGGCCGCAAAGATTCCCGGCGTCCGCGCCATTGATGGCGGCAAACTCGAAAACGCGCGCATCGTCGAACAGCTCACGGCATTACTCATCGGACTGAACATCCGCCACAAAGGCCACGCCGGAATCCGCATCACCGGCCTGCCGCCGCAAGCCTATCGTTAGAAATCTCCGCGATCACCCGTCGCCATCAAGATTCTGCCTCCGTCGTTCTCCGCCGATCCCGACCGCCTGCAGCGCTTCGCCCAGGAATCCCGCGCCGCTGCGGCGCTAAACCATCCCAACATTCTTTCGATTTACGACATTGGCGAGGATCGCGTGTCCTTTCACGAAGGGGTCAGGGCGTTCTCCCAGGATGGCAAGAGCGTGCTGGCGTGCACGAAATCCGTTCCCATGAAGGTCAGCCGCGTGCTCTCCGACCTCTACGTAGTCGACGGCCTGAAGTAATCGCCGCCCGTGTCCCTGTGCAAAACTCTTCGTTCCCTGATGATTGACTTCTCCACCAATTGCGATAGTATCTTCGAGTCTCGCTGTTACTTCCCCCGCAAGAACAGAGCCTTGAAGTCCCTCGCCCGAGTCCTCGCGATCGTGTGCAGCATTGTCAGCAGCGGGTCCGCGTTTGCCCAGAGCGGGCCAACGCTTTACCCCGTAATCGGTGGAACCGTGTCGCTGCCGCTGCGAATTTTGTCCCGGAACGGCCCCGTCGCGGCCCGTCCCGTCCCGCGTCCCAGGCAGTTCACGACTCCCTGTTCTTCCGTAGGTACTTCCGGGAATTTCACCACCGTTTTGAACTGCGACGGCAACGATAGCGACGGTTCGACATCCTATGGCGGCGTACCTGATACCGACATGGCGGTGGGCGACCAGTATGTCATCCAGACCGTCGACAATGTCTTCACCATTTACAACAAGGCTGACCTCAGCGTAGCCGAGCTCACGGCGCCTCTGACCGCGCCATGGACGTTATTCGAGGACGGCTCCTGCGCAACTCCGGGCGCGGGCGACGATTTTATCGTTCGCTATGACAAGGCCGCCAGCCAATGGGTCCTTGCTCTTCCCATTTTTGGAGATGCCCAAGGGCGGTACTGGCTGTGTCTCGCGGTGTCTACGACCTCTGATCCCACGGGCACGTACTACCTGTACGCGATTCAGCAAACCGGAGCTATGCAGCCGATCTGGGATTATCCCAAGTTGGGCGTCTGGAATGATGCCTACTATATCGGCTTCAACTTGATCAGTCCCAAGCCCGTCTACTTGGGTCCTCAGGCTTGCGCGCTCGATCGCACATCGATGCTGGCCGGCAATCTGCCGGCTCCGATGCAGTGCTTTTTCGAAACTAGTTCCACCGACTCGTTCATGCTCCCCGCGGACATTGCCGGCGGAACTCAACCGGCGTCCGGCGAGCCCGAGTTTTTTGTGGACATTGCCGGGCCGGCGAACGGCCCGCACAATACGCTGAATCTCTGGAGTTTTCACGTCGATTTCACGAATTCCCTGAATTCGACCTTCACCGGCCCCACGCCGCTCGCCGTGAACAGTTTCAGCGAAGGAACCGGCTTTGTTCCCGAGCCTCACCACGGCCTGCTCACCTCGCGCAGCGATCGTCTTATGGTGCCCTTGGCGTGGCGTCAAACTTCGGATGGAGTCGAGCATCTGATCGTCAATGACGCTGTCGTCGCCAACGCCGCTACTACCGAACAATGGTTCGACATTACCAGCCCCAACACCAGCCCTGCCGTGGCTCAGCAAGGCGCGCTGTCCCGCGATACGCGCGACAATTTCTGGATGGGCTCCGCCAACATGGACAAGGATGGAAATATCGCGCTGGGTTTCAGCAACTCCGGCAGCAAGATCAATCCCGGGATCATGTTCACCGGGCGGCTGGCAACGGATGCCGTCGGTACGATGGAGAGGGTCCAGAGCGTGATACCCGGTGGCGGCTACGAGTCCAGCACGGGAAACGAATGGGGCGATCACTCCATCATGGCGGTAGATCCAACGGACGACTGCACGTTCTGGTTCAGCTCCGAATATTTTTCCGCCGCCAACAGCGCCAGCCTGTGGTCGACTCGAATCATGGAATTCAAGTTCACCACTTGCCAGTGACGCCCCGAAGGCCTTCGCTGTTTGAGCCCGCGGCCGCTCCTCACTTTCCCCCCACCCCCGCCGTCATTTCCTCTGAAGGCTCGCCTCCCGCCATCGCCTGAGCGATGATCAACTTCCTCGCTTCCACGCGGATCTTGGGCAATTGAACGCTGAACCACCATGCCCCCATCACCGAAGCGAACCCGCCAATCGCCACCGTCCAGGGAGCGCCCAGACGGTCGGACAATGCCCCGCCCAGCAACGCCCCGAGCGGCGCCATCCCCATGAACATCATCGAGTACAGCGCCATGGTCCGCCCGCGGAGCTCATCCGGCACCATCACTTGAATCAGCGTGTTCGAAGACGCCATCTGCAGCATGATGAAATATCCCACCGGCAGCAGCAACAGCACGGACAACCAGAACGATTTCGAAAATGCGAAGAGAATCAGGCTCACGCCAAACCCCGCGCAGCACACGGCGATCCAGCGCCCCAGCCCCTTCACACCCGAGCGCAGGGCCAGGGTCAGCGCTCCCAGCAACGCGCCCACGCCCGCCGCACCCATCAGGATGCCCAGCCGTACCGCTCCCAGGTCATGCGATCCCATCAGCGAGGCAAACTCCTGCCCACCACGGTGCAGAACCTTGTCGGCAAAAATCGGCATTAGCACGGAGTACGGCATACCCACCACGCTCACCACCCCCAGCAGGATCAGCAAGGCGCGGATCGGCGCGGTGCGGTTTACGAACTGGAAGCCCTCCACGATGTGTTTCCAAGGCGAAGTATTCGCCGAAACTCGCGCCGGGGCGTACACATTCATCAGCAGCAGTCCCGCAAGCACCGCGATGTAGCTCACGCCATTGGCGAAAAAGCACCAGCCTTCTCCGAATTTCGCCACTAGAATTCCCGCCACTGCCGGCCCGATCACGCGCGCGCCGTTGAACATCGACGAGTTCAGCGCGATGGCATTCATCAGGTCTTCCCGGCCCACCATGTCCACCAGAAACGACTGGCGGCCCGGGATATCGAATGCGTTCACCACGCCCAGCAGCGCGGCCAGCACGAAGATGTGCCACACCTGGACCGTGTGCGTCAGGGTGAGCGCCGCCAGCACAAATGCCAGCAGCATCGAGGCAACCTGCGTCGCGATCACCACATGCTTGCGATTGGTGCGATCGGCGACAATTCCGCCGATGGGCGCAAACAAGAACACTGGAATCTGGCTGGCAAATCCCACCGCGCCCAACTTCAGCCCCGAGCCCGTCAGCTTGTAGACCAGCCACGACTGCGCCACGGTCTGCATCCATGTGCCGATCAGAGAAATCAGTTGTCCGCTGAAAAAAAGCTGGAAGTTGCGATGCCGCAGCGCGCGTCCGGCGGCCTGCCAGCGCAGGCCACCGCCCTCGGCCGCCGGTGCGCTCGCGGATGCATTTTCCTGGATGGGAGTGTTCGACTCAGCCACGTTCTTCTTCTTTGGATGACGCCGCGCCGCCTGATGCGCCAGTATTCTTGACCAGTATATCGTCATGCCAGAACTACAACTCCGCGGCAGAAACCTATCTAGCCGCGCTACTTTGAAGACAATATGACTTGGCTTTTCTTAGCGTCCTCCGCGGTTTTTCTTAGCGCCCTTAGCGGTCAGATCTCTTGACTCTCGCGGCCAGCGCGGTCAACCCTCCGTTTTTTCCACAGCCCCGCGCCCGCGAAACCCCGTTTCCGCAGCCCGTTTCACCCCACAAGTGCAACCGAATGACCAATTTGGGAATCATTTTCACGCTGTAACTAACTTGTGACTATTATTGCCCTCTGCCGTGAGCTAAAGTAGCGCGTACGCTTTCCCGGCGATTCTGCAAGCGCGTTGGCGCTTCGGCGAAGGATGTGACGCGACCATGACCACTCCTCCAGTTCGGGTTGAACGCCGTGTCGGACAGCGATTCCCGTATCTTCTCCCGCTCTCGCTGCGCCAGGCCTCTGCCTCGATCGAAGCGGTGGGCTTCACCCAGGATCTGAGTTCGCGCGGAGTTTTCTTTTTCACTGACGCGCCGTTGCAGGAAGGCGCCGAGATCGAGCTTACGCTGAGGATGCCCTCCGAGATTACTTTGGGCGAGAGCATGCCCGTACGTTGTCGCGGCCGTATTCTGCGTGTGGTCAGGCCCGCAACAAAGTCCGCTCTCGATTCTTCGAGTTCGGCGCGCGCGGAAACGAAGATCGGAGTCGCAGTCCGTCTCGAGTGCTACGAATATCTGCCTGAATCCGCCGAGGCCTCCTCCACATTTACGCGCCTGTCCGCTCTTCATCCCCACCGCGACGATGACCGGCCCCAGGCCTATTCTTCCCCCCGGCCTGTGCTGAGCTAAACAAGTTCGAAGTCCAGATTGGGTGCGGCATGTCTCGTTTTCTTGCGAGACGCGGGGGCTTCCGTAGCCAAGCCGATTGCGCGAGCCCCTTTACATTCCCAGCTCTTTTATTTTTCTTCTAAACCTTTTTCCATCCGCCTTCCCAACCCCGACAACTTGGCTTACAATTCTTCCATCAGAGGCCAAAAGCCTCGCGGCTTTTCTACGTTGTGCATCCCCCCAGCCGCCCATCATGCAAGCATGCGTTCGTGCGGATCGCGTGTGCTGCACGGTTGCGGCCGATTACCTAGGTCACTTGGCGGAGAGTACGTTCTCTTTCTAACATGCAGACACCGAGAGAAATCAGCGAGAACCGCGCTATGCATGGGATCGCCGTCGCCCTCCTGACCGAGGACCGGGAACACTTATCCGCGCTGCAAAGTCGTCTGGAAGCGACGCGCCTGGGACGGGCGGTGTTCAGCCATGCCGGTTTTCCGGCAGGCCCCACCGACGCCATCCTGCGCCAGCTCCAGGAATCGGGCGCCGAAGTGGTCATCGTCGACATCAGCTCGCAAGAGCCCCAGCGCGCCATCCGCACCATCGAACTGATCCGCGCCACCACGCAGCAGATTGCCATCTTTGCCAACGGCGAGATGACGCAACCCGCCTACATCGTCTCCGCCATGCGTGCCGGCGCGGGCGAATACCTCGATCATTCCGCCGGCTCCGATGCACTGCTCGAAGCTCTGACCCGATTCAGTTCCGTCCGTACCCGCACGCCGGGCAGTGGCGGCAAAGCCCGCATCTTTACCTTTCTGAGCGCCAAAGGTGGCGCCGGCTGCACCACCGCTGCCGTCAATACCGCCGTGGCGCTGCAGCAGTCTCACGGCAACGTGGTTCTGGTGGATTTCGCACCCATCGGTCACTCCGCTCTCCATCTGAACCTGCGCCCGCAATTCGGCGTGCTCGACGCCCTGCAGAACCTGCACCGCATGGATTCCTCTTTGCTCGACGGTCTCATGACCCCGACCAAGGAGGGCTTGCATCTTCTGGCCGGACCGCAGCAACCGTACCCGACCGAACCCACGCCGGGTGAACTGGCGCGCCTGTTCGATCTGCTGGTGAATCACTACCGCTTCGTCGTGGTCGACGCCTCCAGCCGCCTCGATCCCACTACCCGCCTGCTCTCCGATCTCTCGAATGCCGTGTTGGTTGTCGCGCAGACCGACGTGGTTTCGCTATGGAGTGCCGGACGCATTCACGCCTTCCTGGAAGAAGGTACCGGCCGCGACCGTCTGCGCGTGGTTTTGAATCGCTACAAGAAGATTCCCGGTTTCACCGACGAGGATGTCGAGCACGTCACCAACTGCAAAGTTTTATGGAAGGTGCCCAACGCTTTCCACACAGTCTCGCCCGCCATCGATCACGGCACGCCGGTAGTGTTGCAGGAAGGGCCGGAGATCAGCCGCTCTTATCGCGCTCTGGCGGAGACCTTGGCCGAAGCATCGTCCAATTCCGACGGCGGCCCCGATCTGATCTACGGCCAGGAAGGCGCCCGCAAGAAAGCGCCCGGCCGCCTGAATCTTTCTCCCATCCGCGCGGGTCAGTAAAACCCGGTACCCAGTCGAAACAGCGGCAGAGCCGCTGGCCTTGAACTGAGAACTGAGTTTACTGGGTACTGGGTACCGGCAACTGGGTACTGTTTTACTTCCTCTCCACTGGCGCCGGCGACGCTTCCTGCGGAAACATCTTGAACACTACATCGCGCGAGTGCGACGCCACTTTCTTGTTCACGTCGCTCGCATTCTCGGTCAACGTGCCCTTGAGCACGTAATAAGCCTCGTCCCCCGGATTCTTTCCCTCGCCGCGTTCCACCGTCCCTTTGAAGTCGAACGACACTCCGTGCACAATCTCCGTGGTGAAGTTCAACTTGTTCCCCTCAAGCTTGCCGCTCTTGAAGAACTGGTCCAGAAACGCTCCCTTGTCGCTCTCGCCATTTCCAAAGCGCGAAACGAATCCGGCGACGTGCCCCGCATCCTCCACCGTCACCTGTACAAATTCGCCTTCTTTGAGAAACGTGTACATCCCCGAATACGCCGGCCCGGTCTTCGCGTCCGGTTGGGGCACCGCAGCCGGTTCACCGGACTTCGCCCCCGAATCGCCCGAGGGTTTAGCCGCCTGCGCGTGCAGTTCCACCCGGGCACCGAGCGCCAACACCAACACAAAGATGACCTGCAATCTCATCATGATGACTCACCGCCAAACTCAATCGTACTACCAGCCGCGCGGCGGCGAAAGAATACAGCCCACGGCGCAAGCCGTGGGTGGCCAGAGGGAAATGGGTAAGCCCCAGCGGGGCGAAAGAAGACCACTCCGTGCCGGAATTTCTATTCCGCCTATTCTCGTCCGGCGTTCGACAGCGAATGGCGCCCACGAAAAAAGGCTCCAGCCCCACGGCTGAAGCCTCGCAGCCTGCGGCAAGCGCCTACTTCTTCTTCGCCTTCCCCTCCATGAACGTCATCCACTCCGTGCCATCCGCCGACCACTCAAACTTCAAAGTGTAGCCTTTCGGCGACAAAATCTTCATCGTCATCTTCTTCTGGACGACCTGCCCACCGTTCTCGGCCTGGCTGGTCCAGGTCCACAAGTCGCCCCTTACCTGTCCCTTCGAAATCTGATGCAAACCCTGGCTGCTGAACGCGTCGAAGGTGTACACCTTGCGCCGGGCGTCATAGCCCATGATGAAGATCTCTTCGCCATCGCCGCCCATCTCAGCCGGCATCTGGAAATCCCAGTGCCCGATCACGAAGAATTTGCCGCGCATCCATTTCGTCGTTTCGGTCCACCCGAACTTGCCGCCCGCTCCCCAAGGTCCCTGCGCGATAGCCCCCTCGGTCGTCCACTTCCCGACGAAGTAGCCGAGTTTCTTCACTTCCGGCGCAGGCTGGGGTGGCAGCGCGGGAGTCGTCTTCCGCTTAGCGGTCACTTTCCCTTGGTCGCCTTCCCGTCCATCACCGACGTCCATTTCGTTCCGTCCTGCGACATTTCGAAGCTGAAGTTGTACGAGGTCGGAGAAGTGACCTTCATGACGAACTTCCCCTTCATCGTCATGTCGCCCATCTTCTCGTCGTTGGTCCAGGTCCACGTGTCGCCATCGACCGAGCCTTTGGAGTCCGTAAACTCGCCCCAGCTGTTGAATTCCCGGTAGGTGTAGGCCTTGTCGTCGGTCGAATAGCCCATGATGGACATTCCCGCCCCGTTGCCCATCGCGCTCTTGAAGTCGCTGCGGCAGACCAGAAAGAACTGCCCTTCCATCCATTCGCACTTCTCGGCCTCGGTCATCTTCCCGCCCGGACCCATGGGGCTCGGCTTCATGTCGCCTTCCAGCGTCCACGAACCCGCGAACATGTCGAGCTTCTTATGTTCCGGCCCCGGCGTCGGTGGCCCCGTCTGTGCCAGCGCCGCCGCTGCCATTACAACCCACGCCGCCAGAATCATTCCCAGTGGTTTCATCTGTGCTCTCCTAAAAATTCCCTGAATTTTTATTCATTTGCGATCTGCAATCTTAAATCTGCGCTCCCTACCAGTCTCCCCAATGCGACACCGACTTCTGCTGGAACTTCATCTTCCACGCGTCGCCCTGCTTCACCCAAACCGTGCTGAAGTGCTGATATCGCGGCGGAGGCCCTTGATCTTCCTCGGGAAGAACGCGCACCACCACATCGTAAGTCACAATCCCCGCGTCATCGCCAACGGTCACCACTTTCATGTCGTACGTCAGCAGATCCTGCCCGCCGTCTGCCAGATCGTCAATCATGTCCTGCCGCAGCTTCAACTGCCCATCGGAGCCAACGTACGAAAAGTCGTCGGTCAGGGTGCGCTTGAAGAATGCGGCGTCCCCCTTCTTCGCCGCGTCGATGAAGCTCTTTTCCGCCGCCATGAGCGTCTGCTCCAGCGGAGTCAGAGGCTTGGGCGGAGCCGCAGCCTGCCCGAACCCGGTCGCACAAAGACTGCAGCAAAACAAAACAACGGCCACGTATTTCACGCGCACCCCCTGAAGAACATTCACAAGGACTAAGACGCTAACCAGGAACGTTTGTCATCCCGACCGAGCGAAGCGAAGCGAGCGAAGTGGAGGGACCTGCTGTTCTCCCGCCACTTCTGAAATGCTGATCGCTCACGCCCCCCGAATCCTCCGCACCAGCTCTCCGCGCGCCACCTGCACCTGCTCGCCAGTCGCCAGATTCTTCACCGCGAACGCATCCGCCTTCACTTCATTTTCCCCAACAATAAGGATGTACTTCGCCCCCGCCTTCGTCGCCGCTTCAAACATCTTCTTCAAACGAAAACTGCGATCTCCGAGTTCGACGACCAACCCTTCCCGCCGAAGATCCCTTGCCAAGCGTAAGCCCTCGCGGTTCATGAGCTCGCCTACAGGCGCAACATAAACGTCTACTGCTTGAGCTACCGCGGATGCCCTGTTTTCCAGCGCCATCACCAACCGATCTTCACCGATGGCGAACCCAATGCCAGGCGCCGGTTGAGGGCTGCCCAGCAGCTCCGCTAACCCGTCATACCGGCCGCCACCGAGGATCGCGTTCTGTGCGCCCAGCGCTCCATGTGTGAATTCAAACGCGGTCCGAGTGTAGTAGTCCAGCCCGCGAACAAGGCGAGGATTGACAGCGAAAGGCACCTCAGCCTTTCTCAGAAGTGCTTGGACGTTTTCGAAGTGCGCTTTGCTTTCATCGCTGAGATAGCCTGTGATAAGCGGCAGTGTTTGAATCACCGGCTGATCCTCTGGCACCTTGCAATCGAACACTCGCAACGGATTCGTTACGGCTCGCCGCTGGCAATCCGTACACATGTTCGCGACCACGGGTGCGAGCGCTTGCCGCAATGCGTCGTTGTATGACGCGCGATCTTTGGAATCTCCGATGGAATTGATGTAAAGATTAGCGTCGGATATACCGAGGCGGCGCAACAACGTGTCCAACATCTCCAGCACTTCCGCATCGCGCAGCGGACGCTCGCTCCCTGCTGATGCCGGCCCAATCACCTCCGCCCCAATCTGATAGAACTGCCGGTATCGTCCCTTCGCCGGACGCTCGCGCCGAAACTGCGGTCCAATGTAGTAGAGCTTGTTGAGTCCTCGATCCCACAGATGATTCTCGATGTAAGCGCGCACGACACCCGCCGTGTTTTCAGGACGAAGTGTTAGAGACTGTCCTTTCTCAGACGCCGCGCGAGCCTTGTCATTCCACGTGTACATTTCCTTGGTAACAACATCGGTCTCTTCCCCCACGCCGCGCGCGAACAACTCCGTGGCCTCGAAAATCGGCGTGCGAATTTCCTGGAAGTTGTAGGCGCGAAATACATCCCGCACCGCCGCCTCCACAAAATTCCACAGCGCCGTCTCCGGCGGCAGCAAATCCCGCGTCCCTCGAACCGCTTTGATCATAGAAGAACCTGGTCGTCAGTCGTCAGTCATCAGTCAATTCCGCAGACGTGGGCTCCCGATGCAAGGCCGGCGCCGATTCGCGATGTACTTACTGAGGACTGATGACTGAAGACTGACGACTTTCTTTCAAATACTCCTCCGTATACCCCAGATAATTCCGCGCATACCGCAGAATCATCTCTTCCTCCCCATGCTCGAGCTTCCGCCGAAACTTCCCCGGAGATCCCATCCACAACGACCCCGGCTCGACCACCGTCTTCTCCGGAATCAGCGTCCCCGCCGCGATAATCGATCCCGCCCCAATCCGCGCTCCATTCAGAATGATCGACCCCATCCCGATATCAGGCACCGGTCTTCAATCACGCACCCATGCAGCACCACCGAATGCCCCACCGTAACGTACTCTCCCAGGTAAACGCCGTACTGATGCTTCATCCCGTGCAGCACGCTGTTGTCCTGCACATTGGAGTGAGCCCCAATGCGGATCTCGTGCACGTCCCCGCGCACCACCGCATTCATCCAAACCGACGCATGCTCGCCGAGCACCACGTCGCCAATAATCTGCGCCGAGTCGTCGACGTAACACGTGGCCGGGATCACCGGCTTCATGCCCTTAAAGGATCGAATCATTTCTTCCTTGCAGAATGGCAGAAGAATTGAACAGAGAATTTGAACATAACCTGCCTCAAATTGAATATCACAGATGCAGGATTCTTGGCAGTGGTGCAGTCCCGCCAATCCATGGAAACGAACGCCCCGCTGGTTCCGGAGCCCAGTACCGCCGTCCGCATAATTCTTTACAACTTGCAGACGCGCGCCTGATATTCCCTGCGGCTTTTTACAAGGTCAAGACGCAAGTGTGACACCCGGCCAAACTCGCCTGCGTACTCTCAAGCCTGTAAGCGGATTGCAAGCGGACGCGAGCTGACCGAAAGACCAAAACCAGCGCCACCAACCCAAAAGTTGTGGAGTCGATCCCGGGTGATTCGCGAAAGGAGGAAACACAATGAAACTCAAGACAATGATACCCAATAGGCTGATACTCGGGCTGCTCGCGATTTTGGGCTGTTCCTCGGCTACCTTCGCTCAGCAGGCCGGATATTCGCAAACCAACCTGGTCGCCAACACCGCTGGCGTGGCCAACCACACCGACGCTCAACTCTCCAACCCTTGGGGGATTTCGTTTGTCCCCGGTCAACCCTTTTGGATCGCAAACAATAATGGAGGCACCTCGACCCTGTACGACGCGCAGGGGAACAAGAATGCACTGGTTGTCGGCATTCCCGGGGCTGCGGTGAATCCCTGCAACCCGGGTTGCCCGACCGGAACGGTCGCCAACTCGCTCAACGGCTACTTCGGCAATGGAGCTTTCCTGTTCGACACCGAAGACGGCATCATCGCCAACTGGACCGGCCAGGGCAACGCGGTTGTTGCCGTCGACAACTCTGCCACCGGCGCCGTCTACAAGGGCCTCGCCCTGGCGACCAACACTGAGGGCACGTTCCTTCTGGCCGCGAACTTCAGAAGCGGCAAGATCGACGTGTACGATCGCAACTTCAACCCGACCCATCTCACCGGGACCCTGACCGATCCCAACCTTCCCCAGGGGTACGCGCCGCACGGAATCCACGTCATCAGCAACGTCATCCTTGTGGCTTACGCCCAACAGGATGCCGCCAAGCACGATCCGACCATCGGCGCCGGTCTCGGCATCGTCGATGCCTTCGACATCGAGGGCAATTTCACCCGCACTTTCGCCTCCGGCGGCACGCTCAACGCCCCCTGGGGCGTGGTCTCGACTCCAGCATCCTTCGGGACATTCTCAAATGACGTGCTGATCGGCAACTTCGGCGACGGCGCCATCAACGCCTTCGACACTGCCGGCCACTTCCTCGGTCAGGTCAAGGATTCCGCCGGCAATGTGATCACGAACCTTGGACTCTGGGACATGGTCTTCGGCCAGGGCGGCACCGGTGATCCCAACACGCTTTACTTCACCGCTGGAGGCGCCAACCAGACCAGCGGATTATTCGCCACCCTCGTTCCGGCGCAAGCCGCTGCCGGTCCGGATTTCTCGCTCAGTCTCTCGGCTCCAACTGTCACCGTGACCGCTGGAGGCACGACCACCCTCACCATCAATTCAGCCGCAGTGGGAGGCTTTAACAACCAGATCACGCTTTCCTGCGCACCGGCTGCAGGACTGACCTGCGCCTTTGCTCCGGCCACAATCTCCCCGGGGTCCGGCTCTATGCTGACGATCACCGCGTCCGCGACCCCTCCGGGCGGCGGCTACGGCGGCGGACACCTTGGGATGTTCCTGCTGTCGGGATTGGGTCTCTTCGGGACGCTTTTTACCACTCGTGAGCGCAAACTCGCTGTGGGAAAAGGCAAGAGCGTTATGTTGATGGCGGCCCTTGCTCTTCTTGTCGTGGGCATGACCTTCACGGTCGCCTGCGGCAGCAACACCAACCACCAAACAACCAGCACCCAAGCCACGATCATGGTGACCGGTACGTCCGGCGGATTGAGCCATACCGTTCCCGTGACCGTTACTGTCCACTAACCTCGTCAACCAACGAACAACAGGGGCACGCGTCGTGCCCCTGTTCATTTCATCGTTCCTCTGTGAACCTCTGTGGCCTCTGTGGTTAGAATTGTTTTTCTCTTTCCCACTCCGGGAACGATCCCAAAAAAATTCCGCCCCGATCACTGAACCCATCTCCCTCCCGATGCTATACAGAACTTGGTTCTCCTTATCCCGCGGAGCAGCTTCCCGGCCGCGCATTACTAGAATGCGCCCTCCGGTTCTTCTCCGCGGACTTCCCGCCCCGCGTCCGGTTAACGCGCGTCGGGCCGTCCCTCCGAGTGATCTCGCGATAACTATCTCGCGATAACGACTCGCACTCAGGGGCGACCTTATGTCTTCGACGCGCATTCTCTCTTTTCTCGCTGTCCTAATCTTCATCATCATGCTGCCCTTTCCCCCACGCCTCTGGGCCCAGGACTCCGCCACCGGATCCCTTCGCGGCGCCGTGCTCGATTCCACTGGCAGCCGCATTCCCCAGGCCTTGATCGTCGTCGTCAACACCGCGACCGGCACTCGCTACTCCGCGACCAGTGACGCCGAAGGCCGCTTCGCCCTCGACCTCCTTCCCCCGGGCGACTACTCCGCCCGCGTCACCGCGCAAGGCATGTCGCCCCAGATCACGCACCAGCTGCATGTCGACGTCGGCGGTGCCGCCGAACTCGAATTCCGCCTCACCGTCGCCGGCGCTCATGAAAACGTCACCGTCTCCGGCGCGCCCGCCCTCGTTGAAACCAAGCCCAGCGCAGTCTCTACCCTGCTCGACGAACGCGCCCTAAACGATTTCCCGCTGAACGGCCGCCGCTTCTCCGACCTGGCCCTGTTCTCCGGAGGCGTCACCCAGGACCCTCGCAGTCTCACCTCCGCCACCAACGGCGATCTCTCCTTCGGCGGAATTCGCGGATTCCAGAACAGCTTCCTCGTCGACGGCCTCGACTTCAATAACGCCTTCTTCGCCCAGGCCCGCGGACGCTACCGCGCCCCCTACCAGTTCTCCACCGAAGTCGTGCAGGAGTTCCGCGTCTCCTCGAATGCCTACGGCGCCGAACAAGGCCGCTCCGGCGGCGCCGTCGTCAACGTGGTCACCAAGTCCGGCTCCAACCACGTCCACGGCACCGCGTTCTACTATCTCCGTGACAGTTCCTTCGGCGCGTCGAATCCGTTCCTCGCCTTCAAGCCGCACAACCGCCAGCAGCAGATCGGCGGCACCATCGGCGGCCCCCTCAAGCGCAACAAGATTTTCTTCTTTGCCGGATTCGACCAACACCTCTTCCACTCCCCCAACATCGTCGAATTCCTGAACGGAAGTTCGAAAGTCGTGCCCCAGGCCGGCACCGGTCCCTACACGCCCGGCGATTACGAAACTACGGATCACGATCTCGTCTTCGCCGCCGCCGCGCAACTCACCTCGCTCGCTGGAGAATACCCCGCCGCGCAAATCGGCAATTCTTCCTACGCCAAGCTCGACATCAACATCACGCCGCACCATCAACTCACGCTGCGCGTCAACACCACCCGCTACTGGGGAGCGAACAACGTTTTCCTCGATCCTGCCAGCCCGGTCACCTACGACTCGATCAGCGACAATGGTCAGGAAGTCGTCTCCACCGAAACTGGATCACTGTCGCTCACCTCGGGCCTCTCGTCGCGCTGGATCAGCCATCTCCGCGCCCAGTTCTCGCGCGACCGTCAGCAGTCCTACAGCAACACCAGCGACGTGCTGATCAAGATTCCCACCATCCTCGACGGCGTGGGCCGTTCCAGCTTGCTGCCGCGCCAGACTCGGGAGCACCGTCTCCACCTCGCCGAAACTCTCAGCTTCGAAGGTCGCCGCCATGCGTGGAAGTTCGGCGGCGACGGCCTGCTCTCCTGGATCTACGATTTCTTCCCCAGCCAGCAGAGCGGCGAGTTTCTCTTCTATCCCATCAAAGTCGATCCCTTCACCTTCCAACCGATGGAAGCCGGTCTCCAGCTCACGCCCCTTCGCGCCTACGCTCACGAAATCCCGCACTACTATCTGCAGAACTTCGGCAGCGCAACATCCCATCCCAACACCAACGAGTACGCCGCCTTCGCGCAAGACACGATTCGTGTGACCGACCGTCTGGCCGTGAATCTCGGCGTGCGTTGGGACTTGCAGACTTTCTCGACCGCCGGACTGCTCTCCAACCCGCTGTTCCCGCCCTCCGCAAAGTTCCCTTCCAGCCCTACAACTTCGCCCCGCGCGCCGGACTCGCCTATTCCTTCGGCAAAACGCGCCCACTGGTCGTTCGCGCCGGATACGGCATCTTCTTCGTGCGCATTCCTCAGATTTACAACTCAGTCATTCAGACCGAAAACGGCATCACCGACGCGCAAGTCTTCCTCAACAACTCGAAATACTATGACCGCCAGGTCTTTCCCACATATCCCAATCCGCTGGTCAGTTGCCCGCTCCTGGCGGCGAACTGCGCGCTGCCCGCGGGATTTACCCAGGGCGTGACCAACAACGTCTCCGCCTTTCGCCACCAACTTCGTCACCCCGCGCGTACAGCAAACCAGCCTGACATTAGAAAAAGAAGTGGCCGACCACACCACCGTCGCTGTCTCCTTGCTCAACGTTCGCGGCGAACATCTCATCCGCGCCCTCGACGTCAATCTCCCGCCGCCCACAGCTCTTACCTATCCTTTATTTAGTTCCACCGGCTCCATCTTCACCGGCGGCTACTACACCATCGATTCCTTCGCCACCTGGCAGTTCAGCCGCACGCTCGATTGCCCCTGGCCGCCCTGTATCAACCCGCTGGGACGCCGCATCGCTCAACTTGGCGCCATCAACGAATTTCAAAGCGCCGCCTCCAGCCGCTATAACGGAGCCACGCTCTCCATCAACCGCCGCGTGGCCCGCGGAACTTACCTTCGCCTGTCCTACACCTACGCCCGTGCCATCGATGACGGCCAGGACGCTCTCGTCGCCGGCCAACCCGCCACCGTGCAGAATTCCTACAACCCCACCGCCGAGCGCGGTCCGAGCGTGACCGACCAGCGCCATCGCCTCGTCGCCGCCTTCACCGCCGAACCGCGCCCATTCCATCGCGGCCAGGAACTTCTCGGCTTCTTTTTCAACGATTGGAAGATTTCCACCGTCGTCAACTACGGCACCGGACGCCCCGTCAACGCCACCGTCTCCGGCGACCCCAACCAGGACGGTAATGGCCTCAACGACCGTCTCCCCGGTTACAGCCGCAACGCCTTTACCGGCCCCGACTATGCCACCGCCGATCTCCGCCTCACGCGCAAAATCCGCATCACCGAGCGCTTTAAACTCAATTTCGTCGCCGAAGCCTTCAACCTCTTCAACCGCGACAACCAGCGCGTCGCCATCACCTCCAATGGCCTGGTCGCCAACGCGACCACCTTCGTGCAGAGTTCCGTCACCGCCAACATCGCTCCCTACCCCGGCTACTACCAA
>Ga0075017_100000661_pt1 | contig 19702 bp, 14 predicted proteins | sample AleBraG_ABR_2012_FD_71475 | JGI IMG/M metagenome (GOLD analysis project Ga0075017, IMG submission 71475) | Freshwater sediment microbial communities in response to fracking from Pennsylvania, USA - Alex Branch Run_MetaG_ABR_2012 | ecosystem: Environmental > Aquatic > Freshwater > Creek >... | reverse complement strand
GAGCGCCAGCTCGACGAGGTGATGACCGATTTCTGGTTCAACCACTTCAATGTCTTCGTCAACAAAGGCGCAGACCGCGTGCTCATCACCGACTACGAGCAGAATGTCATTCGCCCCCACGCCATGGGCAAGTTCGAAGATCTACTGGTCGCGACGGCGAAAAGTCCGGCGATGCTGTTTTATCTCGACAATTGGTTGAGCGTAGGTCCTGATTCGATGCAGGCCGGGGGCATTCCTGCGCGTCCGGTGCGCCCCTATGGCCCGTATCGTAACCGACGCTTTCCAGGACCCGGTCCCGGGCCGAATCGCAACCCCAACGCCAAGAAAAAGCAGAACAGCGGCCTCAACGAAAATTACGGCCGCGAGTTACTCGAACTGCACACGCTCAGCGTGAACGGCGGCTACTCGCAGCGTGACGTCACCGAAGTCGCGAAGGTATTCACTGGATGGACCATCGACAAGCCCTATGAAGGTGGAGGCTTTCTGTTCGATCCGCGCCGCCACGAGCCCGGACCGAAATTTGTGCTCGGCAAAAAGATAAAGCCTAACGGCGAAAACGAGGGCAAAGAGGTGCTGCACATGCTGGCCACCAGCCCGCAGACCGCGCATTTCATCTCTCTGAAACTCGCGCAGCGATTCGTCTCCGACGATCCCCCGCCGGCCCTGGTTGATCGCATGGCCAAGACATTTCTGAAGAAGAAGGGCGACATCCGCGAAGTGCTGAGCACCCTCTTCCATTCGCCGGAGTTCTGGGACGACCACACCTATCGGGCGAAAGTGAAAACGCCTTTGGAATTCGTTGTGTCTGCAGTGCGCGCGACGGGAGCTGACGTCGACGACGCCATGTCCCTGGCGCGCCAACTGAACAACATGGGCATGCAACTCTATGGCGCACAGCCGCCCACCGGCTATTCGATGAAGGCTGATACCTGGGTGAGTTCGTCGTCGCTGCTGAACCGGATGAATTTCGCCCTGGCGCTGACGTCAGGCAAAGTCCGAGGCGTGAAGGTCGACGTCAACCAGCTAGCCGGAGGCCCGCCTGGATCGACGGATGCGTCGCTGGAAATCTCCACCATGGAAGCGAAGGTGCTGACCGCAGACGTCTCGAAGCAGACGCACGACTCGATCGTTGCACAAACGGCAGTCGCACAATCGCAGCCGCCAGCGAAAACTGACCGGCCGCCAGACGCCAGTACAATAGCGGGCCTGCTGCTAGGCTCGCCAGAGTTTCAAAGAAGATGAGCAGTGAGCGATGAGCAATGAGCGATGAGCCACTGAAATCCATAAGGTTCAGCTCATTGCTCATCGCTCACAGCTAGAAGCTAGGAGCTTTCCATGTCCATCACGCGCCGCATTTTCCTTCGCAACAGCGCCCTCGCCGTGGTGGGCACGGCAGCGGTGCCGAGCTTCCTGACGCGCGCTGCCTTCGGCGCGGTCGAGAATGGTGGACGCACCAAGCGTCTGGTCGTCATCTTCCAGCGCGGCGCGGCCGATGGCCTGAATATCGTCGTGCCCTACGCCGAGCCGCAGTATTACTCCATGCGGCCGAGCATCAATATCCCGCGCAAGTCGGTGATCGATCTTAACGGTTTCTTCGGACTGCATCCCTCGCTCGCGCCCTTTCAGCCGCTGTGGCAGCAGCGTCATCTCGCCATCGTGCACGCCGCTGGATCGCCCGACACGACGCGCTCGCACTTCGACGCCCAGGACTTCATGGAAACCGGAACGCCCGGCGTGAAGATAACCGAAGATGGATGGCTGAACCGCTCGCTGCACAACCTGTCGCGCACACCGCAAACTTCGCCGTTCCGCGCTATCGCGCTCGGGCCGTCCCTGCCGCGCATCCTGAGTGGATCTGAGCCCGCCGTGGCGATGAACAACATCAACGACTTCTCGGTCGGCGGACGCAATCCGAAAGCTGCGCCCGCGGCGAGCGCATTCGAGGCCATGTACGATCATTCCTCCGATGCGGTGCTGCACGGCACGGGCGAAGAGACTTTCGACGCGGTGAAGATGCTGAAGACTGCCGATCCCGGCAAGTACACGCCGGCCCCCAGTGCGAACTATCCCAAGGGCCGATTCGGCGACAGCCTGCGCCAGTTGGCGCAACTCATCAAAGCGAATCTCGGCGTGCAAGTTGCCTTCGCCGACATCGGCGGATGGGACCATCACGTCAACGAAGGTTCGACCGATGGCCAACTCGCCAACGTGCTTGGTGACTTCTCGCAATCGATCGCCGCCTTCTGGAACGATCTCGGCGACCTCGGCGAAGACACGGTCGTGGTCACGATGTCAGAGTTCGGGCGCACCGCGCGCGAGAATGGCAATCGCGGCACCGACCACGGCCATGCCAACGTGATGTTCATCCTGGGCGGACCAGTGAAGGGCGGCAAAGTCTATGGACGCTGGCCCGGGCTCGATCAGTCGCAACTATACGAAGGCCGCGACCTGGCGCTGACCACCGACTTCCGCCAGGTGATCGGGGAAGCGGTGGTGCGGCACATGGGGAATAAGAACTTATCCGACGTGTTTCCGGGATACGAGAATCAGCCGGCGAAATTCCTGAGGCTCTTGGGATAGGGCTTTGCGCGGGCTTCGGCGGCGCTGCACATCTGTTTCGCGGCGGCTCGCTACGCTCGCGGGACGGACGAATGCGTCCGTCCCCACGCGGTCACTTTGGCTGCAGCGTCTGCGCGATCATTACCTGCCGCTTGAAGTGCTCCACCATGTTGGGATCGAGCCGTACTTCGGTGGGCTTCTTCGCCAGCGTCATGGTGTCGATCTTGTCTTGCAGTTTGAGCAGCGCGTAGAAGAGATTCTCCGGGCGCGGCGGGCATCCGGTCACGTACACATCGACCGGGACAATTTTGTCTACGCCTTGCAGCACCGCGTAGGTATTGAACGGGCCGCCTACCGACGAGCATGCGCCCATCGAGATTACCCACTTGGGATCGGGCATCTGGTCGTAAATGCGTTTCACGACCGGCGCCATTTTCAACGTGACTGTGCCGGCGACGATCATCAGATCGCTCTGGCGCGGGCTGGGCCGGAATACCTCCGAGCCGAAGCGCGCGATGTCGAAGCGCGAGGTGGACGAGGCGATCATCTCGATCGCGCAGCAGGCCAGGCCGAAGGTCATCGGCCACACGGCGGACTTGCGCGCCCAGTTGAAGACGTAATCAACTGTCGAGATCATGAAATTCTTTTCGAACTTGTTTTGCAGCCAGCCCATGGGTCTTCCCTCGTTGGATCTCGCCTCGTTTGATCTCGCTCGTCTGGTCGTCCTTGGCTTAACCGTCCGGGCGAAGCGATACACAGGCAGTCTAGGTTGGGCGGTGGACAGTGTCAAACGTAGCGCGGGCCCGGGACCGGTCTGAATTATTTTTTGGATGGGGGTGCGTATAACCTTGGATGTAAAGGATTTGGGAGGTCCGGATCGACGGGCGGCGGGGCAAAATCTTGAGACGAAACGGGTTACGGGCAAAATATTGCGAAGTAAGGAGTTAGCCGGGCGGTTTTCATTTTGGATGGGGGAGCACGGCTGCATATTCCCAATCTTGCACTTTTGAAATTCTCAGTAAAGGTTGTTCGTCACACGAGAGAGATTTTGGCTGTGGAAAATCCCTGTTTCCGGAGTGTAACCAAGAGTGGTGTGCTGGCAGTATCAAGTCCCGCGCTTGCGAAATGCGCAAGGACGCGGCACCCTGTCTTGTGGTGCTACGCATAAAGTTTCCGAAGTGTGGGCCACCCGCGGTAATTGGAAATCATGTGGGCGGGTGGCCCAAGAATTTGACCTCGCTCGCCATCACCAAAACAGTGGGTGCCCCGTCCTTGCGTTTTTTGCAAGGGCGGGAACGGTGCTGCCTGTACCATGGGCGGCGACTCGGGCAGATTCACGGCGCCGGCGCTCGAAAAGAAATCTCCGTCCATCCCTGGTTCACCCGCACCGGACCGGTTTCATCCAGTAAGTAAGAACGATAACTGCTCCAGCGCCATTCTTCTGGCGAGCTCACCAGCCCCCGCTTCACCGGATTACGATGCATGTACCTCAGCTTCTCCACGCGCTTCTTCGTTGTCCAGACATTGAAGTCGTAGAAGCGGGCCTGCCAGAACGGATCGCGTACCTCTTCGCCAAACAGCCTGCGCTGACGCGGGTCGCGGCGCTTCTTCTTCGGCAGCAGAGCGCGAGCCGTGCGCTGTTTGAACACCTGCATCACGGTCGACGGACTTCCAGCCTCCGGTTCCGCGATGAGCAGGTGGATATGCTCCGGCATGATGACGTATCCCACGACGACGAAACGGTAGCGCTCGCGAGTCTGCTCCAAAATCGCAAGCAAGCGGTCTCGGCTGCGCGCGCTTCTCAGACCGGGCAATCGCCGGTAGCACGAACAAGTGATAAAGTGCAGGTGATGCGCCCCGTAAGTGCGATGCAGGCCGCTGGGCATGACATGCTGATGCTACAAGCTGCACCGCTCCCGCCCTTGCCAAAAACGCAAGGACGGGGCACCCACGGTCTCGAAACGGGAACGAAAAACACAAAGGATGGGCCACCCGCCCTCTTGCGAAATGCGCAAGGACGCGGCACCCTGTCTTGTGGTGCTACGCATAAAGTTTCCGAAGTGTGGGCCAGCCGCCACTCGGCTATGACGCTTATAAGGCGTATCTGCAGTATCACCAATGCCAGGGCAAGGCTGGAGGGTAAGTGGGAAAAATCGGAGGAGTGCGCATGGTTGATCACGATCCCCCTAGAAAGAAGGAACCTCTAGACTATACAGGTGTAAAGATTGGAGCTACGTTGTTGCCCGTGTTTGCGCTCTTTGCTTTCTTGGGACATGCAGATATGGGATTGACGGTTTTCATCGTCCTGGGAATGGTAATGCTTGCCGTCAAAACTCGCTGGGGCTTGAGGAAGCACGTCTGGTTCTGGGCGATCATCGTTTTCATATTGGCCCTTCATGTCCCACTGTTTCTTATAGTTCGATGGCCACAAAGAAGCACACCCACACTTTTTTACGGGTTGCCGTTCGGAATCATGGATTTTCTGGTCATCTCAGGAGCTTTGTGGATCGCAGAGAAACTCCTTTCGAGAGTTTCTTCCTCCAAACGATGAAAATGTATGACTAGGGTCGGGATCGGGGGCTGGCCCAGCCGTACTCTAATACGAGACGGGATGCCCCACCCGTGGCGGTTTCACGGGTGGGCCGCGATGCCGATGGGCTCTGTAGATTTTGCGGATCTGAAGCTTCGCTGGACGGGGTTCATTGACCAGAACTGATCCGGTTCGCCATAGGCGTAATGGCGGAAGCTGCTCCACAGCCATTGCTCGGGCTGCAGAACGAATCCCCCCTGAACCGGATTGCGATGCAGGTAACGCAGCTTTTCCACGCGTTTCTTCCCGGTAAAGACAACGAAATCGTAGAAGCGGCGTTGGGGCTGGCCCACCCTTTTATCAAAGCAAATGAGGCTGCCCCACCCTCTGCGAATTTCAGAGGGTGGGAGGCGATGCTCTCGACCTTTGAGATTTTGACTTTATCCTCGTCACATGCGGTGTAACGCAAAGGGAAAGACAACCTGCGCTGTGCAGGCCGCATGGGTTCCCACCCTCTGAAAACCGCAGAGGGTGGGGCAGCCTCAGTTAAATTTGGGTCGAGAAAAATCAAAAGCAAAGTTGGCCAGCCGCCTGTAAGGACAAAAGTTGTGCCGGCAGCATCGCGGCCCGCCCCTTCGACAGGCTCAGGGCAGGCTCTTGCAAAAAACGCAAGACGGGGCACCCTCTGTTGTGGTGCTATAGGCAAACAACCCGACGAAGGGCGGGCTACCCGCCTATTTGCCGCTTTTGTCCATTTGAGTTCGAAGAGGAGCCAACATGCCTGACAAACCAAAGCCGGCAGACGATGACGATCCAACCAAACCCCTAGCTGGTCACCAGGGCGATACCAAAGAGAAGCCGCCAGCGGAAGGGCCAAAGAAAGAACCACCAATTGACGGAAACGGGGATCCTCCACCGCCGAAAGGAGATGCAAAGAAGGATAAGAAAGACCCCAACGCCCCGCCAGTCGTGGTCAACGTTCACATACACATCGACGGCGGAGATAACGGGATCAAAATAGGTAGATGGGTTCCGGTCGACGATCCAAGAGATAAGAAGGCCAAAAAGAGGGTGGCGTGGAAGCGAGTGCAAATTCACAGAACGACCGGCGGCAAGGAATGGTTCATTGAGGAAGTTGTTTCTGACAACGGAGAAATACTGGAGGTATCAGTTACTCCGGTAAGCCCGCCCAACCCAGAACACATCGGAGGCGCGCCGTTTAAGTCCTTGACCAAGACACGGGATGGACTCGCGCTAGTGGACAAGGACGGTAAAACACATAAATACGATGCGGAGCAACAGAAGTACTATCCGCCAACAAAGTAGCGTTAGGTGTATCCCCGGGGGAAAACCCGCCCAGTGTGTTCCCACTCAAGCCAAAACCGGGCTTGAGTGGGCCACCCGACACCCAGTGTGTTCCCACTCAGGCCAAAACCGGGCTTGAGTGGGCCGCCCGTCCTCTTCAGCCCTTCCTACTAACTCCCTCCTGCCCGACACTTCCCGGGGGAAACTTTGGTTTGGCTTGGGGGTTGGAGATGGGACGTGGGTGGATTAAGGTGGGATTAAGCATGTCTTTCCGATTCAACTCCAGCCTGATCGTTCTTCTGTGGATCGTGGTCGCTGGCGGATTCTGCCGCGGCCAGAGCACGGAGGCGGCGGCTTCTCCTGGTCCGGGGATACCCTTGGGCGGCGGGCAGGCCCAGGATCCGGCATTGTCGGGGAGCATCAGCGGCGCGGTTGTCGATCAGAGCGGAGCGGTGGTGGCCGGGGCGCGAGTGAGCCTTACGCGGGAGGGGAGATCCGCAAGTGTACAAGTGCTCTCTGGCGAGGACGGGCAATTCTCGTTCGCCGGCGTGGCTCCGGGACCTTTCCAGATCACGATTGCGGCGGTGGGCTTCGCGGCGCAGACCTCTTCGGGAGTGCTGACTTCGGGGGAGAATTACGTCGTCCCGAGAATTGCGCTGGCGTTGGCCATGACTGTGACCGATGTGGTGGTCGGAGTGCCGCGGGTGGAAGTGGCAGAAGAAGAGATGAAGGTGGAAGAGAAGCAGCGCGTGCTCGGGGTGCTGCCAAATTTCTATGTCAGCTATAACCCGAATGCGGTGGCGCTGAGCTCGAAGCAGAAGTTCAAGCTGGCCGCGAGGACGGTGGTGGATCCGTTCACTCTCGTCATGGTAGCCGGAACGGCGGGAGTGCAGCAGGCGCAGAATCATTTTCGGGAATATGGGCAGGGGGCGCTGGGGTATGGGAAGCGCTTCGGCGCCGGGTATGCCGATACGGTTACTGGAACTTTTATTGGGGGCGCGATTCTGCCGTCGCTGCTGAAACAGGATCCGCGTTATTTCTACAAGGGGACGGGGAGCAAGACGTCACGCTTTTTTTACGCGGTGGCGACCGCGGTGATCTGTAAGGGCGACAATGGACACTGGCAGGCGAATTATTCGGGCATCCTGGGAAGCCTGGCTGCGGGCGGGATTTCGAACCTGTACTATCCGTCGCGGGATCGCGAGGGAGCTGAGCTGACGTTTGAAAATGCGGGCATCGGGATTGGATCGGGTGCTGTTTCCAATCTGTTTCAGGAATTCTTCATCAAGAAGCTGACGCCGAAAATTCCACGCAACGAACCAGCCACGCCTTGAAGTTGGGGCAAAGCTCATCCTGTCATTCCGAAGTGGGCTGAAAGCCTGGTGAGGAACCTGCTGTTTCCCGTGGGCAAAGAGCAGATTCCTCGCGCGATAAAACTGCGCTTCGGAATGACAAAATTCAAACTGACCCACTACTGACGATTTGCGTTGTTCCTGCGCGATTTGGGATTGGGCTAGAATGTTCCCGAGTTTTTTGTGGAGGTTCTGCATGCTGCCTCTCCTCAAGGTGGTTTTCTCCGCGGCGGTTCTTCTGGTTTCGGTCAGCTTGTGGGCGCAGGCTGTTCAGCAAGATTCTGATCTGATGGCGCGGCTCTCTTACGACCGGTCGACGGTGGTGGCGCGCGAAGGCGAGGGAGTGCGACAGATTTGCATTGCGGTGTCGCGAGACGGAGAGTACCGCATCGTGCGCTCGCTGGAGAGCGGGCAGACACAGCGGTTGCAGGGGAAAATGGCGAAAGAGCCGCTCGAGCAATTGAAGGCGATGCTGGACTCGGCGGGATTTCAGGCGCTGTCGGGAAATCATGGTGGATTGATTCGCGGAGAGGCGGAGACATTCGGAGCGGAGATTCCGCTGGCGGGGTCGGAGCCGGCGCCGGGAATTGAGATCGCGCCCAATCCTCATATGCAGAACGAAATTCCGCGGGCGCATCGTTTGCAGTGGTTGCATGCAGATGGGGAGAGCCCGTTTCCCGCACCGGTCTCGAAGGTGGTGCAGTGGCTGAAGCATTTTCAGCCCACGCATGCAGAGACGGTGGAAGACGTTCAGTATCGGGATGTGTGTCCGTCGGTGGGATTGCGGTTGTTGCAGCCTTCGATGGCGGAGAATACGAATCGGTAGGCAGGGCGTCCCGAGGCAGGGCGGTTCCGGTGTATTCTCTTGAGCATCATGCGAATTTCGTTTTTGCTCTTCGTGTTCTCCATTCTTCTTTTCATGACAAGTCTTCTTCACGGGCAACAGCCGGCGGCGGCGAGCGCTGGCGGGCAAGCGTCCGTGAACGCTCCGACTGCTAAACCGCAGGACACCGAGGTGTGGGAACCGGTACCGCCCGTGGTGACGCCGGGCGCTACCTCCGCAGCGCCTCCTTCCGACGCCATTATTCTTTTCGACGGCAAAAACCTTGACGAGTGGGTTTCGGCGCAGGACAAGTCTCCGGCCAAGTGGATCGTGGCCAACGGCATCGTCACGGTGAACAAGGCTGCCGGCAATATTGAAACCAGGCGGGCGTTCAGGAACTATCAACTGCACCTGGAGTGGAAGGTTCCCGAGAACATTACGGGCTCCGGGCAGGCGCGCGGCAATAGCGGATTGTTTCTCGCCTCTACCGGGCCGGTTGACGCGGGATACGAATTGCAGATTCTCGACTCGTACCACAACGCGACCTACGTCAATGGCATGGCGGGAAGTATTTACAAGCAGGCCATTCCGCTGGCGAACCCGATGCGCAAGCCGGGAGAGTGGCAGAGCTACGACGTGATGTGGACCGCGCCCACTTTCAATGGCGACGGGTCGGTGAAAACTCCGGCGTATGTCACGGTGTTGTTCAATGGCGTGCTGGTGCAGAATCATTTTGAGCTGAAGGGCGAGACGCGGTTTATCGGGCAGCCCTTTTACAAGAAGTACGACGAGGCGCCGATCAAACTGCAGGCGCACGGGGATCCCAGCGAGGCGATTAGTTTTCGGAATATTTGGGTGAGGGAAGTGAAGTAGGGTTGCAAGAGGCGCCCGGCCCGGCAAGCATGCCAGCCGCGGAGCGGCGGAACAATTTAGCCCAGGACGTAAGTCCTGGGTAAGCCAGTCAAAAAGGGAACCAAGTCCCCGAGGGACGACATAAGGGGGCTACTCTTGCCTTCGATTTCGCCAGGCACCACCAACACAGAGGCTGCCCCACCCTTTGTGATTTTCAAAGGGTGGGGACCTATGAAGCCTGCATTGCGGAGGTTTCTATCCGGCTGCGTCACACCTAGACGCGCCAAGGATAAGGTCAAAATCTCAAGAGGTTGATAGCATCGGCCCACATCCTCTGAAATTCGCAGAGGGTTTGGACTACAATGGCCCGCGCGGCATACACGTATCCCAACCATTTTCAGAACGCGAGCCCGATCGCCGAAACAGGTCTGAGCAGGCCGAAAATGCGTGACCGTACGGATATTCTGAGAAGTTACCTCGAAAATGACAACAAGTTCGCGACCGAAGCGAACCTACGTGCCGTTCAAGTCCAGCACGAGATCGCGAAAGAGAAGACGCAGTACTTCGAAAAGATCGCGATAACTGCCGGAGGTACCATCGCCCTGGTAGTCTCCTTTGTCGGCGCGCGCTCCAGCACGCACAGCGGCGGCCTGAATCCTCCATGGTTACTGCGCTCCGCTCTAGTTGCGCTTGTTCTCACCATGATTACGGCAATGGCCCGCAACTGGCGTTATCCGTATTACCTGCATGCGCTCTACAATCGCCAATATTTGGACGCACGACTGAAGGCCGCAATGTCGAAGCGCGATCTCGTAACGAGCGAACCGACGCCATTAGAAGCCGAGACCGGGAGACCTTTCGACGTGCCAAAGTACCTCACAGAGTTCAAGGAGCATGAGGGGACCTTCAACAGCCAAATTGCCGCTTGTAAACGCCAAGAGGATTCTGCACTCTGGCAAACGACGTGGCTGGAACACATCTCCTTAACTCTGATTCTTGCTAGCATGGCGCTGCTGGTCATATTGGCATGGAAAAACTTCTAACCTAGGAACGGGTGGCCCAATCAAGCCCGGTTTGGCTTGAGCGCGGGGGGCACACGTCAAAGGCAGCGGACGGGGGCGTCCGCTCCACACTTGCTTTGCGCCTGATAAAATTGAATGTTCTGTGGATCTCTTCTATGTCCCTTACCAAGGCGCAAGCGCTGGAGATGTTTGAGTCCGATGATTTGATCGGCATTGGGATGGAGGCGGATGCGGTGCGCCGCTCGCTTCATCCTGAGGGCGTGGTCAGCTACATCATCGATCGCAATATTAACTACACCAACTTCTGCACCGAGTACTGCACCTTCTGCGCGTTTTACCGGCCGTTGAAAGGGCCGGCGGCGAAGGAGGGCTACATTCTCGACTTCGACACGATCTACGAAAAGATTCGCGAGACCGTGGAACTCGGCGGCACGGGTGTGCTGATGCAGGGCGGGCTGCATCCGGACTTGAAGATTGACTGGCACGAGAAGATGCTGCGCGGGATTAAGGAGCGGTTTCCGCAGGTGCATCTGCATTGTTATTCGGCTTCGGAGATTATTGCGATTGCGGAGTATAGCGGGCTTTCGATCCGCGACACGATTCTGCGGCTGCGCGATGCGGGACTGGATTCGATTCCTGGCGGCGGCGCGGAAATTCTTGATGATGAAGTGCGCTACAAGATTGCGCGGCTGAAGTGCCTGACGGAAGATTGGATCAACGTGCATCGCACGGCGCACCAGATCGGTATGCGGACAACCGCGACCATGATGTTCGGTGTGGGCGAGAATTACGAGAACCGCATCAACCATCTGCAGAAGCTTTACGAGTTGCAGGAAGAGACGGGCGGATTCACGGCGTTTATTCCTTGGAGCTTTCAGCCGCAGCATACGGCTTTGGGCGGGCGGCATTGGGATGAGGCGACTGCGGTCGAATACTTGAAGGTGCTGGCGATTTCGCGTTTGTATTTGTCGAACTTCCTCAATGTGCAATCGAGCTGGGTGACGCAGGGATTAAAGGTCTGCCAGATGGGCCTGAGGTTTGGCGGCAATGACGTGGGGTCGGTGATGTTGGAAGAGAACGTGGTGCGGGCGGCGGGCGTGACCAATTGCACCACCGAGGAAGAATTGCGGCGGATTATCCGGGATGCCGGATTCCGGCCGGCGCAGCGGGACACGCTGTACCGGCAGTATTTCCTGAATTAGAGCTTACCGGCCTGGCAAAGCTCTGAACCGCTCCGATCGCTGAGGTTGCACAAAGGGCGCTATGGGCGTCTCGGGTGCATTTCTGCCTTTGAGGGTGTGGATTCCGGCGTGCAATACCCCATCTGACGACGTGCTGGGAAGAAGTTGGATGATGTAATTTGTGCCGGGAGTGGGCTGTATTCCGGGAAAATTTGTCTAAGGTGTTTACCCGAGTTGATGGAAATTGGCTCTGCAAGCCAGTTTTAGGCCCCTGAGATTCCGGGGACCAGATTCCCACAGAATATCTTGCGGCGGCACTCACGCGTCCGGGAGGAAGCGCTGAGGATGGGTGTTTCCCCGCGTTTTTACTGAGCACAGCGGCGCTGTCACGGTTCCGAAACGGGCCGGATATGGCTTTAGAGAGCCGAGCGAGGGGTTGGCATTGGCTGCAAGTGCCTGTGGAAAAAGATGTTCTGATGTCACAGAGAAAAAACGGGGATAGTGGCATTGTGGATGCTATGAACTTTGGAAACAATTCAGCGAAGGTAGGAATCACAGTGATCGAAAGAGGAGAGGAGCGAATGACAGAGCAGACCGTCCGGCTGGGACCGCGCGAACAGCAGATCGTAGAGCTGCTCTTGCAAGGCTGTGACAATGCTGAAATCGCCAGCCAGTTGAAGATGGCGCGGCGAACGGTAAAAGCGCACTTTAACCGGTTATTTCTCCGTTTCGGAATTACCGGCGGAATCAAGCGAGTGAAACTCGCGACCCTGTTATATCGGAGGCAAGCATGTCTGGAACTGAACGCTATGGCACCCGCGTCCCCAATGAGCGAGAGCAGAGAGTCATCCAACTCGTGGCCCAAGGCCTGAAGAACAGCGAAGTGGCCGAAGAGATCGGGACCACAGAACACGTGGTGAAGAACTACCTGCGTGTGATCTACGACAAGCTTGGGCTGTGGAACCGAGTGGAACTGGCGCTGTGGTATGAGTCGCGGCGGATTCAGCCTTCCCTGGCGATGCAGTAGATCTTCGTCGCTGCAATACAGATGAGCACGCGCGGGCGCGTCGCCCGCGCGCAGACCCTTCGCCTGCCTACACTGTTGGCAATTTGAAAATAACTACTCGCAGCCGTATGCCTTGAGATTGCGGAGATGCTCGGCGGCATCGCGAACTCCGCGGCTGGCGGCGGCATCGAGCAGAACGTGGGCCTGATCGCAATTCTTCGGAACGCCGTTCCCCTTCAAATACAAATCAGAAAGCAGCATGGTTGCTGTCGTGTTGCGCTTCTCGACCGCCTTCCATAACCACTGCGCGGCTTCGGCGCTGTTGCGCTGCTGGCCGTTGGTCCCGTTCAAATAGCCCTCCGCGATGGCTAGCTCCCGCGAGCCCCCGACTGCGGACGCCTGGGGCGGCGGCGACTTCCGGGTGGTATCTTTTGCGATCAGCGCAGCTTGATTCGGCCGGGCAGGTGCGGGTTCGGTTCGCGCCGGCGCCTTCGCGGCCTGAGGCGCATCGGAGGCCATGTTGGAGGCCGGTATCGTGGAGGAATTGGGGACATCGGATTGGTTCTTCGATGGGGTTGGCGGAGCGGGCTGATCCGGAGCTGGTTCGGCGTGCTGTTCCGCCACTGGCGCGGTTGCGGAATTGTTGTGCGTGTTGCGCCAAGCAACGTATCCGAGCACAAAAATGATGAGGGCAAGAGCCGCACCGAGATACAGGCGACTGTAGGATCTGGGCTCCTCGGGCTGCGACTGCAGAAACGAGAGGGGCCGCTCATATTCCTGCGAGCGATCTTGTCCGTACAAGCTCAGCGGCGGTAAGTCCTCGTGGGGCTGCGGCGGTTCACTTGCGATCTCCTCCACCTGCGCCAACTCCGGGTGCGCCGGCTCCGCGTGCAGCGGCTCCAAGTCGGCCGGTTCCACCTGTATCGGCTCTACGTGTATCGGTTCGGGCGGGGCGCTCCAATTTGCCTCGGGCACATGCAACGGCCAACGGTTCATTTGAGATTCAAGGACGGAAGATTCAAGGGCCGGCGATTCCGGGAATTGAGATTGAAAGGCCGCTGCCGGCGGCGGGACGGGCTCAGCGCCTGGCGATACGAGCAGCGGAACTCCACACATACCGCAGAATTTCTGGTCCGCAGAATTCTCATGTCCGCACTGTTGGCAGTGCATCAGAGCGGGCGACACCGGCGGCAAAGTATCGACCGCATCTGCTCGATGCGGTTCCTCGGCCGCTGGCGCAGGCGTCGGCTCGGCGTGACCCTGTTCGCGTTCTAATTCGCGCAGCAGTTGGAGGACGGCTTCCTGCCGCTTTTCCGGCGGACTGGTGTAATACACGCTGGCCCAGCGGCCCATATTTTCCGCCAGTAGCGGATTAAGCAGAGGATTGAGCTCTGGCCGCGGAAGAGTGCTTGGGTTTTCAGAATTGTCGGTGCGATCCGGCAAAGAGGGGTCTCCGGTGATCAGAATCTCCAAGTATGATTGCACCCCACCCGCTGAGGGTTGTCAATTGGAAACAAGGACAAGTAGTGGGTCAGTTTGAAAGTTGTCATTCCGAAGCGCGGTTTTATCGCGCGAGGAATCTGCGGTTTGCCTGGCGAACAGCAGGTTCCTCACCGGGCTTTCAGCCCGGTTCGGAATGACAAAATGAAATTTGGTCAAACTGACCCATTACCCAAAGACAGGGGGAGTTGCGGCTAGTTGCAGGTCTTGCGCAAGGCGGGCTCGAAGGAATCGAGTTGGGCATCGCGCTGGCTGCTGAAGCGGCCCTTAGGGGTCTTGCCGTAGAGATCGGCTCCGGGGCAGTAGTACAGCGCGGTCTGTAGGTCCACCCAGACCTTGGTGTCGGGATTGCCCTTGTACTCCACGGGCTCGGGCGCTTCGGCGAGGCCGAGCTTGATCATCATGCGATCGAGGAAGGTAAGGTCGGCATCGGGCGCGGGCTTGCGGTGGGCGGCGGAGGATTCGGTTGTCGAATTGGCCGTGGCGCTGACGGGATGATTGGATGAGATGCCCCAGCGAATGACGCCGGCAACGAGAATGATGGCGATGGCGAGGTAGATGTCGCCGCGGCGTGCCGCCCAGAAGCGCGCGAGAGCGCTGGAAGGCTCGACGGCCAGTTGCTCGAGATAGTCGCGAGCCGAGGCGGCGGAACTCCAGGCGACTGATTGATTGGAATTGGCGAGAGTTCCTTCGAGCTCTTTGCCGGGCAAAACCTTGGGATCCGTTTGCGGCGCGTGGACGAGGGAAAGAGATTCCCCGGCGAGGTCTTCGGACAGTCCGGCCGGCGTCAAGAATTCAGAAAGCGCGTCCTTTGCCGGAGCGCCCGCTGCGGATTGGGGGGCGAGAGGCTCGGCGGGCGGAGCGGCCGGCTCAGGAGTTGAAACATCGTTCAACGATGGGTTGCGCGGCGGCGAAGCTAACTCATTGGGGCGCGGCGTCCCGCACGTTCCGCAGAATTGTTCCTCAGCCATCAGAGCGTTTCCGCATTGTCCGCAGTGGTACGCGGCTTCGGCGGCCGGAATGCCGGCCGCGCGCGCGCCGGGCTTCATGCGGTCGAAAGCCTGCTGCATGACGGCGCGTTCGGCGGCGAGCGATTTCTTCCATTCCACTTCTTCATGGCGCTGGAGGGCTTCCGTAACCAGGCCCGCCATCAGCTGGCAGGTGTGAACGTCCTGCTCGTTGAAGGCCTCGGGGCGCGTGTAATAAAGCTCGAGGCCGCCGGCGATACCGCCGTCGTAGTACACGGGAACAGCGATCATCGATTGAATCCCGCGGCGGCGGCACTCGTCGGCGTCGAGCAGGAATTCGGTATTCACGTCGGGACAACGAATGACCTGTCCGGTGCGCAGGCTGGCGACGCAGAGAGCTTTTTCCATGGAGACGGCCGTGCCCACGGGAAGAGCCATCTCTCCGGAGGCGGCGCGATATTGTACTTGCTTGGCTTCGAGGAGGCCGATGGCCGATCCGTTGGCGCGCGCGATGTGCGTGACTTTCTCGGCGATGATCGGCATGGCCTGATCGAGTTCCATGTGATGCAGTTGAATCTGGTGCTGGATCTCAACGATCTGGCCGAGAGTGAAGGTGTAGTCGGGCTCGGTGGCGGGCTTGGGCCCGGGCGTATCTTCAACCAGCGGGGGAAGAGGACCGGGCGGTTCGGGCTCGGCGAGGTCGGGCTTCGGTTCAATGCGAAGCTCCATCTCCTGGAGGCGGCGGTTGTGCTCCTGGAGCACGTACGCGGCTTCCAGCAGACGGCCTAGAGCCTGCTCGTCGAACGCTGCTTTATCCAACCGTGGTTTGTCTTTTTCTTCCGACACAATTCCATTTCCACCATCAGGCCGAGTGACGTGGCGCGCCCGGGCTCCTGCGGCCGATTCCCGGTGGAAGATACCACCATTCTAGTGCAAACACCGCGCCAATACAGCGGCCTCAAGCAGGGCTAGGCCAACGAGCGCGAATCTCGGGCTCCGGCACAAATGCTTGAACTGGGTGTAGTGTATCGCCGGAAATTGCGGCGGGCGAGTGTTCTTAGGTGCAGTCACTTGAGTGGAAGTGACCAACGTAACTCGCAAACGCTTGAACCACCAAGGTCACGAAGTATCAGGTCGTGAGTCAGTTTGAGGGCGCGGTCTTATTGCGCGAGGGATCTGCTATTTGCCGGGGACCAGCAGGTTCCTCACCGGGCCTTCAGCCCGGTTCGGAATGACAAAATGAACTTTGCTCACACTTGACGCTTTGTGAGCTATTCGGTTGCCTCCGGGGCGTGATCGGCTGTTCGGCCGCTTAGATAGAAGTGCACGGCGGGCGTGATGATGAGCGAGAGCACCATGGAGATGAGCACGCCGCCGATGACAGAGATGGCAAGCGGTTGCAGCATCTGCGATCCGGCGCCGAGGGCGAAGGCCAGGGGAGCCATGCCTGCGATCGTGGCCAGAGCAGTCATGACGATGGGGCGGAGACGGCGGCGTCCGGCTTGGAGAATGGCGTCGTGCGGTGTGAGGCCGAGGGCGCGCATCTTTTGGTCGGCGTCGAGAAGCAGGATGCCGTTTTTGGCGACGATGCCGATCACCATGATCATCCCCATGAACGAAGAGATATTGAAAGTGGTCTGGGTGATGAGCAGGGCGATAAAAACTCCGGAGGTGGAGAGCAGGGCCGAGGACAAGATGGCGACGGGCGCGGCGAAGTCTCCGAACTCGAACAGGAGCACGATGAAGAGCAACAGAATCGCGAGAACGAGTACGATGACGAGATCGTGGAAGGATTTCTGCTGTTCCTGAAAGGTGCCGCCGTACTCGACGCGAATGCTGGAGGGGATATGTAATCCGGCAACGACTTTTTGTACGTCGGCCATGCCGCTGCCCAGGCTGCGGCTTTCGAGACGGGCGGTGACGGCGACATCGCGCTGCAAGTTTTCGCGGCGAACTTCGGTCTGACCGGAAGTCTCGACTACGGTCGAGAGCGCGCCCAAAGTGGCGGTGTGACCGGTGCTGCTGACCAGCAAGGTATCGCGCATGGCTTCGAGCGACGCGCGATTGGCGGCGGGGAAGCGTACGCGCAATGTGTAGGCACGCTGGTTTGTGACCACGGGCGTGGGGGCGGGCTCTCCCTCGAGAATGGCGGAGGCGTCGAGGGCGACTTCCGCGGCGGTGAATCCGGCGCGGGCGGCGACGCTGGGATCGACCTGGAAGGTAACCGCGGGGCCGCTGATGGTGTTGTCGATGCCGTTCAGGAGATCGACCACACCGGGGATTTTTGAGATCGCGTCGGCAACTTTGGGCGCCCATTCTTCGAGAAGCTTGGGATCGGGGGAAAAGAGTTTGATCTCGATGGGCTGCGGCGCCGAGGTCAGGTCGCCGATCATGTCCTGCAGGACCTGAATGAGATCGATATCGAGGGCGGGCTCTTCTTTTTTGATCTGGGCACGGACGTCGGCCATGATCTCGTCGATGCCACGGTCGCGCTTGGACTTGAGCTTGACCAGGATGTCGCCGGTATTAGCTTCGGTAACGGCGGCGAGACCGAGTTGCAGGCCGGTGCGGCGCGAAGTGCTTTCGACCTCGGGCATCTCGTGCAGCATGGCTTCGACGTGGCTTACAACGCGGTTGGTTTCGGCGAGGGAACTGCCCGCGGGCATGATGTAGTCGACGGTGAATCCGCCTTCATCCATTTCGGGGAGCAGGTCGGAGCCGGAGAACAGGTAGCAGACGAAGGCGACCGCGATAAGAGCGACGCTGAAGAGGGCGAGAATTCGCGGGCGTTCGAGGGCGCGGCGCAGCCAGCGTCCGTGAAAGTTGACCACCCGCAGGAAGAATCCGCTGAGGTGCTTTTCCTCGGCCGCGAGAAGTTGGTGAAGTTCCGCTTTCTTGTCCTCGGATTTTGTCTCTGCGAGCGCAGCCGCGTCTTCGGCGACCAGCGTTGGGTCGGGCTCGACGCCGTGATCGGTTCTTTTGCCGCGAATCAGATACTGGCTGAGCGTCGGCGTCCAGGTCAGGGCGAGCGCTAGCGACGTCAGCAGCGAGACCGACATGGTGACGGCGAGCGCGCGAAAGAAGACGCCGGTGACTCCGGTGATGGAGATCAGCGGAATGAATACGACTATGGGAGTGATGGTCGACCCGATCAGCGGGATGGTGATTTCTTTTAGAGCGCTTTCGATTGCCTGCAGGCGCGTCTGGCCCATATCGCGGTGAAGCACGATGTTCTCGACCACGACGATGGCGTCGTCGATCACGAGGCCGACTGCGGCGGCTAGCCCGCCTAGCGTCATCAGGTCGAAGGTCTCGCCCATCAGCTTCAGAGCGATGAAGGTGACCATGATGGTGACGGGAATGACCAAGCCGGCGACCAGGGAAGTTCCCCAATCGCGCAGGAAGACGACGAGGATGATGGAGGCGAGAATGAGGCCGAGAAGAATGGCGTCGCGCACGCTCTTGATCGAATCGCCGACGATGATCGACTGATCGTAAAAGGGCTCGATGTGAACGCCGGGCGGGAGGGTTTTGCGAATCTGCTCGATCTGGTCGTGAACTTCCTGCGCTACTGCGACGGTGTTGCCGTCGGGCTGGCGATTGATATTCAGCAGGACCGCGGGTTTGCCGTTGGCGGTGACCACGGTGTAGATGGGCTTGACGCTGGGCTCGACGGTGGCGATGTCGCCGATGCGGACGGGGATTCCGGTGGGCGTGCTCTTGACGACGGCGTTGGCGATTTCTTCGGGAGTGCCCACCTGGCCGTTGATCAGGCCGAGATAGAGCTGATGGTTGCGCTCGATGAGGCCGGGAGAATCAATCAGGTTGGTTTTCTGCACCGCATCGAGGATGTCCTGCACGGTGACGGCGGCGGCGAGCAGCTTGGCGGGATCGGGCGTGATGTGGAATTCCGGTTCCTGCCCGCCTTGGATGATGACCGTGGAAACGCCGTCGAGGCGGTTGAGCCGCGGCTTCATATCGTAGGTCGCGAGCTCCCACAGCTTGGTCTGCGGCATGCTGTCGGAGGTGAGGCTGTATCCGATGATGGGGAAGGCGGCGAAGGTGAGGCGGTGGGCCTCGATCTTGGCGGTGGAGGGAAGCTCGGGCTGCACGCGCGAAATGGCGGCGTTCACGTATTGCAGCGTCTGGAACATGTCGACGTCCCAGCGGAAGTAGAGGTCAATCTCAGCGGAGCCACGGCTGGTGATGGAGCGGACGTTGAGCAGTCCGGGCACGCTGTTGACGGCTTCTTCGAGAGGACGGGTTACAGTGACCGTCATCTGGTCGATGGGCATGACGCCGTTGTCGACGCCGATGAGCACGCGCGGGAAATTGGTTTGCGGGAACACCGACACGGGAATGCTGAAGGCGAGGTAGGCGCCGAGCAGCGCCAGCGTCAGGATGAGGAAGATGAGCGGGCGCGAGTGCTGCTCCATCCAGTGGCGCGGGCGGGAGACGTCTTTGGTTTGAGTTTCGTTCGTGGCTGAGTTCACGCAGAGGCTCCGCAGCGGTTATTTGTCACTCGATCCCTTACTGGGAGTCTTGGGTTCTTCTTTCGAGTCTTCTTTTGCTCCGGCTTTTGATCCTTCCTTCGATCCCTCGGC
>Ga0075017_100000660_pt1 | contig 19708 bp, 16 predicted proteins | sample AleBraG_ABR_2012_FD_71475 | JGI IMG/M metagenome (GOLD analysis project Ga0075017, IMG submission 71475) | Freshwater sediment microbial communities in response to fracking from Pennsylvania, USA - Alex Branch Run_MetaG_ABR_2012 | ecosystem: Environmental > Aquatic > Freshwater > Creek >... | reverse complement strand
TGAAGGCCGAATGTGCCCTCCGTCTTCAAAAGCAAAAGGCTGCTCTGCGCCCAAAGGTCAGTGCTGCCTAATATGGGTGGGGGGAGCCACCCCACTTTCAACGGAGAATCGGACATCCTCTAGAGCAAGCGATAGTCACTCGCGGTCACTTGGCCGTATCACGCGCAACCCGTTGATCCTGGCAGGTGCTGGTTAAGCTTCGGCGGGTTGGGACCGAGAAACGCGCTTTTGTCCACATACATTCAGTCCTGCGTTACGGCCGGGAGGCCCCCTTACCGGAAGCGCTGAACATCAACGCATACCCAGTCACAAGAAAGTGCAAAAATCTTCTCCCATCCTCCCAACCACTTACAAGAAACGACCATGCCGCCGCGCCAGCCTCCATGCGACAACGGTGGCAGAGAAGGAGTTTCAAACATGAAACACGACAATCAGAAACACGAGAATCGTTCCACCGGTCCCCGCACCCCGGAAGGCAAACAGCGCTCCAGCCTCAATGCCTTCCGCCACGGCCTCACCGGTCAAACCGTCGTCATTTCCCCCGAGGACCAAAAATCGCACGGCGAATTCTGCCGCGGTTTCTTTAACGACTACCAGCCGGAAGGCGCCCTCGAGCACCAATTGGTCCAAATCATCGCCAACTGCCTGTGGCGCTTAAACCGCATCACCGCCAACGAGCAAAGCCTGCTCTCGCTCGACACCATCCAGTGCGAAGACGACCACATCAAGGCCACTGACGATCGCGCCGTCACCGCCTGCGCCTCCGCTCGCTCATTTGAAATGCACGTCAAGACGCTCGCCAACCTCACCCTCTACGAACAGCGCATCGCCCGCCTGTTCGAGCGCACCCTCAAACTCCTCAAAGAGACCCAAGCCGAGCGCAAGCGCCAGGAAGCGTCCGACATGAACGACGCCATCATGCTCAAGGAGTATCACGACGAGTTGCAAGCCCAACAACCGCAACCAGTTCCCTACAATCCGGCCGACGACCAGTTCGTTTTTTCGAATGGCATGCTGGAGGCGCATATAGCCCGCGAAGACCGCCGCGCTGCCGCCGCCGACGCCTGGCACGAGCGCTACCATGCGGAGGAAAACGCCGCGTAACCATGGCCAAAACTGCGCGCGATTCCTAACTGCGGCAACACTGTGCCCAACCCATTCGCTTACGTGCACCCATTTACGCCAAAACTGCGCGCGATTCCTTTACTACTCTGAGACCGCTTTGGAAGGCGGTCTCATACCGTTCAATCCGTTGCCAACGGGGGCCTCGCTGAGCCGCGACTGCAAGGAGCGGTCCGCTACTGTCGGATCGCTACTGTCCCTACGCTACGATTTGACCATTTGGCCGGCGTTCCGCAAAGGTGAACGAGCCATGACAAACCGGCTAGGATAGAGAAGTCGGCCTCGACCGCCCCGTCAGCGGATCACGCGCAGTTCAAGAATCCAATCCAATGAATACTACCCGCTTTGATGACAGTTACGTTTTGACGTTAGAGGAAATCGGCAATCTGGCCACCGAAAGCGGCAAGCCCGCGGAGACTCTGATGAACGTGGTGGCTCTGATTGCCAAGCGTTTTCAGACCGACGTTTGCTCGGCATATTTGCTGGAACCCGATCGCGCCAATCTGGTCCTGGCGGCGACCGTCGGCCTGCGAAAGGAATCCATCGGCACGGTCCGCCTGGCGTTGAATGAGGGCCTCGCCGGCCTGGTTGCCGAACAAGTGCGGCCAGTCGCGGTCGAACACGTCAAAACGCATCCCCGCTTCAAATACTTTCACGAGACTGGCGAGGACACCTTTGAGTCGTTTCTTGGCGTTCCCTTGATCGACCGGGGCGTGCTGCAGGGCGTTCTGGTGGTTCAGACCGTGGAAGCGCGCATCTTTCAGGAAGATGAGGTCCGCATGTTGGTGCAGGCGGCCGCGCAAGTGGCGCCGGCGGTGAGTGAGGCGCGCACGCTCGATCGCTTTATCGCGCCTTCCATGGAGAGGCTGTGGTCGCTGGCGCGCAATCTCTGGTGGAGTTGGGATCACGATTCCGTCAGTCTCTTTCGCGACCTCAGTCCGGCGCGCTGGAGACAGCTCAATCACAACCCGGTCGCGCTGCTGGCGGAGATTCCGCTCGCCGAGCTCGAAACCCGCTGCCGGGAACTCGTCCTGCACAGCCGGATCAATTATGCTTATCGCCGCCAGCAGGAGTATTTGCAGGCCGACCGCACCTGGGGCGCGACGCACGCCGGCGTGCTGCGACCGCGCCCGGTAGCGTATTTCTCGGCGGAATTCGGATTGCATGAATCCCTTCCGATTTATTCCGGCGGCCTGGGCGTGCTCTCCGGCGACCACATCAAGAGCGCTTCCGATCTGGACATCCCGCTGATCGGGATTGGCTTGTTTTACGGCCAGGGCTATTTTCTCCAGCGCTTGGACCGCGCCGGCTGGCAAACCGAAGAGTATTTGCAGACCGACATCAGCCAGCTTCCGATGGAGCTGGCGATCGGCGCCAACGGCGAGCGCGTCATGGTGCAGATCGAGACGCGCAGCGGCTCCATTCGCGCCAAGGTCTGGCGAGCCAAAGTGGGGCGCTGCGATTTGTTCCTGCTCGATTCCAATGTCGAGGGGAACGCTCCCGAAGACCTGGAACTGACATCGCGGCTGTACGGCGGCGACGGCCGCGTCCGCGTCCGCCAGGAGCTGTTGCTCGGGGTAGGAGGCTATCGCGCTCTGTGCGCCCTGGGAATCACGCCCGGAGTCCTCCACTTGAATGAAGGGCACAGCGGGTTTGCGGTGCTGGAAGCGATTCGCTGCTGCATGCTGGATGAGGGCGTTGGCTTCGATGAAGCGGCGCGCCGCGTCTCGCGCCAGGTAGTGTTTACCACGCACACTCCAGTACCAGCCGGACACGACCGGTTCCACGTCGACCTCATTGAGGAGCATCTCGGCCCGCTGCGAGACGCCTTGGGGCTTTCCTTGGGTGGCCTGATGTCCTTGGGCCGCGAGAATCCAGGCAATAGCGACGAGCAGTTCTGCATGACGGTTCTCGGTTTGCGGCTCTCGCGCCGCGCCAACGCGGTATCGTCCTTGCACGGTGAAGTCTCGCGGGCCATGTGGACCGGCCTGTTTCCAGGAAAGACCGAGGACGAGGTGCCCATCGGGCACATCACCAACGGCGTGCACGTGCCCACCTGGTTGGCGCCGCAGATGTTCCGCCTGTATGATCGCCATCTCGGAACCGGCTGGCATGAACACAGCGGCGAGGCCAGCATTTGGGAGCGCATTGAGAGCGTGGACGATGGCGAACTCTGGGAAACCCATCTAAGCCTGAAGTCCACGTTGCTGGAGTTTGTGCGCTTTCGCGCCGAGGAACAGGCCGCCCGGCGCCGTGAGCCCGCCGGCACTCTGCAAAAACTGAGCCGCGTGTTAAGCCCCGACGCGCTGACCATCGGATTTGCGCGGCGCTTTGCCACTTACAAGCGCGCGAATCTGTTCCTGGCCGACATCGAAAGGCTGGCGGCCATGGTCAACGATGCAAAACGTCCCGTACAGTTTGTATTTGCCGGCAAAGCACACCCGCGCGACGAACCCGGCAAGCGCGTGCTGCAGCAGATCGCCGAACTCATGCGCGATCCCCAGTTCGCCGACAAGTTTGTCTTCGTCGAGGACTACGACATCAACGTGGGCCGTCATTTTGTGCAAGGCGTCGACGTCTGGCTTAATAATCCGCGGCGGCCGCTGGAGGCTTCCGGAACCAGCGGGCAGAAGGTGGTCCTGAACGGCGGCTTGAATCTGTCGGTGCCGGATGGCTGGTGGGCCGAAGCCTACGACGGTTTGAACGGCTTCTCCATTGGCACGGGCCGCACTCATTCCAACATGGATGTCCACGATTCCCGCGATGGCGAGGAGTTGTATCGGACCTTGCTGGAAGAAGTGATTCCCTTGTACTACCAGCGCGACCGCGATGGACTGCCGCGCGGCTGGATCAAGCGCATGAAGCGCACCATCCGGACTCTGGGATGGCGTTTTAACGCCGACCGCATGGTGATGGACTACACGCTGAAATGTTACGTGCCCGCCGCCGGCGGCACTTCCAGCGACATGGGTCCAGCGCGGTAGCATTCAAAACCGGCAAGCCCTGAGGTTACGCCGCGTTGTTCACCGGCTGCCTGCCGGTCTTCGGAGGCCCCTATCGGCGGCGCGTATCGGCGGAGGCCGTCGCCAGTCGCTCACGTTGACGATTTCCGGGCCGGTGACGGCGTGGGGGCAGCATCACACCTGGCTGATGCAACCGGCAAGCCCTGCGTGTGCGCCGCATTGTTCACAGACTGCCTGCCAGTCTTCGCCGGCGCGTATCGGCGGCGTATATGGGCGGCGCATATCGGCGGCGCGTATCGGCGGCGCGTATCGGCGGCGGCCGTCGCGTGCCGTAACGCTGGCGATTTCTGGCCGGTGACGGTGTCCGTTGTTCACGGATTGCCTGCCGGCTTTCGGAGGCAGGTATTTGCGGCGGATTTACACCATCCTGGACCGCGTGATTGGCAGCGGCGTGCCGCTCACGCTGGCGATTTCCGGGCCGGGTGACTGTGTCGGGCGGCATCATACTGGCTGACGCGGCAGTCGGTTGAAATGCCACGTCCCCGCCGCCGGCCAGCGCGGTAGCATCGTTCATATGCATGAGCACAACCGGCAAGCCCTGCGTGTGCGCAGCGTCGATGAATGTGATTCGCTGCACGAGTTGTTCACCGACTGCCTGCCGGCCTTCGGAGGCGCGTATCTGCGGCGGATTTACACCATCCTGGACCGCGTCATTGGCAGCGGCGTGCCGCTCACGCTGGCGATTTCCGGCCCGGTGACGGTGTCGGGGCAGCATCATACCTGGCTGATTCCGCTCTTGGAAACGGGTTGGGTTGCGTATCTCTCGACCACTGACGCAGTCTGTTATCACGACGGTCATCGCAGTCTCCGTGAGCATGCCGACGAGCCGTTCTATGAAGTCGGGTTGAACTCGAACGACGCTTCGCTGCGCGATGAAGGCGTGATTCGCGTCACCGACGTCGGCTTTGATGAGAGCGTGTTGATGGATCAGGACCGCCTGCTGACTGCGGTCTTGCAGATGCCGGAGTTTCAGAAGAAGATGACCGGCACCGAAATGCGCTACCGGCTGGGAGCCTTCTACCAGGCGCAGGAACGCGTCAAGGGGGTGCCTCACGGATTGATGGCTACCTGCACTCGATTGGCGATTCCGGTCCTGGTCGGCGCGGCCGCTGACGGCAGCGTCTTTCTGAATTCGATGAAGCTATGGGCCATGCGCCAGGCGGACTTGATTCCCGGCTATGGCTTCGAACTGGATCTGCATGCCGAGGTGTTTGAGGCGTGCGCCTATCATCGTTGGGGTTTGTTTGACAGCGATGCGAAGGCGCTGGCGACGTTCGTATTGGGCGGCGGAGTTCCCAAGAACTACAACCTGCAACCCGAGCCGGCCTTGAGCCAGGTGCTCGGCTTGGAGAACGCGCGCGGCTATGAATTTGACGTGCAGATCACCACCGCGCCGGTGACGGACGGGTCCCTGTCTTCCTGCCCTCCGGCCGAAGCGGTGACCTGGGGCAAAGTGGACAAGGACAAATACATGCTGACCACCGAGAGTGCGCAGGCCGACTACACGATGGTGATTCCGTTTCTGATCAAAGCGCTGCTCGACAACCGCAAACGCTTTGAGCAGCGCGCAGCCGAGATCGGCGAGGAAAGACTCTTCGCCGAAGACCCGCGCGCCAAAGGCTACCTGCGCCCGCGCCAAGGCTACCGTCTATACGAGCAGCGCGACGCGCTGACCGGCCGCCTGCTAACCGACGTGCGCGCCAACGCCACGTGGCTGAAGGCCACGCTCGATTATCCGCTGGCTAGCCGGTAAATTGGTCAGGCCCCGCCGGAGAGAAGCGGTCGCAGCCAAATGGGCCTCGGCCGTAGGCACCCGGGCCGCCGCCGATTGGGAGTACACCAAGACCGAGGGCTAAAGGCCGGTGGTTTAAATTGGTCAGACCCCGCTTCGCTCTGGAAGCCTCAAGGCGTCCGATCGCCTTTCCTGCCCCCCGGAAGGGCCGGGCGGTTTTGCGGGGGATCCGGTGCTTCTGCGCCTTTCGCAGCGGCTGGTTGAGTTGGTCCGCACCCACATTGCCTGCCAGTGGTCACAAGACAGCTTTTGCCGAAGACAGGTGTGGCGCCTTCTTGAGCCGCTCTTTCCAAGGGGTTAAATGGTCGGGGCGAGTGGATTCGAACCACCGGCCTCCTGGTCCCGAACCAGGCGCTCTACCAGGCTGAGCCACGCCCCGATTGTCGGTGAGAAAATTCCGTAGAGCGTTACGGAAACATCTTCAGTTTAGCATGTGGGCGGGTTGAACTTGGCGCGCATCTTGGCGAGCAAGGCAGCGGAGCCTCCGCGCGGGACGCTCAGGGTCTGCCAGTCCGTTCCGCGGAACTGGCGAGCCAAGGTTACGATCTGGCCCACGTGATACGCGGTGTGGGACAGAGAGCGCTGCAGGGCTTGCGGCACGGTGTGGGGTTCCCCTCGAATGGTCACAGTTCTCTCCAAGTCCGGCGGCTGAAGCGTCGCCAGAGTGCCGATTACGGCTGACCATCCACGGTCCCAAATGCGCAGAATCTCCTGGCGGTCGGCCTGGGCGACAAATTCGGAATCGCGATCCCGATCCGTTTTTTCGCCATCGGAGGTCAGAAAATTGGTCCAGCGCGACCGCAGGTTGCCGCCGACGTGTTTGGCGATGATGGCGATCGAGTTGGATTCGGCGTCGGAGGCTCGGAAGAACTCGGCATCGTTCACTTGCGAAAAGGAACGCTCGGCCAGAAGCCGGTAGCGCTTAAATTCCTGCCGGGTGGGTTCGAGCCAGTTGGGCACGGCTAGAATTTCTTGAGTTCGTCAACCAGGGCGGCCAGGCCTTTCTTCCGGTAGAGCTGCACCAGCCGCTGTTCTTCGGGCGAGGGGGCCAGCACGCTCTGCAACCGGGGATCCACCAGGTCGGCGCGCGAGGGTACCCACATCTTACCGTCGGAGAATTCCACATTGCTCACAAACGCCGTCATGCTGTCTATGGAAGACGGCTGTCCCCCGCCCAGTTGAGGAAATTTCAGCGTGGTCTCTTTGAGCACTTGGGCTTTCTCGCCCGGCGCCAGATTGAGAGTTGCAGGCACGGTGCCGGCCATAAATTGCCGTCCATGGCCGTCTTTCACCAACCAGCCGATCTCCAGATAGCGCACGGCCCGGTCGGATTTGTTGCGAACTTCCAGGCGTGGCGTCCGCGCTTCATTGCCGGCGATCTTGGCCATGCCCTCCGTCGGTTCGACAGGCGAATCCGGCAGGTGAAGCAAGGCGAACTGTACGGGCCGCTCCGGTTCCAGATTGGTGGCGCGGCCGGCGCGGATCATCTGCACTTCCATATCGGGGCGATCCACCTGGCGCCCGAGACTAGCCAGCACCTCCTGCTGGAGACGAGGCGGCCCTCCCTCGGCCAACAGCGCCTTGAAGTAACGCCGGTCCCGCCGGGCCTCAATTTCGTATACGGTCAGCGCATGCCGCGATTGCAGATTGTCCGGGCCATAAAAGGAGAGATCATCGAACAAGACTCCATCCAGACCGAGTTGCAGGGGGCCTCCCGAGGAAGTCCCGGGGCGAAGCAGCCGCACGTCCATGCGCACCGGGAAGGTCTCGCCCGGGGCGACATCGAGACTGGTCAGGGTAACCGAACCTTTACTGCCGGGGGTGACTTCCTGCGACCGGACCAGCAAAGTGATGCCGCGAATATGCCGCCCGCTGGAATTCCGCAGCGACAGGGAAGCATGCAGATCCACCATCACCGCGCTGCCGCGAGGAGTCTCAGTGGAGTCGCCATAGTCTGCGCCAATCACCGCAACAGGAGAATCCTTGGGCAAGTCAATCTTTGGCAGGATCGCCGCATAGATCGAGGTAGCGCCGACGGCGAAGAGAGCAAGGAGGCTACTGCTGCGCATAATACACCCGATTGATCGTAACCTGACCCGTATCGGAGTCGATATAACGCGCTCCGGCCGATCCCTGCATATTTACTGAAATGGTGAGTCCGTCCGAGCGCGGATGCAGCAGCGCCAGCGAACCGCCATTCTCCCGCACCTGAATGGAGGCGCGCGAAGCCTCAACCATCACTTCGTCGGTGGTCGCCTCTGACGACTGGACCAGTTTTCCCACGCGCTCCACGCGGATGGCGCGCAGAGCGGTTAGCAAATGCTCCGCTTGCGGGCCGGGGAGATTCAGCCAAAACGCCGCGGCGAAAACGGCCGAGGCGGCGGCGATCGCCCACCCGGCGTGCCAACGAAACCAGCGCGGACGCGCGTAGGCGGCGTCCGATGGTGGATCAAACGCGGAGATCGCTTCTCCAGCCGCCAAGCCAACGCGAATATTCCCGGCCATTTCGTCCGCCAGTCGGTCCCACTGAATGTCGGAGGGAAGCTCCGCGCTCAGATTCCGGATGGTTCGCCGATCCTGAGAAAAGTCCGCTGCCTGTTTCCGGCAAGCCGGGCACGCCACCAGGTGACGGCGGATGGACCAGGACTCAAACCAGCCGAGTTCGCCGCCTGCGAAAAGCGCCAATTGGTCTTGTGCAGGGTGTTTCACGCTTTTGCCTTCCGTTCCATATAGCGGCGAAACTTGATCCGCGCGTTGGCGATGTGCGACCGGACGGTAGCTTTGGAGCAATTCAGTTCTTTAGCGACCTCTTCCGCCGAAAGCCCTTCCACGTCGCGCAAGACCAAGGCAGTGCGCTCTCGTTCGGTCAGAACCGCCAACCCTTCTTCCAGGTATCCGCGATGCTCAGTGCGCAACACCTGTTCTTCCGGCGTTGCGGAGGGCTCGCGCAGGGGCTCTATGAGCCCATCGATCTCGCAGAAATTCACCTTGCCATTGCGCCGCAGGAAATCGATGGCGGTGTTAGACGCGATTCGGGACAGCCAGTGGGCCGCCTTGTCCGGGTCTTTGAGTTGATCCTGGTGCTGTAAAGCTTTGATGAAGGCTTCCTGCGTTAAGTCCTGCGCGTCGGCGACGTTGTCGACGATGCGATAGATGAGTGAAAACACCCGCCGCAGGTTGTCGGAAACAAAGCGGTTTTGCAGTTCCTGACTGGCCTGGAAGCCAGCGTCGAGTTGAGAGGGGGCGCCTCGATCGCTCATCATTCTTACAGCCGACCTTACAGCCGACCTTACAGCCGACCTTGCAGCCGAGCTTACAACCTGGCTAACAACCGGGCTCTGAATCGGAAATGCCGTCGCCATTGGACCTACTATGGCTTGACGCAATACTTCGGAAAACGTGCAGTCTTCCTGGTACCTAGTACATCGGCCGTCCTCACTTAAATTGTATAGCTTGCAGGCGGCCTTTGAGAAAGCACAATAGGGTGGCTTGGCCCCGCCCCCTGGACAGGGTCGCAAACTGCGACAGTTTGGCAGGCCGTCTCCGGATATTGGAAAAACGGATCGTTCAGCGCCGGCTGTCAACCGGCGCGTAGGATGCCATCCAGCCCCACACGCCGCCTATTCCTGCAGGGGGCCGGACCAGTACCCCGGCCGGGTGCGGACCTCCAGATTCGGGCGATTGATCACGACCTTGATATCGTGATAGCCGCCCTCACCCTTGTTGCTGGGACTGTAGGCTAACAAATACTGGCTGTGGAGTTCCTCGCCTAACGCCGTGGTCACTCGCTCCAGTGTCTTGGTGGTGATGAAGGTGTACTGCTTTCCACCGGTGTAGCGGGTAAAAACATCCACTGTGTCGTCCACAAATAGCCCTTTTACGCCTTTGAAGATGTCGACAAACGCCGGGATGAAGTTTCCGTTGTTGTAGATCTGGTCGACGGTGGTGGGTGTCTGGGCGGCGCCGGAGGGCACGTGCTGGGCGGTAGTGGGGATGGGTTCCGGCCGCGGATACTGCGGCTTGTCAGTGAGTTTGGACACAATGGTCGAAATGTCGATCGCGTAGATCGACACATTGGCGAATTGCGCATCGCGCAGGGTCTCGCGCAGTCTGGACTCGCTGGCTTTATCGCGCTTCTCCGAGATCAGCAGAATCACCCGGCGCCGGCTGCGGTCCCGGCCACGCAGCATTCTGACGCTTTCGGCCACGGCATCGTTCAAACGGCTGTTGAATCCGCGCGGGGTCAGCGATTTCATGGCCGCTTCGATTTTGCCTGGGTCGTTGGTGAACTCCTGGTACAGTTTCACTTCGTTGTCAAAGGCCAAAACGGCGGCTTCCCCGTTATCGCCCACCACGTTATTGGCCAGCAGCAGACCGTCGTTTTGAATTTTGGGCAGAATCTCCCGCAGGTTGCTGCTGCGCTGAACGGCGATCACCAGCGAGATCGGCGCAAAACTGACATCGGCGCTGATTTTCTGCACCACGCCCTTGTCGTAGAGCGTGAAATCTTGCAAGGTCAGGCCGTTGATGTAGTTGCCGTTCTTGTCCAGGACAGTGGTGGGCGCCACCACATTGGTGACGGTCGTTTTGATATTGATATCGCTGTCGGGAATCTCGGGACTGGCATCGCGGTTGGCGGCTCGCTTGGGATCCACCTGACCTGGCTGAATTTGGGCAAAAGCAAGCGAAGCCAATAGTAGGGTGCAGACGGCAACCAGCCTCATGAAACTAGTGTGGCACATGCTTATGCTCAGTCCTTCCTTCTATCAGATCCACCACATGCGGGATGAGTTTCGCGAGGATATTCAGACATTCCACCGCTCCTTTGGGCGAGCCGGGCAGATTGACGATCAGCGTCCGGCCCCGCGTTCCCGCCACGGCTCGGGAGAGAGCGGCGTTGGGCGTGAATTTTAGACTCTCGGCCCGCATCAGCTCCCCCAGACCGGGAATTTCCCTCTCGATTGCATCGCGGGTCGCTTCAGGAGTGACGTCGCGGAGGGCCACGCCGGTTCCACCGGTAGTCAGAATCACGGAACTGTCACCCGAATCGGCCAGGTCGCGCAATTGGGCGGCGATTTGATCGCGCTCGTCCGGAAGAAGTCCGGTCTGAACAATGGTCCAGCCGAGATCCCCGACCCGCGCCTGCAGTTTTGGTCCCGAGACGTCTTCCCGGGTTCCGGCCACGGCGGAATCGCTAATGGTCAGAATGGAAACCCGGATCACCGGCGGAAATCTCCGCTCTTGCCGCCGGTCTTTTCCACCAGATACAGGTCTTGAATCTCAATCCGCTTGTCCAGCGCTTTGGTCATGTCGTAGACGGTCAGCGCCGCCACGGCGGCCGCTGTCAGCGCTTCCATCTCGACGCCGGTGGGTCCGGTAGTGGAGGCGCTGGCTTCAATGCGCACTCCTTCTTTCTCCAGTCGGATATCTACGCCGACGTGAGTCAAGGCCAGCGGATGGCACAACGGAATCAACTCCGAAGTTTTCTTTGCGCCTTGAATGCCGGCGATCCGGGCGACCTCGAGCGGATTACCTTTGGGGTTGTCCGGCAGCTTGGCGAGCACCTGCGAGCTGATTCGCACAAAGGCGTGCGCACGGGCCGTGCGCTGCGTCGGCTGCTTGTCCGAGATGTCGACCATGCGGACGGCGCCGGATTGGTCGTAGTGGCTAAGCTCATCCATGTCGTCTACTTGAGTAGCACACGAATGGTGTCGCCGGCGGCCCATTCGGTGCGCTCCGGCTCAGTCACTATGAATGCCTCAGCCCGCGCCAGGGCGGGAAGATCGCCCGATCCGCCGAAGGGCGCCGGGGTCACTTGAGAACCGTCCGAGGATAGAAGGGCGGGCAGAAATCGAGTGAGGCCGGGCTTCTGGCGAAACTCCTTGGTAAGCCGGCAGGAAAAGAACGGTAAGCGGGCTTCCTGCTGGCCACCTAGCAGCTCAACGGCTGCTCGCGCGAACACCTCAAACGTAATCAGGGTGGAGCCGGGGTTACCCGGCAAACCGAAAAAGTACTGCTTGCCAACGCGGCCGAACACCAGCGGCTGGCCAGGCTGGATACGCACGCGATCGAAAAAGAATTCCGCGCCCAGGCCGGCGAGCACACGTTCCACGATGTCGTACTTGCCCGCGGAAACGCCTCCGGAAAGCAGCAGCAGATCGGAACGCAGGCCGCGTTCGATCAGTTCCCGGGTGGGTCCATACACATCCGGCGCAACGGGAAGCACCACTGGCGTGCCGCCGGCGCGCGCCACCTGCGCGGCCAGCACCCAGGAATTGGTATTGCGGATTTGGTGGTCCAGGACGGGCAGAGGGCCATCCACGATCTCGTCGCCGGTCGCCAGAATGGCCACTTCGGGTTGCCGGTAAACGGTCACCTGATTCAAGCCCACCATGGCCAGCACACCGATGGCGGCGTAGTCGAGCCGCATGCCGGGCACCAGCAAGACTGCGCCGGCGTGCGCTTCTGAAGCTTGCCGATTGACGTTCTCTTCTGGCTGAACGGTACGGTCCGTGGCCATTGTAGGGCCGGAAACGGTGGTGTACTCCACCATGACCACGGCGTCGGCACCGGCCGGCATGGGCGCTCCGGTCATGATTTCAACGGTTTGCCCTGGCTGGACTTCGCCTTCAAAACGACTTCCGGCACGCACCTCGCCAATGACATGAAGTTCGCCTGGAAGATCGCTGGCCCGAACGGCAAATCCATCCCGAACCGAACGCGGAAGGGGCGGGTAATCGCGATCGGCGGCGATGGGCTGAGCCAAAACGCGGCCGGCGCTGTGCTCGATTGCGACCTGTTCGGTAGGTAAGACTCCGGGCGCACCGCGCAGGGAGGAAATAACGCACTCCCGGGCCTCTAGAAAAGTGAGCGTCGCCACTTGCTTATTGTAGCTTCGGGCTGTTGGAGGTCTGAAATTCGACGGGATTAAATCAATTTATATGGAGTGTGTTTTAATCATTTTGGTAGTGCGGTGACTCATAATCGGTCACCGCATTACCAGAGAGAGAGATGAGCCGACTTATGCGCGGCTCTTACGATAGCGAGCGATGCCAACGAGTACTAACCCAGGCAGAATTAACAACCATGAACCAGGCTCCGGGGTCGCGCCACCGCCTGCACCACCCGTGAACCCGCCGCCACCGCCTTCCAGATAGCCGTTCGCGCAGGCGTACGAAGTAGCGAAAACGGAGAACGCGGTGTTCAAGAAAGTGGAAGGAGCGCTGAAGGTGTCGATGATCTTATACTCGGCGAAGTTGGTGCCGTTACTGCCGGCATTGGGTGTCACCGTGAGCGTCCCTGTCATTTGAGTCGCGAGGCCACCGGCGTTGATTTCGGTGGGGAGATAGGGACGGGGTATAGCGGCGCCGCCAGGACCAGGCACAGGAGCAGGTACTCCACCGGCCACCAACACTTGGGCCGAGGTCTGAAAGCCGCTTACCTGGTAGAAATCGCCTACCGTGTAGCCGTCATGCGGGGACAAAGCGATCCCATAGAAAAGTCCGCCTTGCTCGAACATGATGTCGCCAATGGCGAAAGTAGTGCCGGGAGAGCCTGAATATGCATAGCTGGGAATTGTATGGGAACCCGATGGAATCGTGGCGCCGTAGTTGGTCTCGAGGTCGATAGTCCAAAGTCCACCCGGAGAAGTCGGGGAAGTGATCGAAAGACTGAACACGTTATAGATCAGCGGGTCGCCATCGATGCAGCCTGGTCCCGGGGTGCACGCTTTGTAATTTGCCGACAGCAGGGCGTCATTCGGTGTCGACCCGGTAAACCTCTCCGGACCGGTAATTGTAATCGTGTTGGCGAAAGCTGCAATTGATGTAAAAACCAATAAACAGCAAGAATGTTTAATTGACAAGAATTTCCTCCAGACCTAGTAGATTACCCTGAGTAAGCTACTCATTACTATTCTCCATAAGCATTAGGCAAATAGCTTAGTACTAGAAGCAGTTTTTGGGGTCGAATTAGCGGTTTAGTTTTAGTACTGAATCGACGGAAAAGTACTAGGCGCGGGGCCAATGGGTGGCAACCGCCGTGTTCTCAGCGCCTTGGCTCACGCGCCCATCAGGGTGCGCCCTGCGGGCGCATCAGGAGATGATTGGCAAGAAGAACCGATTCAGAAGCAGTGCGCAGAGGCGGATTGAAGCAAGCACAAGGCTCGGCACGCCGCGGAGCGCTTGATGTGGGGTTCGCTGAGCGGGCGCGAGAGGGCACCGTCCAGCCCGGCCGTTCGCCTGCCGGGCAGTGGCCGCATAGGCGTGCCCATCCATTCCCGAGCGCGTTCTTGGCTTTGGAGAAGTGATTCCTGCGGGGAGTGTTACGAAGAGCTATCAGCGCCACCGCTACGGAATCTTGCGGTGGCGCCGAAGAAGTGCAGTCGTGCTAGGAAGCGGCGGCGAAAGTGTTTTCGTCGGCCGACGGACCGTACATCGCGGGAACCGGGATATTGTTCATGCGCAAATAAACTGAGAGCTGGCCGCGATGATGGACCACATGATTCATGATCATGCCCCGGACACAAGCAATTCGGGGCATGGTGAAAAGCACGCTTCCTGCCGACAGCAGCGTCCAGTTCTGCATCATCTCCTGGTCGGTTGCCTTCGATAGAGCGGCACGGGCCTCGACCACGTTCTTGTCGAAGTACGCCAGCAGATCGGCGGCCGACTTCGGTTCATAGGCAACCATAGGCTGCCCGCCCGGGGGCGCAAAGTCCAATTTTTCGGTGGTGAGAGTGACGGACATCCAACCCACCATCTCCGCCACGTGGGTAGCGAGCCGGCCCATGGTCATGGATTTTTCATGTGGTTTCCAGCCGAACTTGTCTGCCGGAACGCGTTCCAGGAGTTTGCGGGTGGTGGCAGCCTCCTGCTCAAACTCGGGTAGTAAAGACTGACTGATTGACATCAAAATGCCTCCCAGTCGAGTATAGCCTGCAACGGCAAAGAAGAGGAAGAAGCCCTCCATCGCTCCTCCCTCTTCCGGTTGCGCGCTTCTTACCAGGAACTACGAGCCAGCGGGAAAGCCGGATGTTGGCCTCTGGTAACCTGAAAGAACATGCGCCGACTGCCGGCTCTTCTCGCTCTGATAGGTACCTCATTGCTGGCCCGCGAATACGGTCCAGCGGTCGGGTCGAAGTTGCCTGCCTTCCGCCTGTCCGATCAGAACGGAAAGATGCAATCGTTGCCGGGCGTGCTCGGACCCAAAGGGGCTCTGATCGTCTTCTACCGCTCGGCGGACTGGTGACCGTTCTGCAAAGCCCAGCTAGTTGAGCTGGAACAGAATCAGGCGGAGTTCAAGAAGCTCGGTTTAGGGATCGCGGCCATCAGTTATGACAGCGTGGCGATTCTGCATGCTTTCGCCGAACGAAAAAATATTCATTTTCCCCTGTTGTCCGACGGCGATTCGGCCGCGATCCGGAAGGCAGGTCTCTTGAATGAGACCATAGGCCGCGACACGCCGTTCTTCGGCATTCCGTATCCGGGCATGTTTGTGCTCGACGCCAAAGGCGTCATCGTCGGCAAGTACTTCGAAGACGACTACAAGGAGCGCGACACCGGCGCCAATATTCTGGTGCGGCGATTTGGTCTGCAGGCGGCCGCGCCGGGCGGCCAAACCGAAAACAAGCAACTCCAGTTGTCCTTTGCGGCCAGCAACGCAAAGGTGAGTGCCGGCCAACGGGTCGCCCTGGAACTTGACATCGACTTGAAGCCGAAGATGCACGTCTATGCGCCCGGTGTGCAGAAAAGCTATCTGCCGATCGACTGGGCTATGACCGAGTCGCCGGTAATGAAAGCCCAGGAGGTCACGCTGCCAAAACCGGAAATGTTGACGCTGGAGGCGATTGGGGAGACCGTTCCGGTGTTTACCGGCAAACTGCGCCTGACGCGCGACATTACCCTGGCCGACGACGCCAAGCTGAAGGCCGCGCTGGACGCGGAAGGAAATTTTGTGGTGGAGGGCGTGTTGCGCTATCAGGCCTGCGACGACCGGATTTGCTACATTCCGAAAGATCTGCCTCTGAAGTGGACGTTTCACTACGAAGCGCTGGATCGAGAACGCGCGCCGGCGGATATCCAGCACAAGTCCCGTTAGTTTTGCTCGCCTAGCTCGATGGCGTGATGTGAGCGCGCCGGTTCTTCTGCCAGCAGCTCTCTGTTTCGTCACTGCAAACCGGGCGTTCCTTGCCGTAGCTAATCGTTTTCAATTGATTGGCGGGCAATCCCAGCGTGACCAGGTACTCTTCCGTCTGCCTGGCTCGCGCGTCACCCAGCGCGAGATTGTACTCGCTGGAGCCACGCTCATCGCAATAGCCTTCCACCACCAGCCGGAAGTCCGGATATTGGCGAATGATATCGGCGAGCGTTTGGGCGTCCGATCTTAGGGCGGCGAGGGCGTCGGGGCGTAGTGACTTCTTGTCGTAGTCGAAATAGACGTCCTGGATGCGATCGAGCAAGTCCTGGATCTTTTGGCGCGTGGCGGCGTCCGGCATTCTGCTGGCTGCGGCGGCGCGGGAGTCCTGATGAGCCGTGGAATCCGTTGCAGGTCTGGTGGAGGCGGCGGAGGCAGTGCTCTTGGTTGTCGCTTCGGGCCGGGGCGTGGCGGGTGCGGCGGCAGTTACTTTTTTGGCGCAACCCCCGACGCTTAGGCAAAGCGCAACGATTGCCGCGCCGGCCAATGGTTGTTTCATCATGGACCTGTTCTCCTCTTTTCTCTTTCGGATCAACCTTGTCGTTACGATAGGCCAATCCAGACCCTTTTTGAGGTGGAGTGGTTCGGCGCGGGCCCACGCACGCGCCGCGCCACAGCCTTACGGTTGCGTGTGAGACCGTTACGGTTCCTGCAGCAAATCCAAAAACGCCTGCGCTGCCCGGGGCAAGCGCTCGCGCCGGCGGTAGATGATTCCGACCGGCCGGTACAGTTCCGGCGCGGCCAGCGGGACGCCGACCAGCCGGCCTTGCGAGACTTCCGTCAGCATGGCTCTCGCTGGCATAATGCTGATTCCGGCGCCGTGCGCCACCGCCTCCTTGATCATTTGGATGTTGTCGAAATGCAGCGTCACTTTGACATGCACATGGCGGTCGCGCAAGAAGCGGTCGATGTCCCGGCGGATCGGCAGGTCTTCGTCAAAGGCGACAAACTCGAGCCCGTCCAATTCCGAGGGCGGCACTTCCGCCAGGTTGGCAAAGGGATGATAGGCCGACACCGCGACCACCATCTGTTCCTCGCGCCAGGGCAGCACGGCTACTTGCTTGGTCGGCTCGGCGTAGCTGACCAGCCCCAAGTCGGCCTGCTGCGCCGTTACCGCTTCATACACCTTCTCCGGACGTAAATACTCGACTCGCAGCTCGGCATCCGGATATCTTCGTCCGAATTCGCTCTCCAGTTGCGCCATTTCCGACAGCCCGACGGAATAGATGGACGCGACGCGAACCGCGCCCTCCACTTTGTCGCGCAGGTGACCAACGGCCGCGGTGAACTCCTCGCGCCGGCGCAAAACATCCCGGCACATATCAAGATAGAGCTGCCCGGCTTCGGTCAGAGCGAGCGGCCGGGTGCGCCGGTCCAGCAGAGCGACACCGATCTCCTTCTCCGCCTCCAGCAGGAACTGGCTGGCCGCCGACTGGCTCATCCCATTCGCCAACGCCCCCCGGCTGACGCTGCGTTGTTGAGCTATGTCTTTGAAAAGCTGGAGTTGGCGAAGAGTCATTTGGCGCAGTCTTAGTATTAGACATTCCGATACAAGTGTCAATACAAAATTCATTTGAATAATACTGTCCAGTGCTGCTATACTGTCCAAACCATGCCAGGATTGCCAGTTGAGCAAGGTCTGTACGACCCGCGCAATGAACACGACGCCTGTGGTATCGGGTTTGTCGTCAACATCAACGGCGAGAAATCGCACGAGATCATCCAGAAGGGGCTCCAGATTCTAATCAATCTGAGCCACCGCGGGGCTTGCGGCTGCGACCCGGAGACTGGCGACGGCGCCGGAATTCTGATTCAGATCCCCCACCAGTTTTTTGCGCGCGAATGCTCCCAGCTTGGCTTTACCTTGCCGCCGCCGGGAACCTACGGGATCGGCATGGTCTTTCTGCCCGTGGAACGGCAACAGCGGCTGCTAGCCGAGGGCATCCTCGAACGCATTGCCCGCGAAGAAGGTCTTACGGTGCTCGGGTGGCGCGACACGCCCGTGGAAGCGGATGCCATTGGCCGCATCGCGCGCGCCTCCCAGCCGTACATTGAGCAGATTTTTATTCGGGGCGGCGCTGCACTTTCTCAGGACGAACTGGAGCGGAAGCTCTACGTGGTCCGCAAGCGCACCGAGGCCGAGATCGCCGCCTCCACCATGCCGGAGAAGCATTTCTTCTACATCCCGTCGCTCTCCACTCGCACCATCATCTACAAAGGTCTGCTGCTGGCCAATCAGATCGCGGAGTTCTACAAGGAACTCACCGATCCGGATGCCACCAGCGCATTGGCCCTGGTTCATCAGCGCTTCTCCACCAATACCTTTCCCACCTGGCCGCTGGCGCATCCTTACCGGTATCTGTGCCACAACGGCGAGATCAACACGGTGCGGGGCAACGTCAACTGGATGCATGCCCGCGAGCGGATTCTGAGTTCTCCGCTCTTCGGTGACGATCTGAAAAAGCTGTCTCCGATTGTCAGCCTGGGAGGCAGCGATTCGGCCTGTCTGGACAATGCGGTCGAGTTGCTGTTGCAGTCCGGCCGCAGCCTGCCGCACGTGATGGCCATGCTGATTCCCGAAGCTTGGGATGGCGACATGACCATGCATCCCGACAAGAAGGCCTTCTACGAATATCACGCCTCACTTATGGAGCCGTGGGATGGCCCAGCCGCGGTGGCGTTCACGGACGGCACCCGCATCGGCGCCACGCTCGACCGTAATGGCCTGCGTCCGGCACGGTATCTGGTGACGCATGACGGCTTGCTGATCCTGGCATCGGAGATCGGAGTTTTACCGGTCAAGCCCGAGGACGTCAAGTACAAAGGCCGTCTCCAGCCGGGCCGAATGCTGCTGGTGGATACGTCGGAAAAGCGCATTGTGCCCGACGAGGAACTCAAGGAGCGCCTTTGGACGCGCCAGCCGTATCGCCAATGGATCGAGCAGAATCAGATTACGCTCGACAGTCTGCCGGAGCCGCAGCGTCTGTATGAGACCGACCATGACAGCACGCGCATGATGCAGCGCATGTTCGGCTACACCGAAGAAGATCTCCGCATGCTGCTCCATCCCATGGCCGAAAAGGGCGAAGAGCCGATCGGATCCATGGGGACCGACACGCCCCTGGCCTGTCTTTCCGATCAGCCGCAGCCGTTGTTTCACTATTTCAAACAGCTCTTTGCGCAGGTAACCAATCCCGCCATCGACCCGATCCGTGAGGAACTGGTGATGTCGCTCACCAGCTACATCGGCACCGAGCGCAACATCCTGGATGAGACGCCGATGCATTGCCACACGCTCAAGCTGCCGCATCCGATTCTCACCAACCGCGATCTGGAGAAACTGCGGCGCGTTTCCACCAGCGATCTGCTGGCGACCACGCTACCGATGCTGTTTCCAGTACAGGAGGGCGAAAAGGCGCTGGAGCGCACGCTGGAAGGCCTGTGCCGCCGCGCGTCGCTGGCCATCCGCTCGGGATATTCGCTGTTGATTCTTTCCGACCGCGGTGTGGACCAGGATTACGCGCCCATCCCCAGCCTGCTGGCGCTCACAGCGGTGCACCATCATCTGGTTCGCGAG
>Ga0075017_100000658_pt1 | contig 19720 bp, 21 predicted proteins | sample AleBraG_ABR_2012_FD_71475 | JGI IMG/M metagenome (GOLD analysis project Ga0075017, IMG submission 71475) | Freshwater sediment microbial communities in response to fracking from Pennsylvania, USA - Alex Branch Run_MetaG_ABR_2012 | ecosystem: Environmental > Aquatic > Freshwater > Creek >... | reverse complement strand
AAGCGGGACGGATCGGGCACCCCGGCACCGCAGCCGATCGCGGCCGTGGCCGGACCGGTGAGCTAGCAGTCATCGGAGGGGGCCGGGCCGGCCGCGGTCCGCCCGGACGGTCCCGCGAGCTATGCGTCGATCCGGCTCCGGTCGAGATCGTCCGCCCCTTGCACGATGAAATCGCGTCGCGGGCCCACGTCCGTGCCCATCAAGAGGTCGAACACTGCCTCGGCCGCCTCACCGTCGCCGACAGTGACTCGACGGAGCATGCGGTGCCGCGGGTCCATCGTCGTCTCGGCGAGCTGGTGCGCGTCCATCTCGCCCAGGCCCTTGTACCGCTGGATCGGATCCTTCACCTTGCGTCCCTTGCGGGCCAGATCGGCCAGCTGCTGACGCATCTGCGCATCCGAGTAGGTGTAGATGTACTCGTTCTTCTTGCTTCCGGCACCGATGACTTCGATGCGATGCAGCGGCGGAACCGCCGCGTAGACCCGGCCGCGGTCGAGCAGCGGACGCATCGTGCGGAAGATCAAGGTGAGCAGAAGTGTGCGGATGTGCGCGCCGTCCACGTCTGCGTCCGACATCAGGATGATCTTGCCGTACCTCGCGGCATCGATATCGAACGTTCGGCCGCTTCCCGCACCGACGACCTGGATGATCGCCGCGCACTCGGCATTGCGCAACATGTCGGCCGCCGAAGCCTTCTGGACGTTGAGGATCTTCCCGCGGATCGGCAGCAGGGCTTGGAACTCGCTGTTGCGCGCGAGCTTGGCCGTGCCGAGTGCGCTGTCGCCCTCGACGATGAACAGCTCTGTGCGGTCGACCTCATTGCTCCTGCAGTCGGCCAACTTCGCCGGTAGCGACGAAGTCTCCAGTGCGTTCTTTCGGCGCTGCAGTTCCTTGTGCTGGCGAGCCGCCACCCGCGTCCGTGCCGCCGAGACGACCTTTTCGAGGATCGATCGAGCCGCCTGCTTGTCGGCCCGCCGGCCCGAGGTCAGGAATGCCTTGAGCTCCCGTCCGACGACGTGCGCGACGATCCTGGACGCTGCTGGAGTGCCGAGAACCTCTTTGGTCTGTCCTTCGAACTGAGGCTCGGCCAGACGAACCGTGACGACCGCGGTGAGCCCTTCAAGAACGTCGTCCTTGATCACGTCGTCCTCGCCGGCCCGGAGCAGGCGGGTCGCCCGCAGCTGCTCGTTCAACGTCTTGGTCATCGCACGCTCGAACCCGTTGACGTGCGTGCCGCCCTTCGGGGTGGCAATGATGTTGACGAAGGACCGGGACACCGTCTCGTACCCGGTCCCCCATCGCACGGCGACGTCTACAGCAAGTTCGCGCTCGACGTCCTGAGCGGCGAGATGCCCCTTGCCGTCGAGCATCTGCACGGTCTCGGAGAAATGCCCGCTGCCGGTGAGGCGAACGACTTGGCTGATGCCGGTGTCGGCCGCCAGATGCTCGCAGTACTCGGAGATGCCGCCAGAGAAGTGGAACTCCTCGACCGTCGGCTCGGCCTGGTCCGCCCGTTCGTCACGGACGACCAGCGTCAGGCCGGGCACCAGGAAGGCGGTCTGCCTCGCCCGGTCGTACAGATCGTCCAGCGAGACGGCCGCCTCGCGCAGGAAGACCTGCGGGTCGGGCCACCACCGCACTCGGGTGCCGGTGATCTTGCGCGCGACCTTGCCGCCGACCTGCAGTCCCGACCGCTTGGTGAACGTCGCGCCGGGGCCGTCGCCCGCGAAGAGCCCCGGCACTCCACGCCGGAAGGACATCTGATGGATCTTGCCGTCCCGGTCGACCTCGACGTCCAGACGCGCGGACAACGCGTTCACCACGGAAGCCCCGACTCCGTGCAGCCCACCGGACGCCTGGTACGACCCGCCGCCGAACTTCCCGCCCGCGTGCAGCCGGGTCATCACGACCTCGACGCCGGTCAGGCCCGTCTTCGGTTCGACATCGACCGGGATGCCGCGGCCGTTGTCGCGGACCTGGACCGACCCGTCAGCTGCCAAGTCGATCTCGACCCGGCTGCAGTGCCCGGCCAGCGCCTCGTCCACGGCGTTGTCGATGATCTCCCACATGCAGTGCATCAGGCCGCGCGAGTCAGTGGACCCGATGTACATGCCTGGGCGCTTACGGACCGCCTCGAGCCCCTCGAGAACCGAAAGGTGCCGCGCCGTGTAGCCCCCGGCGGGTGGCGGAGTGTCGGCGGGTTGGGCGGTCATGTCGAGCGGAGGCTACCTCTGCGGGCCGACAGGCCCTAGTCGGCACGCGCTTGTGCGTGTGTGAACCATCCGACGCGCGGGTCCGTGTCGAATACGCGGTAAGCGAACCAACGGCCCTAGGGTCAAATGGAAGCATCTGGGATGGGATTCTGTTCTCCAGTGTGTAAGCGACACACGAAAGACGGAGGAGACGTGACGACAGCTCTAGCCTCGAACACCGCTTCGCTGACCGCTGGCGACCGGTGCGACCGATGCGGTGCGCAGGCCTACGTCCGCGCAACGCTCATGACCGGCGGCGAGCTGCTCTTCTGCCTCCACCACGCCAAGGAGCACCGCCCGGCGCTGGAGGAACGCGGCGCCGTCTTCTACGACGAGAGTGGCCGGCTCGCGGCCGACTCCGAGGGTGCGCCCACCGAGCGCTGACGGAACCTGAAAGAGGCGGCCGCGCAGGTTCAGCGGCCGCCTCTTTCATGCGTGGGCTGTGCCCGCTCACCTTTCACGTGCGCGGAGCCGATGCGCCCATATTCAGACTGGCCGGCGATTGCGCCCGATGATCCGACGCGCCACGACGATGTCGATCGCTATCAGGGCCCCAAGAACGCAACCCGCGACGATCCACACGCCCGGGTTCGGGTTGCCGGCCACCAACCCGACGGCAACGACGATCAGGAAGATGATCGACATCCTGACGACGATCCATGGAGACGAACCCCTGTCGTAGCTCGGCTCCTGCCGCTCGTCCGGCTGTGGCGAGCGAGGGCGCAGACGCATCCGCAGAGCGCTCCGGATCAGGGCGGCGGATTCGGCCAGACGTGGTCGCTTCTGGCCCTCGCGAGCGCCGTCCATCAGCACTCCGAGGATTTCCTGCTCGTTCTCGTCTCGGTACGCAGGCGGGTAACACGCCAACAACCGCCGGTACCCACGCTCCAGATCAGTTGAGTCAGTCATGTCGCCAAGCCTCCTGCCAGATTCAGTCGGGACAGCGCCGCCGATGCATTCGCGTGCAACCGGGCGGCCTCGGCAGCCAGCAGCCTTGTGCCCTTCGGCGTGAGCCGGTAGTACCGGCGCAGCCGGTTGTCGACGATCTCTTCGCGATCGACCGCAACCTGCTCGTCCAGCCGAAGCCTGTCGAGTGCCGTGTACAGCGTTCCCGCGCGTAGCCGCACGCGACCTGCCGAGATCTCCTCGACGCTGGACATGATCGCGTACCCGTGCTGGCTGCCATCTGCCAGCGCCGTCAAGATCAGGAACGTGGCCTCCTGCATCGCGCGAGTAGTCATGCAAGAAGAATATGCAGTTGGACTAGCGGTTGCAAGACCCTCCTTCCCGGAGCGGCACCCAGCGCCAGGGCGTCTGGGAGAATCTGCGCGCCGGCACAGAACGGGTCTGATCTTCCAGGAGGACCACGCGATGGCGCAGGATTCGATGATGCGGGTGTCGTTGCTGTCGGTGACGCCCGTCAAGGGCCTCGCACTGCATCACCCGGCCTACATCGATGTCTCGGCGACCGGCGTCAGCGGCGACAGAGCGATGTTCCTCGTCACCGAGTCAGGCGAGCTGATCAGCTGCACCGACATCGGCGAGCTCATGTGCCACCGCGCCGAGTACGACCCGGTCACCGGACTCCTGGAGGTGCGCGGCCCCAGCGGTCTGCTGCGATCCGCCATCGTCGAACTCGGCGAGCAGTTGGACACCGATTTCCACGGCCGCCGCGAGGTTTCCGGTCACGTTGCGATCGGATGGAGCACGCTCTTTTCCGACATTGCGCGACGTCCGGTCCGCTTGGTGGTCGGCACCGCAGGTGGGTTCGACGTCGCCGGGCTGACGCTGCTCGGGTCGTCGTCGGTCGATGCGCTCGCCGCGCGCAACGCCACGGACAGCATCGACGGACGGCGCTTCCGGATGAACGTTGAGGTCTCGGGCACGCAGCCCCAGGACGAGGACTCCTGGAACGGCCGGAAGCTGCACTTGGGTGAAGCTGTCGTCCAGGTCGGCGGACCGGTCAAGCGGTGCGCGGCGACGACCCGCAACCCGGACAGCGGAGTTGTTGACTTGCAGACCTTGCGAATGATCGGCGCCTACCGCGGCCGACAAGACACAGCCGAATTCGGTAAGGGCTTCTACTTCGGCGTCTATGCCGAAGTAGTTGTCCCTGGTCGCGTTCATACCGGCGACGCGGTAGCGCTCGTTGGCTGAAAGCGGTGGCTAGCCGGACTGACCAGCGGCCGCCTCGCCATTTCGTCGACTGTCGCAGATGAGGAAGGCGCATACAGATGAACTCAAGGAGCGGCACCTCGCAGACCGCTTCACTCCGACAGGCGCTTGTCCTGTAGCGGCGACCGTGAAAGTCACGACCGCTGGAACGCAACCTCTACCGGATCTGATGCGTCCTGCGGGTGGACGTGGCCAGGTGGCTCGCCCCGAGAGGAAGACATGCTCGTGTCCAGGATGAGAGCGACCCTGATCGTCGGATCCGTTGCAGTTGCAGCGTCTCTCCTGGTTGCTCCGATGGCGGGGGCATCGTCCGCTGTCGCTGTTCCGCCCACGGGAGCCGCCGTGGCCGTCAGCGCAACTCCTGCGGTGAGTTCACCACTTGCTGCACTTCCGATCGGGGCTGCGCCGACCGTGGTCCCTTACGGCATCGGGAGCACGGTGTACTACGCCGGGCACGTGTTCTCGCTGGGCCAAGCGTTCACGCCCTACGGGGCGGTGCCGGAGGAGTTCAACCGTCTGGTCGCGGGCGGTGGAATCGTTTGGACCCAGTTCACGGTGCACGGTCACTCCGGCTGCGTCCCGATGCTCGGCCGGTTCAGCCTGCGCTACACCTGGCGGAAGGTCAGCGGGCCGGACCTCGGCGCGTGTGGAGACCGATTCGATGTGACCACGACGAACATAGCGGCCATACCGGGGTGCGTGGCCGCGTACCCGTTCCCGCCGGTACTACCCATCCCTTATTCCTACCCGCCGACCTACCCTCAACTCGGTTTGTGCGAGAACACGGTGACCGCGGCCGGCGCCCGATTCGTCGTTCGTGAGATCGACGTCAACACCGGCGCCCAGTTGGGAACCTTTTTGTGGTGGCCCGACCTGACCAGCCGTCCTCAACGGCTGCCTCTGGCCTATCAAGCCGTCGGGCGGCTCGGCGTGGGCTGGCTCGGCGACCGCCTGGACAAGTTCTGCTGGCAGGTCGCCCCAGCCGACAACCCGGCAGCGCTCCGAACCGCCCGCCTGTGCTCGATGACCACGCCATTGCTGTCAGCAGATGGCGACACCGCGATCCTGGTCCAGTCCGGTCGGGTGCGAGCCGTCAACGCAATTACCGGAGCCACCGTCAGCGTTGCCCAACTTCCCGGCATCACCACCAGTACGTGGCTTCCGGGAGTCCGTGACGAGGTGCCCGCAACCTGGGAGAACGCTGGCTTCTACCTGGTCAACGTCGCATACAACGGCACTCTCGGCCTGGTCCGCTGCTCAATAACCACGGGGCGGTGTACCACCGCCGTCCACAGCTCGACGCGGCCCGGCGTCACCAGCATCGTCACCGAACGCGGCGCACCCGACGCCGTCGCTCTCAATTAGCCCGACCAACGCGGGCCCGCACGAGTCCCACAGGTCAGAACGCGAGCGACGCACTCGGTGTCGCTCGGACTCAGACGGCTTTGAGCTGACGGATTTGGAAACTCATCAGGAGTTCCACGATTCCATAGATGATCATGCCGATGCCGACGATCACACAGATGATCGACAGCGACAGCGAGGGATAAACGAGGCACAGCACACCGATGATGGTCGCGATCAAGCCCAGCAGGACGGCCGCCCAGCTGACTCTGCCGTTGTTGGCGCTGAAGCCGTGAATCAGCTCCGCGACGCCGCCGATCGTCCAGAAGATGCCGATCGTGAACCCCAGTACGGCAACCGTCGTTGTCGTGTGGTGAAGCAGGAGAAGCGCGATGAGGATCGCGAGCAGCCCGACGACGAGGAGTCCCACACGCTCGCCCGCCGCGCCGATTGCTTCGATCAGCCGGACAATTCCGAGAATGAGGAGCCAGATACCGAGGATCACCGCGATCGTATGCACCGACTTGCCGGGCTTGAACGTGAGGACCACGCCGAAAACGAGCGTGATGACGCCAAATACCGCGAGCAACCACCACTTCCGTCCAAGTGCCCTGATGCTCGCCGCCGAATCAGCGGTCATTGGATCGGACATGTCGAGACCTCCTTGCGGAAACACCCACCTGCGCGTGATCAAAGCTACCGAACGTAAGGTGCCGCCGAGTGCTGCTCGACAGTCGGGAGTGGCGCGCCGCGCCGGTCGAGTCCGCGTAGCGTCGAGCGCTGGCTGAGATCTGCGCCGCAGTACCGGTCTCCAGTCGCAACGCCAGGTTCGCGCAACTGACGATGCGCGAAGACGAAGTGGTGCAGCCGTTCAGAGAGACCGCGCGGCCATGGGATGCGCGCACATTGGACGCGAGCGAACGTCAATCACCGGCCCCGCATCGCAACGCGGTAATCACCTACAGGAATCCGAAACACCGTGGGTAGCATGATGCAATGCATAGGTCTAACCTCGCGGAACTGCCGTGCTCGCTCGCCCGAACGCTGCAAATTGTCGGGGAGTGGTGGACCCTCCTGGTCCTGCGCGACATCTGCTTCGGGGTGAATCGCTTCGAACAGATTCACGATCACCTCGGTGTCGCCCGCAACATCCTGACCGCCCGCCTCGACACGCTGCTCGAGGCCGAGATGATTGAGCGCCAGCTCTACCAAGACCGCCCGGAGCGGTACGAATACATACCCACCGAGAAGGCGATCGACTTCGTGCCCGCGATGCTCGCAATGGTGGCTTGGGGAGATCGGTGGGCGGCGCCCGACGGACCGCCGGTCATCTTCACCCACCGTTCGTGCGGGCATGACACCACCGCCGCGGTCGTCTGCTCAGCCTGTGCCGAGCCGTTGTTGCTCGAACAGGTCGACGTACGAACCGGTCCCGGCCAAGTCACGTGACGCAGAGGTCGGACGCCTGGCCGATCTCGGACGGCGTCAGGCGATGCTCACGGCGGCGGGCCGGCGAATCAGTTGTAGGAGCATCATTGCGCTGCTGACCAGCAGCGCGGGAACGAAAATCGTCACGATGACCCAGTTCACGCCGAGCGCGTAGCTGAAAACGTTGTCACGATTGGACTGAATGATCGCGTTGATCGTGTCGGCCATGCCGATGACCAGAACGAGCCAGGTCAATGCGATCGCGCCGGCCCATCTCGTCCGCAACGCGATCAAAGCCAGCAGGGCCACAGCAGCTGTGATCAGGTCGCCAAAGCCCACCATTTTCTGGAACGCGCCGGATACCCCGAGGGCCACCGCGCCAGGTGCCAGCACCGTGCCGCCGATCATCCGAAACGCGTGTACCCACAGCAGCGGCTGCAGCGCCAACTCGCGAGGCTGCCTGACCAACCGTGGCCATACGTACCAGAGCGCGATCAGCGCGTACGCGACGAGACTCAGCGTGAACTGGATGCTGAACAAAACGATCGGCTTCATCGCTCGGTCCTCCCGAGACGACGGTAGCGCGGTCAGTTTCAAGATGCAACGTACAACCGGCCGCGGTCAGGGTCGGTCAGGTGGGTGCCCAACCCTGCGCAGTTCGCGGGCTGCAGCCAGCATGGATTCCTGCAGGTCGTTCAGAGAGGGGACAGCCGCCAGTGGACGATCGATCGAAGCTTCCGGCTCGGGCGGCTGGGCCCGTGCAGACGCTCGCTGCAGCAGGGCGTCGCGCGGTGGAGCCGGCCGATGAACGTCGCGGGTGAGGAGCTCGCCGAGGTGGTTGGCCCGGGCTACCCGTTCACCGAGGTACTGCGGCTGAGCCGGGTGAAAACGCCAGAGCGGATCTGTGGAATCCGGCGGCCGGTCGAGGGCCTGTGGGCAGAACCGGAGCAAGATCGTCTTGATGATTGACGTGTGGTCGAAAACAGTGTTGGTCACCGACCTCGGTTCGATCCACGGCGAAACGACCATCGCCGGTACGCGCACTCCGTAACGGCCGAACATCTCGGGGTCGTCGTCGGCCGCGCTCGGTGGCGGGACGTGGTCGTAGAAGCCGCCGTGTTCGTCGTACACGACGATCAGTAGCGACTTCTCCCACGCCGAGCTACTGGCCAGCGCGTTGTAAACGGCGAGCACGAGGTCCTGGCCATCAGCGACGTCAGCCGGGGGGTGATCGTCGTTGATGGGCAAGCCCAGCGGGTTGAAGTTGGTAAATGCCGGGTCGATCCAGGAAACCGCGGGCAGCGTGCCGTTCGCGGCGTCTTCCAGGAAGCTGCCGACATTGGCGTTCACGGCGAGGTCGAGCTTGGTCTTCCACGGCAACCCGGACTTGCTGAAGTACGCGAACTGTTGATTGTGACCAAGCAGGTAGTGCGCGTCGGCGAGTCGAAGAGTCCCGGGATCGAAGGAGTACCACCGCCACGTAACGCTGTGTGCATCCAGGTGCCGCACGAACGAAGCCTTGTGGTACAGCGGCGGCCGGGGACGCGCCACGTCGTCCCGGCTCCCAGCGGCGCTGCCGGCCAGTGCATAGAGGCGATTCGGCAGGGTCGCGCCGGGCACTGACGCGAACCAGCGCTGGCAGATCGCGAACTTCTCCGCCAGATGGTCATAGACGGGCAGATCGGAGCCGTCGTAGTACCCCATCGCGACCGCCGGATCGCCTTGGACCCCGCGAGCGGTCAGCGTATCGGCGAGGCTCGACACGAAGCCGGTCATGGCGCCCCCGGCGATCTGCTTGTCGATCGCTGAGCTGGAATGGTCCGGATCGACGCCGAGGGCCGTCGTGTCGAGATGGTGGATCGGGTAAGTACGACCGTCATATTCGTTGGCCAACCCCGGGCTGAGTCCATCAACCTCCGCACGCCCGCCGACCAACGACAGGTAGCCGAGCATGTGATCGAACGAGCGGTTCTCCAGCATCACGACAACGATGTGATCGACCTTGCTGAGGTTGCCGATACCGACTTCGTCGCCCGCTACCACGACGCCCAGCATGGCCTCAGCGCCGGCTCTCGTACAGGGCATGGAGTTCCGGTGTGCGGCCCCGTTCGAGGTCGACCGGCGGCGGGTTCGTGCCGCGTCTGCTACGAGACGGTACCGATGAGCGCGCCGGTGTCGGCGTTCATCTCGGTGAGCGACCGGCTGCTCGCATTGACGACCCACAGGACCGATCCGTACACGACCATGGCCAGTGGGTTGTCGAAATTGTAGGGACCGTTGCTGTTGCACATCATCCAGTTGACTGCCTGGTTGGAGCCCGTGATCTGGGTGACCATCGGGTATTCCCCGCCCGGGCTGGCCACGAAGTAGTACCCGTCGCCCTGGACGATCGGACCGGGCGCCGGAAGGTTGCTGTTGACGATCCGTTTCACCGCGGCACCAGTCGCCGAGATTACGGTCACCGAGCCGCCTGCCGCGTTGGTTATCCAGGCGCCGGACGCGGTCGCGACGATCCCGGTCGGCTGGTTGAACCCGTACGCGGAGCCGCCGCGCCGTGCGACGAACAAGCGGGTGACGGCGGACAGTTCGGTGACGTAGTTCGCCGCGGGGTTCGTCACGTACACGTCGAGACCGACAATCGCGATCCCGGTCGGGTGGTTGAAGCCGTAGGACGTTCCGGACGCGACTCCCAGGAGCGCGCCGGTCGCCGTCGACACCTCGGTGACGGATCCGCCCTTGTTGAGCACGAAGAGGTGACTGCCGGTCGCGGCCATGCTCACCGGTTCCGAGAACCGGTAGGCCGATCCGGTGATCCGGCGAGCCAAGGTGCGGGTGGTGGCGGCGAACTCGGTGATCGTGTTCCCGCCGCCATTTGCAACGAATATGGCGTTGCCGACCGTCAGGATGGCGGTCGGGCGGTTGAAGCCATACGCGGTCGAGGTGAGCCGAGCGATGAAGGCACCTGTACTGGCGTTGAGCTCAGTCACCGAGTTGTTGGTCTCGTTCGCCACGAAGAGGTCGCCCTGATAGGTCGCTGCCCCGACCGGCACGGAGAATCCGTACGGGTCGACAAGCGCCTGCGTCACTGCCCGCGAAGTGGCACCAGCCGGCACGGCCATACCCGCGATGACGGTCGCCGCGGCGCCGAGCGCGAGCAGCCCCCGTGCAGGGGCACGCCAAAGCCGTAGGCGGGTAACCGGCGGCTGCGTCATGTGTCCTCGGGGGCTCTGGTCGGAGTGGTGGCAGGCACACTCCTTAACGACATCCCAACGCCCTGGAATGAGACACCGAGAGCTACTGCACCCATTCGGTCGAACGTCCGGGTCCGCCCTCGGCGGCTACGCCGTGGCCTCGGCTAGACGAGGGCCGCAGACGCCGCAGCTTGATCAACCGGGATAGCCCAGCATTCGACCGCCTTGTCATCCCGGACATGCCAGACGAACACTTGCTGGCCGGAGTATTGCTTGGGCTTCTCGTGGCTGTAGTTCGTCAACACCACGACGTGGTCGTCATCGGCGAGGATCGCGTGAATCTCCTGGCGGAAGGTGCCCTCCGTCACCTCCTGCAATTTGGCAAAGGTGCCGAATACCGCCGCCTTGCCCACATAGTCGCCACTGAGAACACTCGCGCCCTCGCCGTGCCACGTGATGTCGTCTCCGAAAAGCCCGGCGATGGTGTCCATGTCGCCCTTGGCGAAGGCCTCGTAGCCTCGCCGAATCAGCTCGCCATTGGGGTGCATCGTCGCTCCCTCCGAATGGGCTGCGGACCGCAGCACGGATGGCACGGTCTATCGGTCCACGGTTCGGAGCGCAAGGGCGGCTCCGGTGCGGTCCAACGAGCCAAGCGATGAGCGCTGACCCAGGATGGGCGCTCGCTTCTGGACGACCGGAGGCAGCGCTCAGCGAAGTCGGCGGGCACGCAGCACCAGGTCGTCGACTGGACGCGCGCCGGCTCCGCTCTCTGGTGCTACCCGGGGCCGCTGCTCGTCCAGCTCCACTTCCCAGTCGTCGTCCAGTAACGCGGCAACCGTCGCAGGCCACACATAGTCAGCAGGGTCGAAGCCCTTTTCGTGGGCATGCTGGGCGTCTATCTCCGCGTGGTGCACGAACAGCAGCACACCGCCCGGCGCAACTGCCGCCAGCAGCGCGCGCTCGGCAGATGCGTCGGGAGTTCGCAGCAAGGCCGGATACTGCGCGGAGACGAGGTCGAAAGACGCCCGCGGAAGTTTCGCCCGCGCCAGCTCGGCATGGACCCACTGAACTGTGACACCCGCGTCGCGCGCATGCTTGGCCGCCCGCTCCAGAGCGACGCCCGAGACCTCGATTGCAGTCACTTCCCAACCGACGCCAGCCAGCCAGACGGCATCCGCGCCCTCTCCGCAGCCGACGTCCAGGACCCGGCCTGGCGTGAGCCCGGCGAGCTCGGCCACGAGCGCACCATTGGGCTGGCCGCTCCACAGCCGCTGCTGGTCGGCGTATCGCGCGTCCCACTCTGTCTGAACCGCCGGGTCACCGACGTATCCGTGGCCGAACGGGAGATCGTTGGACCCGGATGATCCTGCCACGGACTCGTCAGTCATCCCGCCATCGTTGTCCACCGCGCACGACCTCGCCACCACCCGTGCCCGCGCCACGGGACCTCGTGCCGCTGCCGCGTCTGTCATGCTCTGAAAGTGAGTAACCATGCGGAGCGTCGGCGAAAGGTTCCGACCGCCGAGCGCGCCGATCGGCCGGGCTTCCTTCGTCGCACGTTTGGCTTTCTCGGCTGGCTTCTCGGCCCGGCCCAGGGGACGGACCGCTTCCCGAGACGCCGGTCGGTAACGTCACGGATGAACGCTGCGGTGAGGGCTGGTTACTTCCGTAGTTCGCGCTGAATCGTTGAGGGCTCACGCCTGAACTCGCTCGTTGGGCCGGGCCCCTGAACGTGCACTACGCGAGTTCGGTCAGCAGGTCCTCGAGGTTGTTGTAGCTCCCCTGCATGCCGTCCGCCGCGTGCAGACCATCGTCCGCGGTCCAAGTGGACGAATCGCGACTCGCCCGGTCCTTGAACTCGAGCCGGACAGTCATCGTCGTGACGCCATCCTGCTCGTGCAGCTCCACGGTCTCGACGGCTTCGTCGTCCGGCCTCCCGTCGAACACCCAGGTCTCCACCGTCCGCACTGGGCGCTCCACCTCGAGAAAGGTGCCGTGAAAGGAGCACTTCACGCCGTCGTCGAAGACGCCGACGTAGCGGTACTCCCCGCCGACCCGGAGGTCGATCTCACAGACCTCGAGATCCTGGTCCCCGTCGGTGAACCAGACCCGCACGTGCTCCGGCTGGGTCAGCACATCGAAGACGACCTCGGCCGGCGCATCGAATCGCCGAGTGATCAGCGCCTCGCGGTCGCCCAGAAACTCGACCGTGGCCGAGCCATGTCGTGTGGCGGTCATTGAACTCGTTCCTTTCGCTGTAGGTCACCGAGGTAGTCGTCCAGTCGGTCGAGTCTTCTGCTCCAGGCCTGCTCGTACTTCTCCAACCAGTCGTGGAGGGGCCGCAGATTCTCGTGGTCCAGCCGGTAGAAACGTTGCCGTCCTTCGGCGCGGCTCGTGACAAGGCCGACCTCGCTCAGCACCCGCAGATGCTTGGAGACCTGCGGTTGCGCAAGACCCAGCGCGTTGACGAGCTCTCCGACCGGCTTGTCGCCGGCGACCAGCGCGTCCAGGATGTCGCGGCGGTTGCCCTCGGCGATCGCGTTGAAGACGTCGGAGGTGGTGGCTGCCCGTGCCATGCGCCAAATGTATGCCGATATCGGCATGTATTCAAGAGCGCGTACGGACGCCAGCCTGGGTGCTGCCGGCTGGTCTCGGTTCGGTCCAGATCCTGCTTGTTCCAGATCCTGAATCCAAGCCGACCGAACCCTCAGTCCAGGTAGTCCCGCAACACCTGGGACCGGGACGGATGCCGGAGCTTGGACATCGTCTTCGACTCGATCTGGCGGATCCGTTCGCGCGTCACCCCGTAGACCTTCCCGATTTCGTCCAGGGTCTTCGGCTGACCATCAGTGAGACCGAACCGCATCGACACGACGCCGGCCTCACGTTCGGACAGGGTGTCCAGCACTTGGTGAAGCTGCTCCTGCAGCAGCGTGAACGACACGGCGTCGGCAGGGACGACAGCTTCGGAGTCTTCGATGAGGTCGCCGAACTCGCTGTCGCCGTCCTCGCCGAGCGGAGTATGCAGCGAGATCGGCTCGCGACCGTACTTCTGGACCTCGATGACCTTCTCGGGCGTCATGTCGAGTTCCTTGGCGAGCTCCTCGGGCGTCGGTTCGCGACCGAGGTCCTGGAGCATCTGCCGCTGCACGCGCGCAAGCTTGTTGATGACCTCGACCATGTGGACCGGTATCCGGATGGTGCGGGCCTGGTCGGCCATGGCACGGGTGATCGCCTGCCGGATCCACCACGTCGCGTAGGTGGAGAACTTGTAGCCCTTGGTGTAGTCGAACTTCTCGACGGCGCGGATCAGGCCGAGGTTGCCTTCCTGGATGAGGTCCAGGAACAGCATGCCGCGACCGGTGTACCGCTTGGCGAGGGAGACGACCAGACGCAAGTTCGCCTCGAGCAGGTGGTTCTTGGCCCGGCGCCCGTCCTCTGCGATCCACTCGAACTCGGCCCTGGTCTTGGCTTCCTTGATCCCAGCCGCGAGCTTCTCGTCGGCGAACAAACCGGCTTCGATGCGCTTGGCGAGTTCGACCTCTTGTTCTGCGTTGAGCAGCGGGACCTTGCCGATCTGCTTGAGGTAGTCCTTGACCGGGTCGGCGGTCGCGCCGGCGACCTGGACCTGCTGGATCGGCTCGTCAGTGTCGTCCACATCGGACAGGACGAAGCCCTCGTCCTCGGCCTCTGCATCCGCACCGGGCTCGAGAGCCTCGACGACCTCGATGTCGATCTCGGCCAGGGCAACCTCGGCCTCGTCCACGCCGGCCGGAGTCTGGCCGTTCGCCGGCGCGACCACGCCCGGCTGCGCCGCATCCGTCGGATCCGCCGCGGGAGCAGCCTTGGCTGAGGCCCGCTTTGCTGCCGCTTTGGTCGCGGGCTCCTTGGTCGCGGCACCCGACTTGGCGGATGCGGCCTTCGTGGGAGCGCCCGCGGCGCCGGTCGACTCGACGGCCTCGACCGGGTCGGGTACGACTTTGGCGACCGGCTTCTTGTCAGGAGCGGGCTTGGCGGCCTTCGCTGCCGGACCCTTGGCGGGTACGGCCTTTGCGGTGAGCGGAACTGCCGCGGCAGACCGAGATGAGGCCGCCGCTACACGCTTGCGCTGGGTACTTTGCTGGGACGTCACGAACAACCTTTCGACAGCGCGGCTACTTGCCCCAATCCGCCTGGTCGGCGGACCGCGGATGCGTCGTTGTGGTCTGGCGCGGGAGGCGGGGGTTCGGCGTCAGGCGCCTTGACAGGAACATTGTAAATCGTCCCCGTGTTCCCGAGCACGAATCACGGCCGTTCGGCCGGTCCGGCGGGGCGTCGAGCGCCATCGGATCGCTCCGGATCACGTAGCTGCAGCCTGTTTCGCCCGCTTCATCTCCTGCTTGTAAGTCCGGACCTCGTCGAGGCTGGCCCGGTCGACGACGTCTGCGACAGAGCGCCGGGAACCGTCCTCGCCGTACGGGCCCGCTGCCTCACGCCAGCCGTCGGGCTGAACCGCGAGTTGCTTCCCGAGCAGTGCGAGGAAGATCCGCGCCTTCTGCTCGCCGAACCCTGGGAGCGCTTTGAGGCGGGCCAGCAGTTCGGCTCCCGACCCGGCCGTCGTCCACAGCGTCGCAGCTTCACCGTCGTACTGGTCAGTGATCGCGAGGGCCAGCAGCTGCAAGCGCCCACCCATCGAAGCCGGGAATCGGTGTACGGCCGGTGGGCCGGACATCAGCGCGATGAATGTGTCGGGATCCATCCGAGCGATCGCCTCGGGATCGAGCCGCGTCGGCGAACCCATCCTCCGCGCCAACACACTCGGACCGAGGAACGCGCGCTCCATCGCGATCTGCTGGTCCAGGAGCATCCCCGCGAGCAACGCGAAAGGGTCACGGGTGAGCAATTCGTCGGCTTCGGGATCCAGCGCTAAGTGCAAGCTCACGGGAATCCTCGGCATCCTGCGCCCTCCTGCTCCCCGGGAACCGACCCGCCGGACCCTACTCCCCCAGCGCGGGTGTCGGCAGCAGCCGTAGGTCGGTGATCTGCGACCGCGCGCGGTCCAACGCCTGCGCGGGTAATCCAAGTGACCACATGGCGTCGAGCACCGCACCGAGGACCGGAGGTGCCGACAACACGTCGACGCGTGCGCGCGGGACTGCCGCCAGGATGTGATCGCTGATTCCGTGGAGCAGCCGCTGGTTGCGTGCCTGCACGACACCGCCGCCGAGCGTGACCTCTACGTCGAGGTTCACGAGCTCGAGTCGGCGCGCGAGAGCGACCGCCATCCCGGCGACTTCGTCGGCAACCCGATCGACGATTCCTTGTGCGACCCCGTCTCCGGCATCGGATGCGGCGAACACGACCCTGGTCAGGTCGAGCAGCGCGTGCAGGTCAAGCGCGCCGGTGAACACCGCGTCCGCGATGGCTTGCGGCGTGCCGAACCCGAGCACGTCCGGCACCTGCGTACGTAGGACCGTCTCCGGGCCGCGCAGATCGCTCGCACGGATGGCTGCGCCGAGCGCGGCCATCCCGATGTCGCCGCCGCCCCCCCAGTCCCCCGACAGCTCGCCGAGCGACTGGTACCCCGCCCGGCGGCCATCGGGACTGATGGCAACCGCGTTCAGACCGGCCCCGCAGACCACTCCGATGCCCCACTCCTGCGTTCCGCCGGCCCGCAGGACGGCGAGAGTGTCGTTCGAAACTCGAAGGTCCCCGGACCACGCCCGCGCCTCGAGTGCCCGGCGCGCATCGCGCTGCTCGCGATCGGTGTCGACGCCGGCCAGCAAGTACGTCGCCTGGGCCAGGGCAGGAATGCCGTCGAGCATTCGCGGACGTGACGCCCGGGTGAAGAGGTCGTCGATCAAGGTGTCCAGGACGCCCAGTGCCCCGTCCAGACCGACACGATGCGGCGACGACGACCCGGTCCGGCACGCCGCGACAAGCGTGCCGTCGAAATCGACGAGGACGCCCTCGGTCTTGGAATTCCCACCGTCCACACCCAGCACGAGACCGTTGCCGGCGGCCGTACTGCCGGCGGGCTGCGCGAAGAGGTTCACCGGTGTTCCCTTGAATCGGTAGGAAACTTTCCAATCATGAAGGAGAAGGCTACGGTCACCCGACGCCTTCGCGTAACTGGAGTGAGCATGGGACTTCGCGTGGCCGCAACGTTCGACCTCGAGCATCCTTCACGCGCGCACCACGATCCGCGGGCGCCGGAGCGCCTTCTCGACGCCCTTGCCGCGGCTGGGATCCGTGCGACCTTCTTCGTCCAGGGTCGCTGGGCTCGGGCGTATCCGGAGCTCACTCGCAGGGTCGTCTTCGACGGCCACTTGCTCGGCAACCATTCCAGCCAGCACGCTCGGATGAACCATCTGACCGACGACGGGATCCGCGCCGATGTCCTCGCGGCCGACCAGGCGCTCGAGGAGATCACCGGAGTACGGCCGAGGCCCTATTTCAGATGTCCGTTCGGCGCCGGCTACGACGATCCGCGTGTCCTGACCGCCCTCGCCGACCTCGGGTACGCCAACTACCACTGGACCGTCGATTCGCAGGATTACTTCGAGCCGCCGGGGCCGCTCGACGCGGCGGCAATCACCGCCGCCGTCCTCGGCCAGTCGAGCCAGCCCGTCGTCCTCTGGCACAGCTGGCCGGCGTTCACCCCGGACATCGTGCTCGCCGTGGCTTCGGAGCTTCGCGTTCACAGCGCCGAGTTCGTCGGCCTCGACCAACTCGCCGAGTAGATCGCTCCCCGCCCGCGCCGCCCGCGGGTCCCGATGGGCGCAGGCTCAGGTGCGCTGGCGCGGCGCCGCGCTCCGACCTCTCGGATGCGTTCGCTGACTGTGCGTCAAGGTCCACCTGGTGCCAGCCGATACTTCGCGCAGGGAGGTTCCCTATCTGCCGGTGGAGGTTCCATGTCCGCAGAGATGTACGACGTCCAGGGCAGCGGCCAAGCGCCGTATGCCCAACCGGCGGTCGACGTCCTGCCCACGCCAGGTGCCCGCAAGGCCAAGCAACCCGAGCCGGAGCTGATTGCGCCCGCGTTCGAGCCCACGGCCACGTGGCAGCCTCCGGCAGCCGACCCGACCGTCGACCCGAGCTGGTCGGCACACGCGCCCGACGGCACATGGTCGGCCCCGCCGGCTCCCGACGCGACGTGGGGTGCACAGGCTGCTCCGCCTGCTCCGGTCCCTGCTGCTCCGATCCTGGGTACACCGATCGCTGGCCCAGCGCCGACCGCCGTCGTCCCGGAGCCGGAAGCGGAACCCAAGAAGTTCTTCGGCATGCAGGTCCGCCGCGGGAAGAAGAAGACCGACGAGCACGAGACAGCGGCGGCTTGGCCGACCGACGTCGGGGTTCCGACGGTCGCGGACGCCCAGCAGCAGCCCAATTCCTACCCGGCGTCCGGATATCCGGGTGCCGCGGCGGCCGAACCGGCTGCCGCCGTCGGCTTGTACGCGGCGATGGACGCCGCCACCGACCCTGGTGCCGCACCGACCCAAGCACCGGTGGAAGCAGGTTCGCCCCACTACGCGCCGGCTGTCGAGCCGGTCGCCACCGAATCCGCGCCTGACCCCGCCATTGCCGACAGCGCGGCCCAGGCCGAGGAGATCCGAGCCTTGCGGGCCATGCTCGAAGCAAGCGAAGGCCAACGCCTCGCGGCCGAGAGCCGTGCCGAACAGGCCATGATCTACGCCCGCCAGGCACAGACTCAGCTCCAGGAGTCGGAAGCTGACGCCAAGGCAAAGATCAACGCTGCGGAGGCCAAGAGCCGGACCACTGCCAACGATGTTCAGGACTGGCAGATCCGGCACCGCGAAGCCGAGACGACGATCGCGGAACTTTCGCAGTCGCTCGCCGGAGCCGAGAAGCGGTTGGCAGAGCTCCACAGCGAACGCGACGAACTCATGACCGCCCTCGAGGAGGCGACGAAGCCAGAGCAGGTCGAAACGACCTGACGTTGGCAGCCACCCTCGAGGCGGGAACGCCTCGAACGACGCAGCCGGTGCTCCCTTCAGGGGGGCACCGGCCGCGTTCGTCTCTGGCACCCGTGCAGTGCCGTCGGACGGATGCTCTTGGGAACCCCTGGGCATCCACGCGTCGGTCCGAAGCGCGAGCCGGCCGCCTGCCAAACGCCTGCAGCCTCAGGGGCTGATCCCGTGCGGCACTGGCAGAAGACAGCGTGGTGTGGGACCGGTATTGAACGCAGATACCCAAGTGGGCAGGCGCTGCAGAGCTAGTGGGCGAGTGCCCGCAGGGTCGGGGGGTCGAGCACGCCGGTCGGCGCCAGCCTCGCTCCGCACTGGAAGCCGAGGACGAGTCGCTGCGACTGGGCGACAAGACGCGCGGTGCGCTCCTGGTCGGCCAGGTATCGGATCAAGGACGCGACCCGCGGCGACGCAGAGCACGACACCCCCCGCGGCAGTACGCGCAACGCCAGCAGCGTTCGTGCGGCCGGACGCACGACCGCATGCGTGGGCGCGGTCGTTGTTCGGCCCGTTGACTGGCGGTGCACGGTGGCCGGCGCATGAGTCTGGGTGGTCCTGGGATGTCCACTCGGAAGCGGTGCCGTGGTCGAGCTGCCGCCCAGCGGCTTGCGGAAGACCATCGATACCCAGATGGTGCCGCCCGCGGTCACCGCTCCGACGCCGACCTGGGTGAAATCGTGGTCGAGGATGTTCGCGCGGTGCGGCGGGCTGTGCATGAAGGCACTGAAGAGGGTGTTCACATCAGGTCCGTAACCGACGTTCTCGCCCACCCACTGCCAGTTCTTCACATCGGTCGTGAGGTTCGGATTGTGGTACAGCCTCTTGGCCGCGGCCATGCGGTCGGCCTGGCCCTGAGCTACTGCGGCCAGGTCGCCGCTGTACTGGTAGCCGCTCAGACCAGCCGATGCCCGCGCGCCGTTGATGAGTCCGGCGAAGGACGACGCTGTCGAGGCCTGCGCGGCGGGTACTCCGACCACGGCGCCCAGCAAGGAAACTGCTGTTACCAGACCGGCCGCCGCGCCCCGCCGGATCCAGCTGGCCCCTCGGCGGCCCTCGGTTCCACCCCACCCGGTTCGGGTCCGGGTCCGGGCTCGCAATCGAACGCTGGCCGGGACGTCTGGGTGACGTGTCGAGGTCATGCCTAGCGCATCGGAAATCCGGCAAGCCGGTTGGATCACCCGATCGGGTCAACACCCGCTGTACACGGGTGTTTCGCTGAACGCATAACGGGTTAAGGCACTCCTGGTGCATATGCACCACCAAGAGTCGTGCGTGTGCATCAACCGCTCGCGACCCGGAACCGTGATGATCCGTGCAGAGGGAGGAGGCGGCGCTGTCGCTTCCGCGACGCGGTAAAGCAGGT